>MDTG01357920.1_pt1 | contig 11294 bp, 8 predicted proteins | sample 811421 | NCBI WGS metagenome assembly MDTG01 (sample SAMN05326645, study PRJNA326480) | marine metagenome | isolation source: seawater | place: Pacific Ocean: South East | collected 2011
GATTCAAATTATTTTAATGAAAATAAAAAAGGACATTCTAGTTGTTGATAATGGTTTCTTTTCTAGGGAAGGTAGTAGTTATTTTGCAAATTCTGATACAAATAAGTTTTTTGATGACTTGAGTAAAATATTTTCTAATGTAACTGTTTTTCAATTTCATAAAAAAATCAATAAAAATGAAAATATTTTAAATGCAAAAATTAATTGTGATGTGCTGAGTAAAAGTTTTAAAGATTCAAATATATTATATAAATTATTTAGTTACTTAAATCAGTCATTACTATTAATAAAGAAAATAAAAAAATTTGATTTAATATATATTTTTTACCCTGGTAATATTAACTTTTTGACATTATTAATTGCATTTTTATTTAAAAAAAAATATGCTATTTATATTAGAGGTGAAATAAATTTTAAAAACCAGTTTAATCGTATATTTTTGAAAAACGCTCAATTTTTGGTGTCAAATAATACTATCTTAAAAAGTAAATTAGAAAATTTTAATAAAAACTCTCATCTGATTGTTTCGTATTTAGATCTGGGCAATAAATTACCTTCTTTAGATTCTCAATTTTTGTTTCCAAAAAAATTATCAAATCAACTTAAATTATTATTTGTCGGAAGAGTTGAGAGAAGGAAAGGTATTTTTGAGCTTATTGATTCCTGTATCCATTTAAGACATAAAAAAATCAATTTTACACTTGATATCCTAGGCGGTGGATCGTCTTTTAATGAAATTAATGAATTACTAATAAAATATAATCTACAAAAGTATGTGAGCTTAAAAGGTCAGATATCAAACTATTCTGAAATTGCAAGCTACTATAAAAAGTCTGATATTTTCGTATTACCTTCTTATACCGAAGGTTTCCCCAGAGTTATTTACACAGCAATGGAATATGGTTTACCCATTATAACTACACTAGTCGGCGGGATTCCGTCAATTATGAAAGACCAATATAATTGCCTTTCGGTTTCGGTTGAATCTTCAAGGGAAATTATTGATGCGGTTTCATTATTAAAAAAAAATAACACGCTGTATACTGACCTAAGTAAAAACTCTTACGAAACCATTAAAAAGTTAGTAAATAGTCCAACTGTGAATATTCATAAAGATATTTTAATTAATTATTTTAAAAATTAATGAAAAGATTTAGTTTATTAATTTTATTCATTTCTATTATAATATTTTCGGCTATTTTCTGGATAGACTTTGCCTTTTTTAGCCAGATTATATTTATTTCAATTTTTATAAAATTAATAGTTGAGTTTTTTCTTTCAAGAATAAAAAATTATCGATTTTGTGCCTACTATATAGATTTCACTCAATTATTATACACATGTTTAATAATATGGTTCACATATTATTCTACCTCCAGTAACGGAGAAATAATTCCAAATTTACTTATTGGTGATCAATTATCTTACTATAATGAATCTATTTACTTTGCATCTATTGCTGAAAATAATATTTTTAGTTATTTATCATATACTAACATTAATTATTTTTTCTATCAATTTTTATTATCATTACTTTATTTAATTTTTTTAGGGAATTTTTATTTCACCGGTTTGATGTTTTCCGCGTTAATTGGAATTCTAAATTTATTGTTAGTAATTAAAATTTGTGAGTTGATAAAATTAAAATTACCGGCATTAAGATATGTGATGATTTTTTATATAATCTTTCCTCATATTATTGCAGCTTCAACAACTCTATTGAAAGATAATATTATTGTTTTTTCATTTTTAATTTTAATATATAATATTTTAAAAATTATCATTGTAGAACCTAAAGCTATATATTACTTTGGAGCATTTATGACACTTTTATTATGTGGCTTATTAAGATTGCCCTTTGTGTTCGTTTTTTTATTTATTACTATAATTTTACTGATTAAATCAAAGAGAATACAAATTAAAAATATATTCTATTTAGCAACACTTTTGATTTTTCTTAACTTCCTAGATATTGAAAGTGTCTCAACGAATATTTATAATGAACAAACTATGTTTCAAGCTTTTGAATCTCGGCAAGAAAAAATTGCTAGTAGTACACTTATGGGCTCTGGAATAACCAATTTACTTGTGGGTGATTATGCTGGTTCTTCTACAATTATGAAAATTATAAAATTACCGATTGCAATTCTTGTTCAATATTTAAATCCAATTAATATTTTCTATTTTGATCACGTTATACCCTGGCAATATATTGATATAAATCTAAAGGTTATTTGGCTTTTATTTTTAGGCCCACTTCTCATCTTTTGTTTAATTAATTATAATGGTTTTAGTAGCACAATAAAGTCTCTCCTTTTTATTGCTTTATTTGGGTATTCCTTAATTGCTTTTTTAAACGGAGGCGTAGTACCAAGATATGCATTATGTTTTATGGTTTTATGCGTAATTCCGATGGGTTTTATTTATAAACAAATAGTAACTAATAAAAAATATTGGTTAAGATTTAAGTGGTTTTTTTCAATTTACATTATGATAGCACTATTAGCTAGCTCAATATATTTATTTATTTAATATGTGTGGAATCAACGGAATAGTATCATTCTCTAATCATGATAAAAAAGATATTATTGATTTGATGAATAACTCACTAAGCCATAGAGGTCCTGATAATTCTGGATCCTACAACTGCGATTATGTTTCTTTGGGTCATACCAGATTATCGATTATTGATTTAAGTGAAAATGCAAACCAACCACTTTATTCAAAAGATAAACGATATGTCCTAATATTTAATGGAGAGATATATAATTTTAAGACTTTAAAAAATAAATTAGATTATAATTTTGTCACTGAAAGTGATTCAGAGGTTGTTTTAGCAGCCTTTTTAAAATGGAAACAAAATTGTTTAAAACATCTAAACGGAATGTTTGCCTTTGCAATTTGGGATTCTTTAAAAAGTGAGCTTTTTTTAGCAAGAGATCGATTTGGTATTAAACCATTGTATTATTATCACTCAAACGAATTTTTTATTTTTTCATCTGAATTACGATCTATCATTAATTCTGGTTTAGTTAAACCACTTATTTCAGAAAATGGACTTGTTGATTATTTAAAATTTCAAACAGTATTTTCTCCAAATACATTAATTAAGGATATATATAGCCTAGAGGCATCTACATATGCTTGGCTTAATTCTAACAATTTATTAAAGACTAGTAAATATTGGGAATTAAGTCTGAACAAATATGATTTATCCAAACTCAGTTATGAAGAAATTAAAAATAAAATATTTTATAATTTAAAGGAATCAGTAAGAAAAAGAATGTTTGCTGATGTTAATTCAGGAGTTTTTCTTTCCGGTGGTTTGGATTCAAGCATTATAGTTTCGATAATGAGAAGTTTGACCGACAAAAAAATAAATACATTTAATATATCTTTTGACGAATCAGAATTTAGTGAATCTAAGTATGCAAGAATTATAGCCGATAAATTTAAGACCGATCACAAAGAAATAATATTATCACCAAAGATTTTTTTAGAAAATATTTCGGAAGCATTAGACGACATGGATCATCCTAGCGGTGATGGCGTAAATTCTTGGATAGTTTCAAAATACACAAAGGAGAAAGGTGTAAAAATGGTTTTTTCCGGAATGGGTGGAGATGAATTATTTATGGGTTATCCCTTTTACAATAAAATTAATTATATTTTTAACTTTTATAAATTTTTCAAAATTCCTCAATTTATAAGAAGATTTATTTTTAAGTTGCTTAATCCTATTTTAAATTCTGTAAACCAGAAGAAATTTCTTCAACTTTTAAAACTTAAATCACCTAATTTTTCTGAAATATATAAAATATCAAGACAAAATTTTTTGGATGAAGAGATATTAAAGCTACTTAAGAAAAAGAATAAAGATTTAGTTAGTTTTGAAAAGAATGAAAAATTAAATTTTTTGCCAAATAAAATTTATTCATTAATTACAAATTTTGAATTTAAAAATTATCTTCAAAATATTTTGTTAAGAGACACAGATCAAATGAGTATGGCCCATTCATTAGAGGTTAGAGTTCCATATTTAGATCACGAATTTGTTGAGTTGATTGTTTCTGTCGATGATAAATATAAAGACCCTAAATTATCAAAAAAATTATTATATGATTCCTTTGAGAACTTAATTCCAAATGAGATTTTTAAAAGAAAGAAAATGGGATTTACCTTTCCTTGGGACAGCTGGATAAAAAATGAATTATTTGATTTTTCTGAAAAATTAATAAAAGACTTATCTGAAAGAAATTTATTTAATAATCAAGAAATTTTAAATTTATGGAACAGGTTTATTAAAGGAGATAAAACTGTTAAGTTTACCAAAATATGGAGCTTAATTGTTTTAGAATATTGGTTACAAAAAAACAATATTAGTGATTAAAAAAACAATATTATTAAGTATTGATTGGTATCTACCTGGAACCAATTCTGGTGGCCCAGTCAGATCCTTTTCAAATCTGATAGATTCGTTTAAAGACAAATTTATTTTTTTTATCATTACTAGAAATCATGATTATGCATCTACTGAAACTTATAAAGGAATAGAAAGTAATAAATGGATTAAACGAAGTAAAAATTTAAATATAATTTATTTATCAAAAGAAAAATTATCCTTTTTAAATCTAATTAACTTATACAAAGAAGTTGAATACGATTATTTTTGGATTAACGGAGTTTATAGTTTATACTTTTCTGTATTCCCTCTAATTTATTTAAAGATGAAAAAAGAAGTGGGAATAGTTTCTGCTAGGGGTATGTTAAACCCTCAGGCATTTTCTGTTAAACCACTTAGAAAAAGGTTTTATTTATTATTTTCAAATTGTCTAGGTCTATTTGACAAGATTAAATTTCATGCTACAAACGAATCAGAAAAAACATACATAAATAAGCACTTGGGAAAAAATAAATCTATTTTTATTGCACCTAATATTCCAAGTTTAATTCAAAGTAAAAACAAAACTACATTCAAGTCTGATAATACCATTCGAATGGTAAGCGTTGCTAGAATTTCGAAAGAAAAAGGTACATTGAAGTTGCTAAGAAAAATTATTAATATTAAGCAAAAAATCAAATTGGATTTATATGGACCAGTATATGATCATGCTTATTGGAATCAGTGTAAAAAAATAATTCAAAAATCTTCGAATAATATTTCTATTAATTATAATGGTATTATTTCTTACGATAAATTACCAAAAACCTTAATAAAATATGATTTTTTTATACTTTTTACAGAGGGTGAAAATTTTGGACATTCAATTTTTGAATCCTTTTCAGCTGGATTGCCTGTTATAACATCTTTGAATACACCATGGAGGCAATTAAAAAATAAAAGAATTGGTTGGGATATAGATATTGATAATTTTGAGTTTGAAAAAACTATCAATGAAATCATTAATATGTCAAAAGAAGAATATTATATTTGGTCTTTAAATTGTATTAATTTTTCAGAAAAATACATCGAAAATATGAATTTAAAACAGTCTTATTTAAAACTATTAGAAATTTAATATGTCAAAAAAAGTTGAGTTAAATAAATTCGATATCGGAAATTTTAAAAGAAAGAATATGTTGATAAGAGTTTCATGGTATTTTTTAAATGAATTATTTTTAAAAAATTCTTTTTTTATATGGCAATTTCCAAAAATAATATTATTAAAATCTTTTGGTGCCAAAATTGGTATTGGTTTAGTTTTAAAACCCTCTGTTAATATAAAATATCCCTGGAATTTAAAAATAGGTAATAATTGTTGGATTGGAGAAAATGTTTGGATTGATAATCTTGATAAAGTTATAATTTCTGATAATGTCTGCCTTTCTCAAGGCTCTATGTTATTATGTGGAAATCATGACTTTAACAAACCTGCATTTGATTTAATTACAGGTGAAATAAGACTAAATGAAGGTGTTTGGGTAGGAGCTAAATCAATTGTATGCCCTGGTGTAACATTAGAAACAAACTCAGTTTTGGCTGTAAATTCTGTTGCTAGTAAAAATTTATTAAAAAACGGAGTTTACAGAGGAAATCCTGCTATTTTAGTAACATATCGAAAAATAAGTTAAAAATTAGTTGAGTATTTTTTTCTAATATATTTTCTGTAATCTTTATTTATAAAAAATTCCCTTATTTGTAATGGAAGTCTGTTTAGTTTAGTTAAAAATTTTACTAAATAAAAGTCCAAAAAATTATAAATTTTATACTTTCTTTTGAGTTGAAGTCTAAGCCTATTAAATTTAATGTGGTTTTTCTGATTATCTTTAAATAAATTATTGATTCCTAATTCATTCATTATCATAAAACAATTTCTGTAATATTTATTTTTATTCCAACTTACCTTTCCACTTAATTTATTATATATTTTATGTAAATCATAAATAAATCTGTAATCCACATTCAAATATTTATAACCATAATCATTAATTTGGTTATTTAATACACAGTAGTTTAGTTGGGTGTTAAAGTCTGGAACAAATACCTCACCCTTTTCTATTTTCATACTTAAAACATCGTCTGTGAAAATTAGCTTTGATTCATATTCTAATAAATTAAAATGGGGCTCAATTGCAAATATCATTTCTTTTTTTGTTCTTCTAGTCAAATGTTTAAACTCAAAAAAACTATATTCTGAAAATTTATTGTAACCAATTTCATCTAAAATTTTTTCTGTTTCTGAAATATCGCTTTTTGAAATAAGAAAATCAATATCTCCAACCATTCTCTCTCCAATATCCCAAAAAATATTTGAAAATAAATATGATGCCCCTTTTAAAAAAACATGATTAATATTTTTTTTATTTAGCTCTTTACTCAGAAGTTTAACTTCCTTATATAAGATTTTATTTCTTTCGAGATTTATTTCGTAAATCTGCTCTATATATTTGTAAAAATCTTCTGGCGTATAGTTTTTGTATTTTTTTTTCTTAATGTTTATGTATAACGCGGGAATTAATAGAAAAGAGCTCGTTATTTTGGTTAATTTACTGTAATCTAAAGCTTTAAAATCATTTTCTGTGAAAATTTTATCATTAAAAAGTAAATCAATAATAAATCTTTCTTCATAACATATGTTAGCCATTAAAATTTTGTAAAATTTATTGACTTAAATATATGAATATATTTTGTAGTTTAGCAAAACAATTTTTTTAATGAAAAAACTAACCTGTATATCAATTATAATCCTTTTGCTATTTTCTTGTTCAACAAAGAAGGATGTGTTGTATTTGCAGGACACTAAAGAATTTATGTCTAACTCTTTTAATTATGATGATTATAAAATTAAAATTGATGATATAATAAGAATCAATATTAAAATTCCCGAGGAACAATCATTGTTTAAAAACGGAATTAATCAAAATATACAGAATGTCTCTAAAGAATCATCAAAGCTTGAAGGATTTCAAGTTGATTCAGATGGTTTTTTAAACTTACCATTTTTGGGGCGTAAGATTGTTCTTGGATTAACCATGAATGAATTATCTAATTTTTTAAAAAATGAAATTGAAAATAGAGGTATTTTAATAAATCCGATTATAGACCTTAAGCTTGTCAATGCTAATTTTACAATTTTGGGGGAAGTGAATAATCCTGGAAAGCATGAATTTTTAGAGAATAATTTAAATATTTTGGAAGCTATTGGTTTTGCTGGAGACTTAACAATTAATGGAAAACGAAATAATATTACATTAATAAGAGAAAAAAATAATAAAAGGACCACAGTACAAATTGATTTGACTTCAACTGAAATTTTCTCTAGTCCATATTTTCAGATTTTTTCCGGAGATATCATTATTGTTAACCCTAATACCACAAGGATTAAAAATGCAGGAATAATCGGAAATTCAGGCACATTATTAAGTCTTTTATCATTTGTTTTATCGTCAATAATAGTAATTAACAACTAAAAATTTGGAAGATCATATTAATATTAAAAATACCCCTAATTCAGATGATTTTAGAATTGAAATTTTCAGATATCTTTCTTTTTGGCCTTATTATTTTATTTCTGTTATTATATTTTTACTCCTAGCATTTATTTACCTTCGTTACTCTGAAAATATATACTCTTCTTCTTCTCAAATTGAAATTATAGATAAGGCACAGGATTCTGAAATGGCACTCCCTACATCGATGACAATTTTTAACAGGTCAATGATTAACCTTGAGAACGAAATTGGTGTTATTAAGTCTTTTAGACTTCACAAAAAGGCACTTTCAAGACTAAACTCAAATGTTAGATTTTTAATTGAAGGTAGAATTAAATCATCTGAATTACACAAAACAGAATGGTGGAATGAATATAAATTTGACTTAAAAAGTGGATTTGATAATTACGTTTTTTTAAACTATGAAATTTATATCAGTAATAATATGTTAATTATTAAACATATTGAAGCAGATGGTAGATTAATTAAAGAATACAGCTTTGATAACAGATCAACGTATGAAAAACAATCTGATTTGCCATTTGATTTAAAAGTAATTAATGATGATAATATATATATCAAAAGAAACCTAATTTTAGAGCCAATTGATTTTACTACAGAAAAATTTTTAAATTCAACATCTACAGTTTCGACTGGAAAAGATAGCGATCAGTTAACTGTCTCATTTAAGCATAATAACAAAAAAATATGTGTTGAATATTTAAATATACTAATTGATGAATTTAATAAGGATGGAATTAATGATAGGCAATTAGAATATCAAAATACAATTGAATTTGTGAATAACAGATCTTTACTTCTCTCTGATGAATTAAAACTAATAGAGATAAAAAAACAAAAATTTAAAGAACTGAATAATTTATCAGACATTGATTATGATGCATCTTTAATTATTGGAAAACAATATGATTATGATGCTGAGCTTTTTGAAGCTAAATCGCAGATAGATCTTTTAAACCTTTTTCAGAGTAGTCTAGAAAATTTTAATACAAAAATTTTACCGTTAGACATAGGATTAAATGATGCGTCAATTAACAGCCTCATAATTGAATATAATAAAATATTTAAGGATGTTGAAGAATATAAAACAATAGCAGGTCCTAACAATGTTTATCTGAATAATTTGTTTGAACAATTAGAAAATTCATTTGATAATATATTAAAATCTACTGCAAATTATAAACTTAAGTTAGAAAAGATAGTTGAAAATTTAAAGTCAAAGGAAGTTGAATACACTGACATGTATTCTTCAATTCCAGAAAATGAAAAAATTTTAAGATCAATCGAAAGAGAGCTTGAAATTAAAGAAAAACTTTTTTTATTATTACTACAAAAGAAAGAAGAGGCAGCAATTAATCTTGCTGTTGTTAGGCCATCAGTTAAAATAATTGATTATGGGCGTTTACCTAAATTTCCGATTAGTCCTATTAAAAGAAATATTTACTTAGGCTCTATCCTGATAGGGTTATTATTTCCCATTTTAATTATGAGTTTGATATTTTTCCTTGATAATAAAATTCACACAAAAGCTCAACTTTCAATGCTTTTGGATAATCTTCCAATTGTTGGAGAAATACCTTATATTTCTGAAAAAGGTAAATTTAGTTTGTTATCTGAAGATACTAATGTTTCTAGAGGTCCACTTTCGGAAAGTATTAGAATGCTTATTGCTAATTTAAATTTTACAGTTTTTAAAGGTGAAGAAAAATGTAAAATAATTCTCACTACTTCATCTGTTAAAGGTGAAGGTAAAACAATCTTGTCTTCAAATTTATCTAAATTATTATCTGATAAATTTAAAAAAGTTTTATTGATTGGCGCAGATTTAAGAAATCCGCAAATTCATAAATATTTAGATTTAAATAAGAATACTTTAGGCCTCTCAGATTATATATTTAGAAATGATATTGATTGGAAAAAATGTTTGATTAAAAGAGGTGATTTAGATATTTTACTTTCGGGGACAATACCTCCTAATCCACTAGATTTATTATCATCTAAAAAATTTGATGACTTTCTGGAGGAAGCCAAAATGAAGTACTACTGTGTAGTTATTGATACCGCACCATGTTTATTAGTTTCTGATACTTTTGAGCTTGCTGATAAAGTTGACGCCACTTTATATGTCGTAAGAGCAAATCACAGCGATAAATCTGTTTTAGATTATTTGAATGAAAATCACAGAAACAATAAACTTAAAAACCTAAATATAGTTTTTAATTCAGTTGGAAATAGTGCTAAGTATGGTTATAAATACGGCTATCAGTATGGTTATAAATATGGTTATAAATATGGTTATAACTATGGCTATGGCTATGGCTATACCGAAGATAAATAGTATTAAAGAAATCTTTTATTTGCTTCTATAGCCTTTTTAAAATTATTAATATTCTCTAATCTTATCTTAGAATCATACCCTTGAATGTGATTTAAATTATGTATATCGGAGCCCACAAAATCAACCATATCTTCAACTAACAATTTATCGCAAAATTTACTTACCCTATTTCCATAATATCCTACAGAAGACAATAAATTAATTTGAAATAAACAACCTGCTATTTTAAGTCTTTTAGCTATTTTTAAATTATCATGTAAATAAAAATATCTTTCAGGGTGAGCGATGATAGGAGTATATTCATGTAATCTTATTTCAAACATCATTTCAAACAAATTATTTGGCATAGAATTAAAACCCGTTTCTATTAATATAAACTTATCACTGATAGTTAAAATTTCATTATTTTTTATTTTATTTAAAATTGAAATATCAGACATATATTCTGATGAGTATAATAATTCTATACCCTTTGGGATTTTATCTCTTAATTTATTAAATGAATCTATTATTGTTTCATTCGTATTATCATAAAGAGAAGGGTATGTATGTGGAGTTCCAATAATTTTTGAAAAACCTAATTTTTGCATTTCTGAAATCAACTTAATAGATTCCTCAACATTTTTGGCTCCGTCATCAATGCCAGGCAGTATATGAGAATGAATATCTACAAATCCCTTAGGGATTAGTTCCTTTAAAGTTGGCTTAGATTTAAAAAAATTAAAAATCATTTAATTAATATAGGAAATTATTATTATCAACTCTATTTTTCTATGAGAAATTATAATTTCATCAATATATATAATAATTAATTATTAAATTTGATTTAGTTATGACTTTAGATTTTAATTATATTTTTTATTATGTAGGTGTATTTGTCTTGACACTCCTTCTTTCACGATTTATTTTTAGTAGATATATTAGTTTTGCCAAGAGATTCAATCTGGTTAAAGCTCAAAGTGCTAGAGCCTCTCACAAAGGACAAGTATATACAGGTGGGGGA
>MDTG01372700.1_pt1 | contig 11294 bp, 11 predicted proteins | sample 811421 | NCBI WGS metagenome assembly MDTG01 (sample SAMN05326645, study PRJNA326480) | marine metagenome | isolation source: seawater | place: Pacific Ocean: South East | collected 2011
GCATGTTCGAACACTGGCAATGTCAGTTAATATATCTTCAAAAATCATATTTGAAATCATGTTTCCTTTTTCACGCTCAATTGAACTTAATAAGATATTTGTTGAAGCTGTAGAAAGGGAATATACAGCAACAAATCCAATACCCACAATCACTGCGGCGACTAAACATTCAATAATTCCAAGTCCTTTTTCGCTCATCAATCTCTTTCTTGCCAACAGTTAGGAGCAGTACATAATTCATTAACCACGTAACGTTCAACAGAATAGAAACCAGTTTGAAATACATCAATACGATATTGTTCATTTCTCATTGGATCATTTGATGCAAGTCTCGGGTTTAATTGTTGAATTAGAAATCCTCCTGAACTTGTTGTTCCGTCAGAATTAAAGCATAATACCCCTGAATTTCGGCTGTAAGCTGTACTATTTATTGGCGCAGCTAAAAAATTTCTACCTGATGTTTGACCATTATTATTATGTCTTGATGTCACAGTTGCCGTAAAACTATAGTCTTCTGCATATTCATTTGGATTATTTAAGTTTCGATTATTACAACTAGAACTTCTATTTGTAGGTGTATTAGAATCAAGGACTCTTACTCTCATTAGATTATTAATTAATAAGATTTTAACTTGCCGATTTTCAGAAACACTTACTGCTCTAGCATATTCAATACGAGCTTCAATCGCAGTTAGATCAGCTTGAATAGATCGAGCAGTTGTCCAACTTAGAATATTTGGTGCCGCTATAGCTCCGATGAGTCCAATAATTGCAACGATGATTATGAGTTCGAGTAAGGTGAACCCTGAATCATTATGAACTCTCTTCATCATAGTTTATGACTCCATCTGCTTTTAACGCATCGATAGATTGTTGCATTTGTTGCATACCATCACCAGAACTGGTCTGCATTAAATTTGGGATCTGGAATATTTTACCTTCACGAATAAGATTTTGAATTGCTGGATTGCATACCATGACTTCAAATGCAGCGACACGTCCATCACCATCCATTTTCTTAATCAATCTTTGAGTAACGGCAATGTTAAGAGATGTAGCAATTTGAGCTCGTATTTGATTTTGTTGTTCAGCAGGAAACACATCTATAATTCTATTAATAGTATTGGCGGCACCACTTGTATGCAATGTTGCCATTACTAAGTGGCCTGTTTCAGCAGCAGTCAGTGCAAGAGAAACTGTTTCCAGATCTCTTAATTCCCCAACTAATATTACGTCTGGGTCTTCTCTTAGAGCGGCTCTTAAAGCAGAAGCAAAGGAAATGGTATGATCGCCAACTTCACGTTGGGAAATTGCAGACAGTTTTGGTTGATGAATGTATTCAATGGGATCTTCAATAGTAATGATATTTTTTTGTTGATTCTGATTAATTAAATCTAACATAGCAGCAATGCTAGTTGATTTTCCTGACCCTGTGGGGCCTGTAACTAAAATTAAACCGCTTCTATTTAGCAAAGTTTCCTCAATAACAGGTGGAAAATTGATATCAGAGAATTCTCTTACTGTTTCATCTATTACCCGTAATGCTATATTTGATCCATTAAGACTTTTAAAAAAATTTGCTCTAAATCTTTTTCCTTTAAGGGAAAAACCGCAATCAAAACTACCTTCTTCATTAAATTTTTTGTATTGTACCGTATCAAGCCTCTCCTTTATAAGCTTGTTAACAAGTTCCTTTTTAACTATTTGATTATCTAATTTTTCAATCGAACCATTAATTCTTACGGCAATTGGCAGACCAGATTGAATTAAAATGTCGGAAATCCCGTCTTTTTGAGCTAATTTTAAAATTAATTCATTCATATTTAATCTTTTAAACTTCTTTTAACCTACTACAATCATTATTGATTTTATATTAGGCCTTATAGTTGAAAATATTATAGGGTTTTTTTAAGATTATTAATATTAAACAAATAATTTATTAATGGCAAAAAAGAAGCAAAATTCTATTTTAGATCAGTTAACACCTGCGCTTAACCAATTAAAATCAGCTCTTCTGTCGGTTAGTGATATAAAATTAAAAATCCCTAACGTAAAGATGGATTTATCTAAAAAAAGTAGCTCAGCATCAAAAAATAAAAAGGATGGGGCCGGAGGGATAGTTTCAAAAATTTCATCAACGATAATTTCATCCCTTAGTCAATATTCAGTTCAACAAGAAGAAGTTGTTGGGATTGATATTACTCCTGAAGGAGTGAGATTACTTCAACTTTCCAATACTGATGATAAGTGGACAGTAGAAAAACTTGCTTACCGTCATATTGATAGAGTAGAGGATATTAAGACCGGCAGTGTTAAAATCGCTGAAGAAATTTCGATTGCCTACAAAGCTGGAAGATTTACAACACAAAATGCTGCTGTTTCACTTCCTGTTTCTAGCTCCATAGTTAAGGTTATAACAATGCCTCTAATGTCTGATGATGAAATGAACAGAGCTATTGAATATGATTCACTCTGGGAAAATTTAACTCAGTTACCTGATGCTCTTGAAGAGTATTCAATATTTTACCAAACTATTAGAAAAGATTCTGCGTCAAATACAATGGACGTTTTGTTCGTTGCTTCAAAGCTTTCTGATGTAAATCAATATGTCGATATAGTTAAAAAAGCAAATATGAATCCAGTTGTGCTTGATGTTAGATGTTTTGCTTTACGTAATGCATTTGAAACAAAAAATATGTCAGCAATGACTAAAGCACCTTTAGCTTTATTAGAAATTGGCAATCATGAAAATTATTTATTAATTTTAAAGGAAGAGAATCCATTTGTTAGCGATATTTTTGTTGGAGCTAAGGATAAGGAACTCATTGGAGTTGAACAAAAAGACAACAAGTCCCTTATTCCAATTATTGATCGTTTTGCAATGCAAATTAAGCAAAATCTAGATTCTTACTCAACACGCTTTAAAACAGATAAAATAGAGAGTTTATTTATTGTATCTCAATCACCCAATGTTGAAGCAATCGTCGACATAATCTCAAAAAAATTTAAAAATATTACAGTTGTACTACTTGATCCTTTTAATACGATGGTTGTACCTGCTCAAATCAAAGAAAAAATTGACGTTGATGAAAATAAGTCAGCATTTACTGCGGTTGTAGGCCTTGCAACAAGAAAACTTGATATATTTGGATATTATAAAAAAGTTACTGGTGTAAAAAATATTAACTTGTTGCCAAATAGAGAAGGTGTCAGAAAATCACAAAGAACCAAATTTATTTCAGGGTTTGTTCTTATTGGTCTTGTGGCAATACTTTTTGTGATTGGTATTTGGTTAGGATCATCTTTTTATAGTGATCAATCAAAGAATAATAATGAATTAATACATTATAATAAACTTCAAAACCAAATATCGGAGTTACAATTAAACATGCTTAAACTTAAAGTTGAAAATAGAAACTTAATGGAAGGTTTAAAATTATCTGAATCTGCTACAACCAATCAAGTTGCAGCAGCAAGAGTATTAGTTGACTTAGCAAGTAAAGCTGGAACTAATATTGCTCTTTCGGGTGTTAGTTTTGATGGAAACTATTCATACGTTGTAAATGGTCAGGCCTTATCCGATAAAGATGTGATAAACTACTTAACTAGAATAAGAGATATTCCAATCTTTGCATCTGTTGTTCTTGAGAAATCATCTATGGCAATGGAAGGATCAAATATAAAAGAATTTTTAATTAAAATTGATGTGTATGAAGATTTAATGAATGCACAGAATTTAGATGAAAAAATTGAAGGAATGGAAAACTAATGGCTTCATTATTAAAATTAGATATTAAAGATCTTTTCTCAAGAAAAAAGAATGATAGCGGTGGAGATTCTGGTGATGGATCACCAATGGACAAGACAGTTATTAAGAGAGTTTTAATTGTAGTATCATTGGCATTAATTGTTTTCGGATCTTATTTTTTTTATTTTAAACCTAAAATAGATTCTCAGGAGCGAATGATTAATAAAATGCAATTTTGGGAAAAGCAAATTGTTAGCTGCAATAAAGAAATTAAAAATTTAGAAAAAAATATTGATGAATTAAAAAATGCTAGCTCACTTAAAAGTGGTTTATTTGTAAGCAATGACGAATTTGAAAATTTTTATGCTGAATTAACTGAAGCTACAATTAATAATGGTTTGAAGATAATTAATATAACAAGGGGTGAGGAAATACCTGTAAGAGTAGCGGATGAACAATTGCAAAATTCTACATATACATACACCCCCGCTGCAGTAAATATCCCATGTGAAAAAGATGCTAAAGTACAAGCTCCAGCATCAAACTCACCAACTCAAGTTTTTGACCCAGATTGTAAAGGTGACAATTGTGGCCCAATTGCTTACTATAAAATGACTGTTACCTACGAGATAGATGGACTGTTTGGTAATTATGTACGATTTAGAAATGTATTAGCGAATAAATCAAAAATTGTTAATATTGAATCGGAAAAAATAAAGAAACATAACGATCAAAACAGTAGAATAAAAGCTGTAGCAACTGTTTCATTAGTAAAGAATGTTAAGTAATGAAAAATATATTTTATAAAATTTTAATTTTACTAACTATATCTGGCTATGCATTTGCAGACGATCCATTTTCTCGAAATTTTACAACTTCAATTATTAACAGTGCTAATGAGAGTTCTGGTTATGAAGGAATGGGAATCGAAGACGGAGTTCATCCAATGATGAGATATCCGATTGAAAACTATATCGTCAAAGGTGTCGTAATATCAAATGAAGGATCTCTAGCAATTATTAGTGCACCAGGCTCAACATTTTCAGAAATTTTATTTGTTGGTGATCCTTTAGGAAATGATATGCACACTATCAAAATAATCTCTAATGACTTTTTAATTGCTGGAAAAAATAATGGTGAGGATGTTTCACTTTCTGTATCTAATTATGCTATGGATGTTCTAAATTAAGTTATGTTAAAAACAAATCTAAAATTTTTACTTATATTTTCTTTTTTCTTCATATTAACATCATGTAAGACATTTGAAATGCAGGATAATAATTTTATTCCTGAAGAGTTTGCAAGTAATAAAATAGAACAAATATCTGACACTGCTGATTTAGGCCCAAAAGCAATTACTCCAGATCCATTAACCAATAATGTTGATAGAAGAATTTATATTGATGAGAGTGTTATAACTGACTACACAAAGATTATTAATAAAACTTTTGCTGAGTCATTTCCAATATCAGTTAATTTTGACAATGTTGATATTAGAACAGTAATGAGAACATTCTCAGTAATAACAGGAAAGAATATTTTAGTAGGCGATGAAGTTACAGGAAATGTGAAAGCCAGGATATTAAATGAAGATTGGGACGACGTGTTGGAAGCAATATTAGAGATAAAAGGCATTGCTTTAACATTGAATCCAAACACAAACATTGTTCGAATACATTCAAAAGATGTTCTTTCAGCACAAGAGGAGTATAATCGAAAAAGGAAAGCTGAAGTTAGAATGGCAATGGAGTTAAGCCAATCAATTGAGCCAGTTAGATCTGAGATTTTTAAGCTATACTATAGCGATCCTGGAACGGTTAAAACTCAAATTGAAGAAATCCTCAAAAATATGGACGCAACAGAGGCTGCTGGTGAAGGCTTGGATCCTAATTCAACAATGTCAACAAGTAGTCGCGTCAAAATTACTGTAGATAGTAGACTCAGAGCACTAATTGTTCTTGGTGGGAAAAATGATTTAGATTTTATTGAAAGATTAGTTAATCAGATAGATGTTCCTACTCAACAAATTCTAATTGAAGCATTTGTGGTTACTGTAACCGATCAATTTGAAGAAAATTTAGGAACTAGATTAGGAATGTATTATGAACAGGCTCAAAGTACAAATAAAACACTTAAAGCAGGCGGAACAATAGGCGGTCCAGAAACTAGTAGTAATAAGGTAGCAAATCTTGGAAAAATTGGAACTGACTCAGTTGGAACGTTGGCTGATAATACAATAGCATCTGCAACTGGAAGTATTGGCTTAATTATGGATGCGAAGAATATTGATTTAAATTTTGAACTTCAAGCACTAGAAACTGAAGGTATCTCAAAAATGATTGCTAATCCAAAAGTATTTACATTAGACAATCAGAAGGCCACTATAACGCAAGGTGTTCAAGTGCCATATACAACAGTATCGTCATCTGGTTCTAACGTTGAATTAAAAGATGCAAATCTAACACTTGAGGTTACACCAAGTATTGTTGGTGATGGGAATGTAATTTTAGATATTGATGTAACTAATGACTCAGTAGCCGATTCAACTTCGGAAAACCCTCCTATTGATACTGTAAAAGTAAAGACAAAGCTCCTTGTAGCCGATGAATCAATTGTAATAATAGGAGGAATTTATACAGAACAAGCAGATGCTTCAAGATCTGAAACTCCTGGACTCGCAGACATTCCTGTTTTTGGAAATTTATTTAAGATGAAAAAGGATAAGGATAGCTATAAAAGAATATTTATCTTTATTGCACCAAAAATAATTTAAAAAATGGTTAGTAGAATAATTACAGACGAGGCTGCAAGTGAAATAGCATCAATGGCAGCCAATAAAGGCATCCTTTCACAATCAAATTTTGAAAAAATGGAGATTCAAAGTAAAGAGTCTGGCCAATCTATTGTATCAATCATGTTTGAAAAGTCGATAATGGATGAATTCTCACTTGCGAGATTTATCGCTGAAAGTTATGGGCTTAATTTTCAAGAAGTTAATCCAGATGACATACAACAAGAGGCTCAATCAAAACTTGCACAAGAATATGTTCGTACAAATAATGTTTGTCCATTTGAAATAACAGGATCAACATTAAGGGTCGCTATTTGTGACCAATCAAAACTTCCTTTAGAAAAAAATATTAGAGTAATTACTGGAATGACTATTGAAATGGTCTTGGTAACTATCTCTAATTTTGAAAAGTTATTAGAAAAACTTGGAATTTCAAATGTTCCTCAAGATGTTGGGACTCTTGGAACATTAAAGCAAGTTAAAGAAGAGGAAGTAAGAGAAGAAGAAGCTTTAACAGAAAGAGATAAAACGGCAGCGGAAATCTTTGTTACAGATATTTTGACAGAAGCATACAAAATGGAAGTTAGTGATATTCATATAGAATCTTTTAGAAAATCTAAACGTTTAAGATATCGTATGGATGGAATTTTAGTCGATCAAAAAAAAAGAGCGCAAGAAATAGAAGAGCGCTATTTGGCAGTAGTATCAATTCTTAAATTACTTTCTGGAGCAAGAATTGAAGAAAAAAGACTTCCTCAAGACGGTGCAATTGCCTTTAACAATGGAGAGATAGAATTTGATTTGCGAGTTTCATTTCTGCCAGTTCAAGGTGGATTTGAGAGAGTTGTTATGAGAATTCTCAGAAAAGATGCTATCTCATTAAGTTTTGATGACCTTGGCTTAGATAAAAAGGATTATAAATCAATTCGTGAAGCAACCGGTGCAACTCAAGGGCTAATTCTAGTTACCGGACCTACAGGTAGCGGTAAAACTACCACTCTTTATTCAATACTAAGTGAATTAAATGATGATAAGACAAATATTATGACCGCAGAAGATCCTGTTGAGTATGAATTAGAAGGTATTAGTCAATCACAAATGAAAAATGAAATTAATTTTACTTTTGCTTCGGCACTAAGAACTTTTTTAAGGCAAGATCCTGAAGTAATACTTGTAGGTGAAATTAGAGATCAAGAGACTGGAACAATAGCTGTTGAAGCAGCATTAACTGGTCACTTAGTTTTAAGTACATTGCATACAAATGATTCTGTTAATACGGTTACTAGATTAGTAAATATGGGTATACCAAATTATCTTGTTTCTGCCTCAGTTAAGCTTGTTGTGGCTCAAAGATTAATGAGAAAGATATGTAGCAATTGTAAGACTAAGGACACTTCAGTTAAACCAATTGCACTAAAACAATTAAATATTACAGCAAAAACTATATACAAAGGAAAAGGTTGCTCAAAGTGCAATCAATCTGGGTATAAAGGTCGTAGAGGAATATACGAAGTGTTAAAAATTACTCCTTCCATTCAAGATGCAATATTAAAAGAGAAAACAGCTCTCGATATTGCAGCTATAGCAAAAAAAGAAGGGTACAGACCGATGCAGGACGTTGGAAAAGATTATCTTAAGGACGGGACGTTGTCTTTTGAGGAATATCAAAGAACATTGTTTACCGGATAAAAAAAATGCCGTCATTTGAATATAAGGGGATATCTGGAGATAAAAATACTTATGCAGACGGTGTTATAGAAGCAGTTAATGAAGATGAGGCTGCTCACAGATTAAGGCAAAAAAAAATAATCATAACTTCAATAAAACTTGCTAAAAATCAAAAAAATGTGCCACAAAAAAAATCTAATGCTCAAGAAGGGGGATCGTTTCTAGATAGATTTACGTCTATTAAACCAGCTGAAGTTGTTTTATTTTCAAAGAAATTGTCGACTATGAGTCGAGCTGGCCTACCAGTTCTTGATGCGCTTAAAATGGCTCAAGATCAAATTGCTGATAATAAACTTAAGCAAATAATTACAAAAGTATCATCTGATCTTCAGGGCGGTAGTGATTTATCAACGTGCTTTTCTCGCCACCCTAAAGTATTTGATAACATTTATGTAAACATGATTAAAGCTGGAGAAACCAGCGGTAAGCTTGATATTTTTTTAGATAAGTTAGTAGGTATATTAGAAAAAAGAGAGAAAATTAAAAAAGATATTAAGGGTGCAATGCAATATCCAGTTATTATTTTATCTGTTGCACTAGTTGTCACAGTTTTCATGATATGGAAAGTAGTTCCTGTCTTTGCTAATATGTATGGGGGAATGGGAGTTGAATTACCTGGACCAACAAAATTTTTAATTGCCGCAAATGAATTCATTACTGGCTACGGTGGCATTACTACGCTTGGAATATTTATATCTATTATTTTATTAAATTCTTATTTATTTAAAAATAATGCTGGCTATAAAAGTTTTATGGATCGTCTAGTTTTAAAATTACCTGTATTTGGTCCTATCATAGTCCAGGCAACAGTTGCACGAATTGCTCTTATTAAAGCAAACCTTTTTTCTGCAGGTGTTGATGTTCTTGAAATATTAGATATTGCTATGTCTTCAACTACAAATGTTCATTTTGTTGCAGCTCTTGAACAGGTGAAACGTGGTGTATTCTCTGGGGAAGATATGTCAAAACTAATAACTAAAGAAGAAATCTTTCCACCTACCTACCCACAACTCATTGCTGTTGGAGAAAGAACCGGTAATCTAGAGGAAATGTTTGATCAAATAGCAGGATATTATGAAGAAGAATTCGATGGAGTTGTTAAAAATCTGTCAGCTATGATTGAACCGGCATCTATGGTTATTATAGGTGGTATCGTTGGAACATTGCTTCTAGCAATGTACATGCCAATATTTAATGCAGGTTCTGCTGTTGGCTAAAAGCTGAAGATATAGAAATAAAAATATATAGACCAGCAAAAGCAAACTGCTATCGTCAATAAAATAATAAGAATTCCGGTAAGAGATTCATTGTTATATTTTGGATTTAGAGATCTTGGATTGCTGTTTACTCTATTTCTCCACTCTTGAGGAAACAAATGTAGTGTTGATGCATATATAATTAAAAAAAGATCAATTATTGATGTAATAATTGAGATATATAGTAAAACTTCCATAAACAAACCTCTAGAAATACAAAATAACCTAAAAAAGCAGTATTTTCCAAGCTTCTTTTTATGTTAAGATATAAACTTGTAAAATTTATTCAAGAAAAGTAGTATAATTTACTAAATAATTAGAGGAATTAAATTCAATGAAACAAACAAATCAAAAAGGCTTCACGCTTATTGAATTACTTGTCGTGGTAGCCATTATAGGAATTTTAGCTGCAGTTGGTGTTGTTGCCTTCCAGGGCTTCTTATCAAACGCAAGAGATAACACTACTCGTGCAAATCACAATGCAGTCGTTAAATGGATGCAGGCAGAGGTAACTAAATGTTCTTTAGGGAATACAAATCTTACATATGATACAGCTGGAGGTATTGGAGCTTCATCTCAAGCATGCACTGCTACATTACAGGCAGCACATTGTGCTCCAATGATAGTTCATCTTAATCTTCAAGGTTTTGATAATCCTCATGATCAAACTGATGCACTTGTTGCATCTGGAACAGCTGCTGGTGATACGCAATTAACATGTGTAGGAAATACTGCAACAGTTACAACTACTGTATCGGCAGCTTCTGGAAGCGGGGATGATGCGGTTGCCGCTGTTACACTTACAGATACGATAGTAAAAGAATAATTTTTTAAAGTAGATTTCTAATTTTAATTAGGAATCTACTTTTTTTTTATTATGAATAAGGGATTTAGTTTAATTGAATTATTAGTTGCAATTGCCATTATTGGAATATTATCTGCAATTGGTGTAGTTGCTTATACTGGTTATGTTGATAATGCTCGACAACAAGAAGCAAGAACTGGCCTAACAGCTATTGCAATGCAACAAGAGGAATTTAGAGCTATGAATAGATCTTATTATCCACTTGCTGGAAATACATGCGCTGATAATAATGACAATACCGCAGATATAAATACAAACTTGTTCAATGGAGACGAAGTATTGAATGATGATAATTATACATTTTGTATTCAAACAACAGCAAATTCAAATACATTTAGTGCTTTTGCATATTCAGTAGAAGCAGGAAATTCAGATTCATTTACAATAACTAATACTGGAACTAAAACAAATACCATTGATGGAACTGCAGGAAGTTGGTAACCATTCTCATTCTTTTATTTATTAACACCAAATAAATTTACAATAATTACACCAGCTATAATTAGCACTAATCCAACAATCGTTTGGATATTTGGCACCTGATTATATTTTAAGATACCTACAACTGTTGTTGCAATAATGCATAATCCTGCAAAAGATGCATATGTTACACCAATGGGTATAATTTTCATTGTATTAGATAGTCCGTACATACAAAGTATGATTGTTATAGCACTAAGAATTGAAGGAATTATTAAGGTAAATCCTTCGGCTGATTTAGCATAGTTATTTGATGCTGTTCCAACAATAACTGAAAATGCAAGAAATAAGTAAGCAAAAATTAAATTCATATATTTATATTATTTGTGGCGGAGAGGGTGGGATTCGAACCCACGAACGAGTCACCCCGTTGCTGGTTTTCAAGACCAGTGCTTTCGACCACTCAGCCACCTCTCCGGTCAAGTA
>MDTG01040493.1_pt1 | contig 11293 bp, 11 predicted proteins | sample 811421 | NCBI WGS metagenome assembly MDTG01 (sample SAMN05326645, study PRJNA326480) | marine metagenome | isolation source: seawater | place: Pacific Ocean: South East | collected 2011
AATAATCTTTGGTTTTCACAAATATCAAATTTATAGTTTCTGTGTTTCTTTAATTAAATATTCTATACTATCTTTAATTTTAATTTTTGGTTTCCACTTAGTAATTTTAAAAAACTTTCTTGAATCAGGTATTTGATATGAAATATCTGATTTTCTTAATAGGTTTTTGTCTAATTTGGTTTTGAAATTAACTCCTGAATATTTTTTAAGAAGTTTTAAAAAATTTTTTAAACTAGATATATTATCACTACCTATATTATATATTTGACCTATTTCACATTTTTCTGCAGCTAGCCAATAAGCTCTCATTGCATCTCTTACATCCATGATTGTTCTTGTGCTGTTTAAATTACCATGAAATAAAAATTTTTGTTTTTTTAATTTAATTTTATTTAATTGATAAGCCCAACTTGAAGCAAATAAATTTTTTCTTCTAGGATTAAGATATGTAAACATTCTAGTAATGATTATTTTTAAATTAAAATTTTTATAATAATTATATGCTAATGTATCTTGAAACAATTTTGATACGGCATATGGATTATTGGGGTTAACAGGGCAACTTTCTTTGATAGGCATTAATTTTTTATCTACGCTCCCATAAACCTCTGAAGTACTACATATTTGAATAATCGGTTTTAAATTGAGCAACCTAATTGCTTCAAGTAAATTCAGTGTTATTAAATTATTATTTTCAATTACTTTATAAGGCTCAATAAAAGATTTCTTAACATCGGCATCAGATGCCAAATGAAATATTGCATCCGGTTTTATTTCTCCTAATATTTTTTTTATTTTACTGAAATTTTTTAAGTCGCATTTAATCAATTTAACCTTATTTTTAATAAAATTTAAATTAAGAGCATTTAATTTTCTGTAAGTTCCATAAATTTTAGTATTTTTATGATTTAACAAAATATATTCAGACAAGTAGCTACCACCAGAGCCTGAAACACCTGTTATAAGTACTTTTTTAAATTTTCTTGAAGAATTAGACATACTTGTTTCCATCTTCAATAAATAAAAAAACTTTTTTTTTATTTTTTTTACTTATAGCATTTTTGTATTTCAAAAAAATTTGATTTTTATTTTTTAGTTTGATGACTTCTGAAAATTTCATTAATTCTTTCAATGCAACTGTATGGTCTTGAGTGTGCTGCAGTCCTGCATTCAAAGGATAAGTCGATCCAACCATTGTTCTTATTATTATCTTGGAATCAAAATTACTGTTGGTCAAATAATCAATTTTATCAAGATGGTTAACTAGTTGATTGGCAGCTAAAATTAAGAAATCAAATCTAGGATAACATGAAACTGGTATATAGCCTGCTAAAGCCATTCCAATTGCCATACCTGTTTGAGTTTCTTCCATAACTGGAAGTTCAATTTTTTTTGAATTAGGAACATCTTTTAAGCTTACAAAGATTGAACTTCCTGGATAAACAACTGATTGACCCATGAAAATAACATTTTTATTTCTTGATAAAAATCTCATACTTCTTTGTATTTCTTAAGATAAGACATAACCTAAAATAAAATCCATTTACCAATACCGTGGTGAGGATATTTTCTTTTATATGAATAATGTATGATACCAGGTAATTTTTTTTGTTTTTTTCCCCAAGCTTTATTTGTTGGTGTATTAGTGCTCAAGCCATTATCCTCTACTATAAACTTTAAGGGTAATTTAAAATTCCTTGAAAATTTATAACACTCATGAAAAATACCTGTTTCATAAGTCATGTCTCCAATAAAAACCCAAACAGTATTTTTAATCTTTTTTTTTTTAAGAGAAAAAGCTACCCCTAGTGCAATAGGTATAATTCCTCCTACTATTGAGGATGTAAAAAATTTATTCTTAATTGAATTAAGCGTCATACTTCTTCCAGAAACAATTTGTTTAGTAATATCTTGAGCAGAACAACCTTTAAGCAAAGCATGATAATGGTTTCTCCAGCTTGAAAAAACCCAATCGTTTTTTTTTATTTTTTTAAATAAATTTATCAATTTTATTTCATTATTACCTGATAAATGAACTGGGCCTTTAATTTTTTTATTTTCATAATAATTAGAAATTTTATTTTCAAAATCTATCAAATCTTTTTTTTTAATTTTTTTTCTCATAAATGATTTTGTAATTTTTATAGACTAGGTTCTTTAATATTTTCAACAACATATTGTTTTCTTCCTCTAACTTGTTCAAATATCTTTGCAATATAAATCCCTGAAATACCTTGGGTGAGAAGAATGATTCCACTAAAAAAACATATTGATATTATTATGCTAGCTGAACCAAAAGCTGATAAACCACTAAGTTTCGCGTAAATAACATATAGAGACAAAATCAAAGAAACAAATATTGCAAAAAAACCCGAAACTATTGCAAAATACAATGGTTTTATAGAATATGAAGTTAATCCTGCTAAAAATTCATTAACAGGTTGAGAGGTAAGAAGAGGAAAATGACTTTCACCTGATGATCTAGGTTGTCTAATATAATTTACCTTTGATTGTTTAAATCCAACCCATACAGATAATCCTCTTATATAAGGTCTAAATTCTTGAAGTTCTAATATTTTTGCAAGAGCTTTTTTTGATATCAATTTATAATCTCCAGCATTCACAGGCAAAGGGATATCGGAAAAATAATTTATTACTTTATATGCAATACTTGTTAAAAGTAATCTTATTTTAGATTCACCTAACCTTTTAGTTCTAACGGTATGAACCACTTCAGATCCATTCTCAAACTCTTTAATCAATTCAGCCATTAATTCAGGAGGATCTTGTAAATCAGCATCAAAATAAATTATTGCATCACCTTTTGCACGTCTAAAGCCTGCTAAAACACATGGCGCCACGCCAAATGTTCTGGACATATTTATAATTGTAATAGGATATTTTTTTTGAAATTCTAATAATAATTCCTCAGATCTGTCATCAGAACAATCATTTACAAAAATGATTTCATATTTCCAATTATTAAAATTAGATATTGTTTTTATAGTCCTATTTACAAGTTCTGGTATGTTTTTTTCTTCATTTTTAAAGGAGAAAACTATAGAAAGTAATTTCATGCTAAATATTTATCTTATATTTTGAAAAAAAACTAGTGTCTCATCCTCTAAAAAATATTGACCTTGTAATCTTAGCTGGTGGTAAAGGGACTAGAATTAAAAACTTACTAGGTAAATATCCTAAACCGTTAGTAAAATTCAATGACAAACACTTTATGCAGTATTTATTGAATACTTATAGTAAGTTTAATTTCAAAAAAATTATAATACTTTGTGGCTATAGAAGCAGATTTTTTTTTAAAAAATATAATCATAAGTTAATTAACTTAATTAATATCAAATGTATAAGAGAAAAAAAACTATTGGGTACTGGTGGAGCTCTACACAAATTAAAAAAATTAAATATTAAAGATTTTGTTTTAACTAACGGTGATACCATATTTGATATTAACCTCAGTTCATTTGTCTCAAATTTAGACTCTAATAAATTAGGCATAGTTGCTTTAACAAAGAATAATAAGCAAAAAAGTAAAAAACTTTTCAATTTAGGATTAAAAAATAAAAAAATAATTTTAAGAAAAAAAAGCTCAATGATGAATGGGGGTATATATTTTTTTAAAAGTAAAATACTGAATTATATCAGTAATAAAAATCATTCTCTTGAAAATGATATTTTACCAAATTTAATTAATAAAAATAAAATTCAAGGAAAATTTTATAATGATTTCTTTATTGATATTGGTTCAAACTTTTTTTTCAAAAAGGCAAAATTTGAGCTCAAAAATAATTTTTTTAAGCCAGCAATTTTTTTAGATCGTGATGGTGTGATAAATTATGACTTTGGATATGTTCATAAAATTAATGAATTTAAACTTAAAAAAGGTGTCATCAAAGGATTGCAATATTTAATAAAAAAAAATTATTATATTTTTATTGTAACTAATCAAGCTGGTATTGGAAAAAAAATCTATAATCTAAAAGACTTTATAAAACTCCACAAAACTATTAATGAAAAATTAAGAAAAAAAAATATTTTTATAAATGATGTTCAGTTTTCGCCGTTTCATACTCAGGCAAAAATAAAGAAATATAAAAAGAATTCCTCCCTTAGAAAACCTGGAAATATGATGATTAAGAATATTTATAAAAATTGGGATTTAGATTTAAAAAAAAGTTTTATGATTGGAGATAAAAAAAGTGATTTTATTGCTGCAAAAAAAAGTAAATTAAAATTTTTCTACCCCGAAAAAGATTTTTATAAACAAATTAAATCAATAATTAATAATTATTGATTATTTTATTTTTATTATTCTTAAATATTTGAATTAATTCCTTAATTCCGCTATCCAAATTTATAATTGCTTTAAAGCCTTTTTTTTCAATTTTTTTATTGCTTACAAAATAATCTCTTTTATCAGGGTCAGATTTATTTTTGATAACAGTAATCTTTACTTTGCTATAATATTTTTTGATTTTTTTAGCTAAATTAATTTTAGTTATATTGGCATTTGAAAGTCCAAGATTATATACTTGTGATTTTAATTTATTAAAATTTTTCATTGTGAATATAATGCCTCTCACTACATCAGTAACGTGTATAAAATTTCTTCTAAAATTAGGTTCAAATATATCAATGTGTTTTTTATTTATTGCTCTTTGTACAAAATTATTTACTAACAGATCACTTCCCATTCTATAACTGGCACCAAAAACAGTAGCAAGTCTAAATGAAACAGTATTTTTAAATTTCATAACCTCATCTTCAGCATCACATTTAGTTCTTCCATATAAGGAAATTGGTTTTAATGGACTATTTTCATCACAAAATTTATTTTTTTCGCCAATTCCATAACCAGAATTTGTTGTAAGATAAATTAGTTTATTTTGTTTGGTCATTAATTTAAGAGTTAATTTAATTGAATTAAAATTTGTTGATATTGCATCTTTCTTATTTTTTTCACATAAAGGTGCTCCCACTAAACCAGCAAGAGGAATTAAAAATTCATGCTTTTTAACTAATTTTTTCATTAACTTTGGATTTCTTGCATCTCCGTTAATAAAATTAAAGTTTGTATTTATGTACAAATGATCTAAGGAACTTTTTTCATATTTTAACAAATCTATAACAGTGACTGAGTGACCTAAATTAATTAACTCAGTGCTTAACATTGATCCAATGTATCCAGCTCCACCGGTAATTAATATTTTTTTTTTAATAGACATATTTTTTTGTTATCATTTTTCAACCAACATTAAATGAAAAGCTATTTAGAATATTGGTTATTTTTTTTATTTTTGTTAATTTTAAATTTGGATAATTTCCAATATAATAACCGAAATAATGAACTCTATCAACATTCTTGAATTTTAAAAAATTTTTATTTTTAATATAATTTTTTAAATATGGTTGTCTAAGTTGATTGCCACCTCCTGCATTTCCTCTTCTAAATTCAATATTATTATTGGCTAAGTATTTTTCAAATTTATCTCTTACTTTAATATTTTTAGTATTCAAGATTATTGGAAAAGCGTAATTAGATGAACCTTTGAGATCAAAATTAGTAAAATATTTATTAGAGTCTATATTTCTCAGAAAAAAAATGAAATTTTTAGTTCTTTTTTTATTATTTTTGTCTAGTGATTTTAGTTGATTTATACCAATTACAGCTCCTATTTCATTATTTCTAAAATTAAGAGTGGGATATAAAAATATAAATTTAGGTGATAAATTATTATATTTTTTTATCATTTTTTTTTCAAATACCTTATTTTTTGACTCCCTCACCATTCCATGTGATCTTAATATTTTTGAAATCTCGTATATTTTTTTATTATTAGTGCTTATCATGCCACCTTCTATTGTTGTCATATGATGTGCATAATAAAATGAAAAATTAGAAATCTGACCAAATGTTCCAAGTTTTTTATTATTGTGTTTTGCTCCATGACTTTCACAAACATCTTCAATTAAGAAAACATTCTTTTTTTTGATCTCTTTTAGAAATAGATCATTAAATCCATTAAATCCTTGCGCGTGTGTAATAAATATTCCTAATGTTTTTTTATTTATCTTACTTAGCACCTCCTCTAAATTCATTGATAAATTTGATAAATTTATGTCTACAAACACAGGTTTAAATCCATTCATTATTACAGAATTAATATCCGAAACCCATGTCAACGAAGGAACTATAATCTCATTTTTTTGTTTATTTTTATTTAAAATTTGCAATATTTTTATGCTAATAAAATTTGCAGATGAACCTGAGTTTACAAATGTTGAATACTTTACCCCTAACCATTTTGACCATAATTTTTCAAATTTTTCTACATTCTCTGATTGAGTTAGAATAATATTTTTATTATTTAATAATTTCTTAATTGCCAATAAATCTTTACTTGTAAAATTATTGTGCATTAGGTTGTGCTGAAAATTAGTCATTATTAATCCTTGTAAAGTATCTCTGTCCCATTATCAGAAAATTTAAATGGTATACTTAATATTTTCTTATTTTTCTTTAAAAATCTTTTTTGTAAATGATTTTTCATATAAAACAAAAAGAACCCACCACCTCCAGCTCCAAGCAATTTACCTCCTAAAGCTCCCTGACTTATCATATATTCGTAAATTTCATCTATTTTTGAATTAGAGATTACTTTGCTGACCTTTTTTTTTGTTATCCAAGCAGTGTGTAGTAGTTTTCCAAATTCATCTAAGCCATTATTTCTATCAAGTATCTTTTCACCTTCTAAAACACACTCTATCATCAAATCAATGTATTTTTTATTTATCGAAGTTAGGCTTTTATAATATTTTTTTGCTATATTATGTGCTACTCTTTTTTTTCCAGTATAGATTAATAATAAATTTTTTTCTAATTTTCTAATATTTACTGTTTTTTTCTTTGGCAAAATAGAAATTCTGTTATTAGGCCTAAAAATAATTTTATTAAAGCCTCCCATTGCGACTGCCATTTGATCTTGAGATCCAACAATTTCTTTTATAATTTTTTGTTCAAAATATATTGCTTTTTTCCCAATTTGATAATTAGAAATATTTTTATTCAACATTGTATTTAAAACATTAATTAATCCCACAGTAAAAGCTGAACTAGAACCCATACCACTGAAAGCTGGAAGGTCTCCAGTATAGTGAATTTCTAATCCCTGGTGAATATTCATATGCTTCAATAAATTTTTTACAACAGGATGTTTAATTTCGTTAATTGTTTTAACATTTTCTATTTTTGACCAAACAAATCTGTATTTATGTTCAAAAAATCTTGGCAAAAACTTACAGGTCAAATAAATATGTTTGTCTATTGTAGTAGATAGTACAGAACCATAATATTTATTGTACCAAGAAGGATAATCACTACCACCACCAAAAAAAGATATTCTGTATGGTGTTTTCGATATAATCATATTTGATTTATAAATTATTATTAGTTAATGTATATATTTACTTACATTAAAAAAATACAATTAAATTACTTATTTAATAATGAAAAATCTCAAATTAGATATTTTTACAAAACAGATAAAAATTTTTTTTCGTTTAAATAAAAATTACATTAAATTTGTCACTAATAAAAGTTTATATTTTTATTTTTTTATCATACCAGTAATTGGGTATTTTTTTTATTTAATATTAAGGTTGTTAGTTTTAATAAATTCAAAATATTTAAATAAATACTTATCTCAAAAAATTTTTTTTTCTTCACTAAGATTTGTAAAGGTAAAAGAAAAAATAAAAATTTCCAATTTAATGCATGAATATAATTCTTATAATAAAGAGATTGACTTAAATAAATCAATAGGAAATAAAAAAATTAGTAAAATACTAGAAGAATTAAATTCGGATGGAATATCTAACCTAGGTGTATTATTCTCAAAACAACAGTGTAATGATTTTATAAATTTTCTTGAAAACAAAACCTATTTTAACAGTCAAACACTATTACAAAGTGATGGAAATCCCCATGTATATAATAAAAATCAAAAAAATTTAAAATCAAATTCTTATTTGCGTTTTGGTCCTGATATAAATAATTCTTTCGAACCATTGAGAAATTTAACCCAAAATGAAGAATTAAATGAACTAATTAATTCCTATTTGAATTTTAAATCCTCAATATATTTCAACACTACTTGGTATAATGCGCCAGATACTAACTTTCATTATGTTCACAGAATGCACAGAGATTATGATGATTGGAAATTCTTAGTAATTACAATTTATTGGAACGATGTAGACGAAAAATCTGCTCCCTTGGGATTTGTAAAAGAATCCCACAAAAATTCTAATTGTCAAAATCTAGAAACTAAAATTACTGGACCTGCTGGAACTGTCATAATTGCAGATTATTTTGCCCTACATAAAGGAAATGTTGGCGAAAAATCTAGATATGTTTCAACAATAAGATATGGGAAATCTTTTAATTACTCTTCTGTAATATGTGGCTTTCTCGAAGCCTAGTTGCTTAACTTTTTATGTTTTAATTTATACGTTAATTTTATATTAAATTTAATATTAACTTTATGGATTATAAAAATAAAACAAATTCCATTATCATTTTTTTATCATTAATAATTATATCAATAACAATTACTTACACCTATTATTTTGACCATTTGGCTATAGCTCAGTCATCTATAATATTTAATGATGAAATTTATAAGGATAAGACGTCGTTATATTATGTGATTAATAACAATATGCCTTCTTTTTTATTTGTTATAATAAATTTTTTTTTAGACTCAGGTGTTTCAATAAATTTAACAAGTTCAATATTAACTTTTATTTCAACATTTTTATACTTATCAGGGATTTATTTAATAACTAAGTTTATTACAGCATCAACAATTTTAAGTGTATTAATTTCATCAACAGCAATTTTTTTATCTAAAAATTTAGGTGATATTGATTATCCAACACTTATGTTTCATCGACATACTGCAGGAGTTTTATCATTAGCTCTTTGTACTTTTATTTTTGGGTTAATGACTTTAAGAAATTTATCATTTGCATTTCTTGCTGCTATATTTCTTTTATCTATTCATTTAACAATAGGAATGTGGATTTTTGGTATATTATCTTTCATATCGTTAATCTTAGTAGATAAATATAACAAAAAAAATATTTTTTTTATAATAATTTTACTATTGTTGGTCATCTTATTTTACTTAAATTGGTTTTTTAATATATCAGCAGATCTACCATACAAATTTGATAAAAACGATTATGATGATTATTTTCTTTATATAGAGGCTCATCGTACAAATTACGGTAATTTAAATAATTTACATTTAGATTATATTTTAAAAAGTTTTTTTTTAATTATTTCTATTTTGATATATGCAAAATTTTTTGAAAATAATTTTCACAAAAACATTTTTTTTAAAACATTGATAACATCAATAAGTTTATCGGGAATTCTTTATTTTTCATATAAATTTTTTCCAAATATATTTCCTGAAATTATGATTCAAACAATGCCTCAAAGATTTTTTTTATTACACAGTGTAGTTGGCTACCCTATAATTTTATCAATTGTTTATAAATTTTTACAAAAATTATTTATTTACAAAAAAATAAATAAAAATTATTCAGTTTTACTGATTACATTCATAATATCATTTCATATTATACAGCAAAATGATTTGGTTAGAGAGAGATTTAAAAATATTGAAGAAATAAAAAATAGTAATAATAATGAAAAAATTTTTTGGTCTAAGGTTAAAGATTTAAACATAAAAGGATACGCTTTGACCAGTAATTATCTTTGTGAAAAAACAATAATTTATGGAAATTTACCTATTTTATTTTGTTTTGAAGCAATGGATTATATAGCTTTAATACCAAAGTTAGCAACTCCAGTAAAAGAAATGATAAATAAAATCTTGGATATTTCCTATGAGAACGTAAAAATTAGAAACACTTCTGGAGTGAGTGAAAAAGAAATTAAGATCATTTACGAAAAAAAAAGTTTAACAGAATGGCATACTCTTAAAAGAGATTTAAATTTAGATCTAATAATTGTTCCTAAAGATTGGAAATTGCAATTAGATGTAGTTATAGATGATATATATAAAGTTTATAAAATTGAATAATTTTTATATCTTAGAGTAAAGAACATCTTTGTAATGCATGGTTGGATAATAAAAACTTTTTATTTCTTTAAAATTGTTATCTTTTAAATATTTATCAACTTTAGAAAAATCTGAATTCTTATACTGATTTCCAAATTGTTGCTCTATCAATATATAAGATATTTCTTTTAATTTATTTTTTGCACCTTTCAGAACATTTATCTCATAGCCCTCAACATCAATTTTTAACAATGTTTTTTTCAATATTTTGTTTTTAAATAAAATATCCATAGTGGTTGTTTTAATAAAAGTTTTATTTTCATAATTATTTTTTTGACTCAATAAATAATTTTTAAATCTTAGGTAAAACGATTTTTTATTAAATTTTGATAATGTAGATGTTCCATCTAATTTATTTATAAAGAAAAATTTTTTTGAAATTTCTTTATCTAATGCATAATTAAACACAATTGTTTTCTTGAACTTTTTTTTTAAAAAAAGGAAGTATGATTTTTGAGGTTCAAAACAATAAGTCTTTATATTTTTTATTTTTAAAATTAATTCTAAAAGTTCTCCTTCATGGGTACCTACATCAATATATTTATCAAATTTAAGGTTATTTTTCTTTATAAAGTTAACAATTCTTTGGTGATGCAAAAAGAGTAATATATCAAATATTTTTTTTAGTAACATATAATTATTTGTTAATTAATTTTAGCCAAAATTTCAACTTTTGTATTTTCAATAATTATAGAAACTTTATACAAATTTTACAGAATAAAGACTAAAGAAAAAGTTTACTAAAATTTTATTTAAAATAAAAAATATTTTCAATTAAAAGCTTAATTTTTAATTGTTTTATAACTATTTACATAACAAAAATAGTGCTTGAAATTAAAATTAATATATAAACTTTTAATTATTTAAAAAAAATTAGTTTTGTAGCTCAGCAGTTTGAATCCGTGCGGGGCTACTTATATTAAAATATTTATCGTTTATTTATGAAAAAAGAATTAACTTGTTTTAAATGTGTAAAGAGTAATTTTAAAATCTTATTTGATTATAAGAAAAGGCCTAAATCAGAAAAGAATTATAAGATAATAGGAAAATATAGAAGACAATTTTATCAATGTAAAAAATGTAATCATATTTCTGCAAAACATTTTTTTAAATTTAAAGATATA
>MDTG01268214.1_pt1 | contig 11293 bp, 13 predicted proteins | sample 811421 | NCBI WGS metagenome assembly MDTG01 (sample SAMN05326645, study PRJNA326480) | marine metagenome | isolation source: seawater | place: Pacific Ocean: South East | collected 2011
ACTATTCGCTGGATTAAGGCGCGTCACAGCCACATAGACAAATTCAACATTGATGACTGACGAGACTGACCGCGCTGCTTTGGGTGTCTCCCGATCGGCAGCGGGACAGTTTTGGTTGATGCAGGAAACTGATGATCGCCAAATATTGGCGCTCTCACAACGCTTGGCTCTGCCCGATTTGCTGTGCCGCATGCTGGTAGCGCGCGGTGTTTCCAGCGAGCAGGCGGCATCTTATCTGGACCCGAAATTGCGTGACCTGCTGATTGACCCGTCACTGTTGACCGACATGGATAAGGGGTGTGAGCGCTTGGCTGCCGCCATTATTGACGATGAGCCAATAGCCGTATTCGGCGATTATGATGTTGATGGTGCAACGTCATCTTCCTTGCTCATTCGCTACTGGCGCGCTTGTGGGCGTGAGATGAATTTCTACATTCCTGACCGCACGGCGGAGGGTTATGGCCCTAATGATGCCGCTTTTGAAAAACTGTTCGATGAGGGCTACAAGCTACTTATCACGGTTGATTGTGGAACGATGGCGCATGATGTTTTGGCGGCTGCGAAAACGCGTGGACAAGAGGTTATCGTGGCCGACCATCACCAAACGGGCGGCGGCTTGCCGGATTGTTTTGCCTTGATAAATCCACGCCGCCCTGACGATGAAAGCGGTTTGGGGCATCTTGCAGCGGTTGGCGTAACCTTCATGCTGCTTGTCGGGCTCAATCGCACGCTGCGCCAAAAAGGTTTTTTTGAGGGGCGCGACGAACCGGATTTGACGCATTGCCTTGACCTGGTGGCCCTTGGCACGGTGTGCGATGTGGTGCCGTTGGAGGGCATCAATCGCGCCTTTGTGCGACAGGGGCTCGCGGTGATGCAGCGTGGCCGCAATCTCGGCGTGCAGGCACTTGGGAAAGTGGCGCGCGTCGAGGGCGTTTTGGGCACTTATCAGCTTGGTTTTCAGCTCGGCCCGCGTGTCAATGCAGGTGGCCGCGTCGGCCAATCGGAAATCGGCACGCGCTTGCTAACGACTGAAAACCCTGATGAAGCGGCGGGATATGCCGCGCGGCTTGATGACTTCAATAGCCAGCGGCGGTTGATTGAGACTGAGGTGCAGGAAGCGGCGGTCCGCAATGTTGAGACGATGCTGGTGCAAGGTAATGCGCTACCGCCCTTTATTTTGCAGGCTGGTGACGGCTGGCACGCCGGTGTCATTGGCATTGTCGCCGGTCGGCTGAAAGATAAATATCACCGCCCGACTTTCGTCATTGCCTTTGATGCGGACGGATTGGGCAAGGGTTCGGCGCGCTCCATCAGTTCTGTCGATGTGGGTCGTCTGGTCGCTGGTGCAGTGGATGAGAAGCTGATCGAAGCAGGTGGCGGTCATGCGATGGCGGCCGGAATGACGCTAAGGCGTGAACAATTACCCGCATTTGAGGCTTATCTCGTTGAGGTGCTCGGCACAATGGTGCTTGATGCGCCGCGCCGTTTGCGGCTCGATGCCAGTCTTACGCCGCAAGCGGCGACCCGCGATTTATGGGAAACCATGCAACAAGTCGGCCCTTTTGGTGCCGGAAACCCTGAGCCGCGCCTTGTTCTTCCGGCTGTTAATGTCGTCAATCACGGGGTTGTAGGTGATGGCCATGTACGTTGTGTTTTGGCCGGTGCCGGTGGCGGGCGATTGAAGGCAATGGCCTTTGCGTCAGTGCCGGAAGAAGTGCGTATATTGCTGCAAACCACGCGCGAGCCTATTCATATTGCCGGATATTTGCGCGCTGATGATTGGAATGGGCGGCGCGATGTGCAGTTTATGGTTCATGATGCCGCACCTGCCTAAGTGGCCTTTGCAAGGCTTGAAAAGCCTGTCGTTTAAGGATATATCAACTTCCACCGAGCGATTGGAGCGCCCTTCGTCTATCGGTTAGGACGCCAGGTTTTCAACCTGGAAAGAGGGGTTCGATTCCCCTAGGGCGTGCCATGCTCGGCATTTTCTCACTTAACGGGTTGCCAGCTGATAGACGTTTTTATCATCTTTCCAATAGACTTTGATGAATTGGTCGCGGCCTGAGCGGAAGCGGTAATACTTGTATTTGGTCGTCGCTTTTTTGTAATAGTCCTGATGATAGTCCTCTGCCGGATAAAACCCCTCGGCTTTTGCTAGTTCGGTGGTTATCGGGCGACTGAATTTTCTGGATTTATCCAGGGCCGCAATCGCCCCTTCAGCCAACCGTTTTTGCGCGTCATCGAGATAATAAATGGCACTTGAATAATGTCTCCCGCGGTCCACAAAGCTGCCTCTGCCGTCAGTCGGGTCATGCATGCGCCAAAACGCACTCAACAATTCTTGATAGCTGACTTTGGCATCATCATACGGCACTTTCACCGTTTCACGATGTGTGGTGCGGCCATACGCAACATCTTCATAAGACGGGTTGGCTTTCTTGCCGCCCATAAAACCTGAGATGACATCGCCAACACCGTCTATTTTCTCAAAATCGGCTTCCGTGCACCAGAAGCAACCACCGGCGAAATAGGCGACTTTTTCAGCTGCTTGAACCGGCATGGTAAAACCGAATGCGAGGGTGAGGGTGGCAATAAACTGTTTCATTGGGAGAGCCTTTCTTATTGTGTCCTTTGTCTAAAAGGTGAATGTGGCTATTTCTTGTCTTGCGTCTGTTCCCGCACTTGCTGCGGCGCACCGTCATAAAGCGGCACCCAATCGCGCGCGCGCTCTTTGCCAATCAACCAGCTTTCATTGTCCATCGACTCTTTGATTTGATCGATTGAGACAACCGCATCAATTGGCGCACCAAGGTTGAGACGACTCGGATTTGTTAGGTAAAGATGTGCCCATTTGGCCCCTTCGATTTTGTCTTCATCGGGGCCGAGACCGGCCGCATAAAGCGCAATCATCACCGCTTGCGCCCTGAAATGACCTGCGCGTGCGGCTTTTCCGACCCACTCAAGCCCAGATTGGAAGTCCGCCAAGTCAAATATGATATCGCGGTTAGGTGCGGAACGGGCATTGGTATCCAGTCCGGCCAATTGCAAATAACACTCTCCTAGTGCCGATTGCGCATCTTCAAAACCGAGACCACGTAAGGCCAATGGCTCAAGTTTCACAATCGCCTCCTTGCAATTACCCTCATGCTTGAGAATAAAGCCTTCCCAATAGGGGTTAGTGCGCTTTTTGGCTTCGGCTTGTCGGCGCTGCAGATTTTCGCGCGGCGATTCCGTAGGGCTTTGCGCCAATGCGGGTTCAACGACCAGCACCGCTATTATGGCAGATAATAAAAAGCGAAAGCCTACCAATGGCCGACATTCTCCATAGATACCCACGGTTCTTTTGCGGGCAGGGCTTGACCGGCTTGCAGCAATTCAATCGACACATTGTCGGGAGAGCGCACAAAGGCCATGCGACCGTCACGCGGCGGGCGATTAATGGTGATGCCGGCGGCGGCCAGCTTCTCGCAAGTGGCATAAATATTGTCAACCTGATAGGCGAGGTGGCCGAAATTGCGGCCTTCATCAACTTCTTTTTCGTCCCAATTATGGGTCAGTTCGATTTGTGCTTCCGGCTGTCCGGGCGGGGCAAGAAAAACCAGAGTAAATCGCCCTTCCTCAACATCAAAACGACCGACATTTTCAAGCCCCAAATGGGTGCAGAAAAAATCAAGCGTTGCATCCAGATCAGTGACGCGGATCATGGTGTGAAGATACTTCATAGCAGTCCTCTAAAAAAACGAGCCTTATTTTAACTCAAACCGCACATAAATGTGGTTTTCTTTTGGCCGCTGTTATTTAATAACCCCATGTTCAAGGAAATTGATTTCAAATCGCAACGCACTAATTGTCGCGGTCGCATTTATGAGCCGGACAGTAAAGACAGCCATGGTGCAGGCGTGGTGCTGGCGCACGGATTTTGCGGCACCATGGATGCCGGGCTTTTTCCTTATGCTGAGGCTTTTGCCAAAGCGGGTTTTCACGCTCTGGTGTTTGATTATCGCGGTTTCGGCTTAAGCGATGGCACTCCGCGCCAATATGTTTCTGTGCCGCGCCAGCGTCGTGACTGGGCGCGCGCCATTTACACCTTACGCAGCCATGCCAATGTAGATTCAGAGCGCATCGGTCTTTGGGGCATGTCTTTTTCCGGCGGTCATGTCATTCATATGGCGCATCAAGACCCGACCATTCGGGCTGTTGTCGCGCAGGTTCCTGCCATTGATCCGATATTGTCGATGAATATCGGCAATTATGAGCGCGGGGTCAAAAAGACGCTGCAAATTCAGCAGCAATTGATAAAGCGTGCCATAGAGCGAAGGTTTTTCAAAAAACCCGAAATGATGCTGGTCGCGCCGAATAATGATAATGACATTTCCGTTTTGGCCGCGAAAGAAGCGCAGATTTATCCGAAATTGGGTGGTCCAAGCTGGCGCAATGAATTGCATCCTGACAGTTTCTTAACCGGCGAATTGAACGAAAATAATGCTTCGCTTTTGACCGATGATTTGACTGTGCCCATGCTTATTCAAATGGGTGAGAGCGACCGGCTGGTGTCCAATGAGGCCATCGGTAATTTTGCGCGCCGCTGCGGGCCATTGGCCAAGCTGACCACATATGATGCGGAGCATTTCACCATGCTGCAGAACAATCGCACCCGCAAAATGGCGATTGATGAAGCCATTGATTTTTACAGCGAGCACCTGATTTTATGAGTTCAACACTGCGCCAATGGGTCGATGAAGCGGACAATGTGGTGATTTTTACCGGTGCCGGTATGAGCACGGATAGCGGTATCCCTGACTTTAGAAGCCCGGGCGGTGTTTGGACGCGCATGGCGCCCATCATGTTTCAGGATTTTATTGCCAGCGAGGAAAACCGCATCGAAGCGTGGCGGCGCAAGTTTGCCATGTCCGATGAGCTTGGCACACCGCAGCCCAATGACGGGCACAGGGCGGTCGCCCAATTGGTCGCCAATGGCAAGGTGTCGGCGGTGATTACGCAAAATATCGACAATTTGCACCAAGATAGTGGCATTGCGGAGGATAAGATTATCGAATTGCACGGCAATGGCACATATGCCATTTGTCTTAATTGCGATTTGCGCCATGAACTGGACGATATTCGCAGTGCCTTTGAGGTTGATGATATGGCCACCGCGCCGGGCTGTCAAAATTGCGGCGGCATGGTAAAAACGGCAACCATTTCCTTCGGTCAAGCCATGCCGGAAACGCAAATGAAGCGCGCGGAGGAGGCAACTTTGAATTGCGATTTGTTCATCGCCATAGGTTCCTCGCTGCAAGTCTTTCCGGCGGCAGGATTTCCGGTCTTGGCTCGTCATAATGGCGCGCGGCTGGTTATCATCAATCGTGAGCCGACCGAACTTGATGACACCGCTTCTTTGGTTATTAACGAGGAAATAACGCCGACACTGCAAAATATATTAAGGCTGGATAGCTGAGAAAAAATGAACGCGTCTTCTACTAATTCGATTGATGACATTGTTGCATTGTCCGCCCCAAAACCGTTTCGGCCAAGCGTCCGACGTGGGCCTTTCACCACCCATAACGGCCCGTGGTTTCATTGGGCCGAAAAAGAACACTGGCGACAGGGCGTTCGCTTGCTGGAGCGCCATTGTAACAGTCGTGGCATTGTACATGGGGGTTTTCTGTCCAGTTTTGCGGATGGTTTGGCAGCCACTGCAGTATTCAAAGAAGTCAAACGAGCATCGGTTACCATCAAATTGAACACAGAGTTTTTGCGTTCTGCCGAACAGGGGGAATGGTTGCAAGGCACGGCGCAAATTTCACGAGCAACTGGCAAAACCGCCTTTGTTGATGCCTATGCTTGGACGGGCGAGGGACGAGATATACTGATGGATAATCTTGTTTTCAGAAGCTCCGCAGTATTTCGCCTGATGTAGCCGAGATAGGTTCCTTATGCGCCTTGAAAAGGCAAGATAATTGGTCTAATCACTTTCTCAGTCGGGGCTTGGCGCAGTCTGGTAGCGCACCTGGTTTGGGACCAGGGGGTCGCAAGTTCGAATCTTGCAGCCCCGACCATTTTTGGCTTTTGTCTGTTGACCTTAGTAAACAGTCGTTTTCAGGAAATCAGCGATAAATAACACTTCATTCGAGTGTGCTGCTGATGGACTGAAACAGAAATTGTGGGTTCTCTAATGGCAAACAAGTTGTAGACATGCATCTAATTGAGTGACTGGTTAATTAAAATTTAATTCATCAAATTTAGAAGGAACCCAAAATGTTTTCATCATTTTTTCCTAAGCCCAAATTATTCTTTTGTTCTTTGGTGGTCTGGACGCTCCTTTGTATCGTGTTTTGGTACTCGTTCGCGGCAGATTTAAATTCTGTTTATCAAAACGGGTCCGAGGCCACAGCCGATAAAGTTATAATAGGAATTGGGCATTTTTTTACCTCAGAGTACATATGGTTTAATTTTTATTATTTTTGCTCAACAGTATTGTTTTTTCTAATTTGGAACAGATTGCAAGCACATAAATGGGGGACTTGGTCGATTCTCGGTTCGGCTGCGCTGGTTTATATGGCATATACCTCTGTGCAAGTTTCCGTTGTTATAAATGCTTGGTATGGCCCCTTCTATAACGATATTCAAACGGCCCTTGCTGGCGATCAAAAAGTTTCTGCGGCAGATATTTATAATCATTTATTAATTTTTTCGTCCATTGCATTCCCGTTTATAGCGCTAATAATTTTACGAAATTTTTTTACATCTCATTATATTTTTCGCTGGAGATCTGCGATGAACGAATATTTTACCGAGAGATGGAGTAAAGTGCGTCACATCGAGGGGGCCTCCCAACGCGTTCAAGAGGACACAATGCGCTTTGCGTCAATAATGGAAACACTTGGCATTGCTTTCGTCGACTCAATTATGACATTGATTGCGTTTATACCGGTGCTTGCGGCGTTGTCAGTGCACGTAGAAGAAATTCCTATTTTGGGGGCGATCCCGTATGCGTTGGTTGCCCTGTCAATTTTTTGGTCAATTTTTGGAACGGGATTACTGGTCTTAGCTGGGTTAAAACTACCTGGTTTGGAATTTAAAAATCAAAGAGTGGAAGCTGCTTATCGGAAAGAGCTTGTATTTGGCGAGGATGACGATACTCGGGCCTCACCCCCTACCTTAAATGAACTATTTAGAAGTGTCAGAAAAAACTATTTTCGGATATATTTTCACTACACTTATTTTAATTTATTTAGATATATGTATCTTCAAGCAAACAGCGTAATTGCATACGTTTTTTTAGTTCCTACTATAGTCAGCGGGAAAATAACTCTGGGAATAATGAATCAAATAATTAGAGCTTTTGGTCAAGTGACGTCGTCATTCCAGTTTTTGATATTTTCTTGGACGACAATCATTGAGCTAATCTCGATCTATAAGAGGCTTCAAAGTTTTGAGAGGGCGATACAAGATCTCCCATTAGATTCGATTGATAAGGAATTTATTGAATCTGGAATGCGTGAGGCTTAATTTTTCTTATGTCTATGTGTCAACTTAGAATAAAGGTTTCCCCCGAACTTTCCGAAGGCTTAAGAGGTGGTAATATCGAAGGCCATGCCGGCAAACTATTGGCGATGCTTCGTTTGAATAACGCTAGAGCTGCTTGCGTCTTCGACGAATTCTGTGGCTATTGTCTAGAAGCGGAGAAGAACGGGATTGACCAATACCCTCTGTATGAATGGACCAAAACTGTAATAGAGGATAGTAAAAAGAAACGAAAACATCTCTTGTCATTTTCTATTTATATTGATGGCAGGGCTGTTTATTCTGAGGTAAAAGCGGAACAGGTAAAGATAGAACTAGAGAAGCTCGCCAGAGAATTATTGTTCGAGGTCGCCGTTATTGATACTGACCCAAGAAAAAATCCGCAGCCACCACAAAGTGGGAAGATGCGATAGATAAAACGAAGTTGATTCTGGCCTAGGGCCCAAATTTGTTATAACAAAATAGCACTTAAGAGTTAAGAGCGCACTCCGCCGCTTGCAACAATTATTTCACCCGTTATCCAATCGGATTCGGGAACACACATTAAATAGATAGCGTTTGCAGCGTCTTTGGGTGTGCCGATCTTTCCAAGTGGAGACGCCGCCTTATTTTCTTCAATAAGAAACAGAATTTTTCAAAAATCAGAGATAAACATTCGATACTTGAAAGGTCGGTAGGAAGCAAAAGTTCGGCAAAGTCGAAATATCTTCATTTCATATTTTACAAAACACAAAATATTCAGGTGTCGTAAACTTTTTATCGACTGGGCAGGCCAGCCCGCAAACGATTGATTCAAGGCTATTTTTGCGTTTCGTCGAACGACTAAGTCATTGCAGGGAAATCACATGTAGATGTATTAATTATTTTTATTGCAATTAATAATTATTCGCAATAAAAGGCCTAATGCCTTTTCAAATCGCAAACAAAACAATTGAGATTGATAACGTTGACCAGATTCCAACACGCTTCAACGATTTATCTTCTATTGAACAGATTATGGTCTGGTGTTTAAGAATTCAGATAATTGGCCAAATCCAACCGGAAAAAGTGCAGTCTGTTTTGAGTGGGCGGAACGACCAATCAGTAAAGGCCTATTTTCAACTTATTCGACCGATTGCTCGGTGTATGCTTGTTGGTAGCACGGAACCAATTGATGTGCATGACGCAAAGTGCCCCTGTTTTGGGCAAGCCGAAAAACTTTTTCTTAAGCTGCTTTATCTCCAGCAGCAAAAGCAAGTTGAGCAGGTCAATATGGAATGCTATGAAAAATTTTATCCTACAACTGCTCTTATTATTTTGAAAAATTTAACCGCGTTAGCTTTGATCTTAGACAGTTTTGGCGCAGAAATACCCAATAGGGGATGCTATACGCAACATGTCCGGGCTCAGCTAATAAATTGAATTTTTTTCATAAAGGCAAACAATTTTGGACCCGCAAGTCCAATTCAACAGAATGGAAATGCCATGAACGTGACAAAGAAGATTGGGCCTATCAAGCCATTATCGATATCGACATCAAAATTTGAATATAATGGATTTAAGCTGGCGTTAGTCTATACGGCCGGGCATATCATTATAGCGATGACAGTTGTGGGTATTACAACCGGCTCAACACTCTGGGAGTCCGGCGTTGTTGCGATTGTAGAGCCTACAATTAACGGAATTTGGTTTTACATTTTGTATAAAATATGGGATCGCTTGAAGGTTGAATAGTGTCACCTAACGGATTTAACGGTAATCCTCGGCATCATAAAAGGCAGGATCTATGATAAATTTCTTTGTAGCAGCACTTCACGCAGCAACTCTTGGCTTCATGCTGTGTTTTTTGATTATTGTCGCGCCGAATATCCACCGTATTCTCAGCCCTGAAAGTGCTGGTACTCTGCTTAGAAAGCTGTTCCCTAGCATTTTCATTTTCGGGCTCACAATGGTCGCTGTGGCTGCCATACTGGCACTACTCGAAGGCCAAACACTGGTTGGAGGGTTGTCCGCTGTTTCAGCTGTGGGATTTGCAGTCAATGCCTATATTATAGCGCCAACCATCAACAAGTACCGCGACGCTGTGGCGGCTGGCGAAACAAGTCTATCATCCAAATTTAGGGCAACACACAGTTTGTCAGTGATAATTTACCTGGCGCAGATAATCGTTTCGTTCGCTTGCCTGCTTCTTTTGTTCGGAAATTAAGAAAATGCTGCTGGATTTTTACCAATTTCTTTGAGCCTCAGCAGCACTGATATTTTACATCGGCTTCGCTATTATGCCTTATAACTATACACGGGTCGTGTTTCGCGATGTCTGGTCAACGGCCAATTTTGGGCGAATAGTGAAGCGCGGCTCGGTAAAAAATAGTTAACACCAAGTTTGGCACCACCCAACAACCAAGCTATTGTTATCAAATGATAAATGGGGCGTCGAGTAGTGCAGCCCCGACCATTGTTGACTGTTGTCCGTTTTGTCTGTTGATCGCAGTAAACAGCCATTTTTCGAGAAATCAGCGATAAATGAAACTTCATTCGAGTGGACTGGAGTGGACAAAAATCAACAAAATCGACAGACTTACGCCAATTTGAACAAGATTGGCGTAAAAATTGGCGTAATCAACAACTACCTATCAACTGCTTGACGAAGGTAATCTGGCGACAAGCGTATGTAATTTTCTTCGACTATTATTAATCTTCGATAGCCAATCGCTTAATCTAAAATTAAATTAATTGTTGTACTCGTATATGGCGTATTTAAAACGCAAGAAGTGTTTAGGTCTCCTGAGCAGCCCACCGAAACCCTAGCTTTATCCGTCAACGTTGTTTCGAAAGTCATATTCTTTCTAGATTCGGTTATCTGAATTGGGTCAGAGAGCTTTTGAATAACCAAAACGTACTCTGTGTTGCCCTTATTTGCCTCGTCTTCAATGAAAGTCAAATTGCTGTCCAATAAAATTACATTTTGAAATACTTCTGAATTTATTTCGTATTGACGTTCTAAAGGCGGTGTATCCGGAGCGGCGACGGATGTTATTCCTCGCCAATCTAAGTAACCAACATTATTGAAGAACAAGGTTGAGAGCGGCAAGTTATCTGGCTCAGTGTCAACGCACACATTTGGGCGTATCCCGTCAAAAATTGTAGAGGTTGTGTATTCGAATGAAGCCGGAAAACACCAACTTCCGCTCTGGGATGCTCCAATGTTTTGAGTTCCGTCCCCTCCAATAATCGCCTGTGAAAATTTCCATAGAGCGGAATATTGTCCTCTAGCAGGCGCGAGCTGATAGAAGAATTGATAAAGCCCAGGCGCAGGCGCTTGGGCCTCTACTGCCATGGATGATCCCACGGAGAGATTTATGTCTACTGGCGCGCTTAATAGGTTTTGGCATTGGTTGAGGCCTTGAGAGGCCGTATTTGAGTTCTGGGTGAGAGGGAATTCAGCACACAAACCAATCTGCGTTACCTGAGTAACTTTTCGGATAACGTCGCCTTTGCAAACTGCAACAAGGTTCTGCCCCGGCACCCGGGTTATTTCAAGTTCACCTGTTGGGGACGCCAAACAGGAGGCATATGCTGACGGAGCAAACCAAATCACAAGGCAAGAAACTGTAAATATTCTAGAGCTTAAACTTGTCATAGCTAAATCCCCGTAAAAGTGAGCTGCATTGCTTGACCACTAGCATTTTGCTTTACAATCTGATTGCTTCGTCGAACTTTTTCGAAGCGGCGCTCCGTGATGTCGATCAGCGCATAGGCCTTATCTGATAGCAAGACCGGCTGCTGC
>MDTG01119566.1_pt1 | contig 11292 bp, 13 predicted proteins | sample 811421 | NCBI WGS metagenome assembly MDTG01 (sample SAMN05326645, study PRJNA326480) | marine metagenome | isolation source: seawater | place: Pacific Ocean: South East | collected 2011
GCTGACGGTCTTTTACGAGATGGGAATCGCGTTTGAGGAGGTGCATGCGGGTCACCGGCCCGCGCCCGGGTTGGGCAGCACCCTCTATGTCCTCGATACAGCGGAGGGAGTCTATGTGGGAGAATCGGACCACGTGTGGAACCGTCTCGCGACGCACGAACGCGAAAAACCCTTGATACGTACGGTGTTCGTCGCGTCCTGCACGCATAAGAGCCAAGCGCGTGCACTAGAGTCTAGAATGATCAACGAATTGCGATTCCACAACGTTCGGCTCTTGTCGGACGCCGACGGTGCCCATTCTGCATTTTTTTGAAATTGGACTTGCAAACTTTTTTTCAGACAAATGATAAAACCATCATTAGCATGGCGCCAAAGTGCTCCGCGGATCCCAAAGGAGGAACACGCTATGGCGACTACTGCGAAAAAATTGCGTACAACGACACGATCACCTTGCACGATTGCGGCATGGGAAGCCACTCTTGCTGGCAAGGGAAAGTCGACGCGTGGTGCAAAGCGAAGACCGGCGATCCTGGTGCCAGGGGCGACGGCATCGGACCGAACACAGGCGCCGCCTGTTGGGGATGCGAGCAGCACCACCCGAGGTGCATATTGCCTCCCGTGTGCCCAAACAAGATCAAGGGCCACTGGGGGCTTTACCCTAACGGCTACGCACTCACAGGCGGGTCCACCTTCACGAAAAGCTACTCGGTCGAAGAGTCAAGCTCGAGCACCCACTCGGAGTCGTTGACGAATGCGTTCTCAATCGCCATAAAATCCGGGATCGAGGTCCCTGAAACAGGCTCCGGTGGAGTAGAAGAGACCTACTCGGTCTCCAAGACTCAAGAAGACAGTTGGACGAAGGCGGTAAGCAATACCACCGGGACTAGCTTCTCAGTGGAGGTCCCAAAGGAGTACGGCAACGCCAATCTGTGGATCTGGAATGTCGAGATGAACCAGACACCAGAGCCCAAAGGGAAGCCAAACAGTCGATACGCCACACCGCTTGACGAGGTCGCCATCGATCCGTCGTGCCAGAGACTCAAGATGACGACAAGTGACTGGGCACTCACGACCGGAATGACTGACGCAGACAAGCCTGCGTGCTTGCCGGAAGCCGTGTGTCGACCGGAAGGTCAGGCACCCTGCAATGAGAAGGTACCAGGCGGGCGGATCAAAGGCTCAACGATAGTTCCGTTTTTCCCGTACCACAATGGTGATGTCCTCAAGACGGATTGTTATCAATTGGGACTTGAAGGCCATTTGCGTCGGACATGATCCGATGCATGCTTATTAACAATTGAATATATGAAACATTTTACATCAAACGTATTGTAACTGCAACAGCTCGGCTTCTATCGACGCCGCACGCTTCGACATGTCAACTTTCCATGTGTGTGTGCGTCCACCACTTTTTTTGGCGTGTAAAACACAAAACAGATGGATGCGCACAGGTATTATAATGAGCGCAGCACAAGCCGACGGTCTTTGAAGGATGGCGATGGTGTTCGCAACACCCATAATTTTATCAAAGCATCGCTTATCGACGACTACATTCCAAGAGCTGCCCATATTCTGGATCTTGGATGCGGACAGGGTGGCGATTTACTCAAGTACAAGCACGTCGCGCCACGTTCGTATCGCGGCATTGACATATCTCACGTTGCGATCGAAGCCGCCGCGCGGCGCATTGCGCAAATCAATCTTCGATTTCGTGTGCGACTGGAGTGCTTCGACTTTTCGACGCGCGATTGGTGGAAGAGTACACCAAATAAAGTCGACGCGGTGAGCTGCCAATTTGCCATCCAATATGCTTTCGCCTCCGAAGAAAACGCGGCTCATGTGATTGCGTGCATCGAACGTGTCCTGCGTCCAGGAGGCGTGTTTTTGGGAACCGTACCAGTCCACGACATTCCGTCGTATGGACAAGTCATCGTGAGACTACCCGACGATGCGCGTCCGTGTGTAGAATACAGCGCTCAAAAAAGTGATATTGTGGCCCTGTGTGCACAGGTCGACTTGCAGCTCGTCATGTGGGAGTCTTTCAAAGAATACCACGAGCGAACAAGGACGTCAAAAACCAAGCTATGCACTTTGATGCGTGCCGTCACGTCGCCAAATCCTTCCAACGCTGTCTTCGTATTCAAAAAAAAACACAAGTAAGCTCTGGATAGTGCTTCGAATGTTTCTGGGCGAGAACACCGTTTTCTTTTTTTTTTTATCCGGAGAACGTCACGTTTGTCGAGTGATGCGCATGCATGCCGACTACAATATTTCAGAAAGAATAAAAAATCAATGGAGGGTGCCGTTTCGATATGCCTCTTGCGCCAAAACAGCTGCATTCCTTTGGCAAATCAATGAAGCGATGTGAATGTAGTAACCAAATCTTGAAATTCATATTGTTCTTCAAGTGAACAACCGCCTCTTCCGCTGGTCGTCATAATTTCAAATGTTGAAACTTTTTTATTATCGACCCATACTTCAAACCAAGTCTTGCAGCCCGTTTGGCAAAAGACAGTGAGGGCAGACTTGACATTGTCAAACAATGCAATTTCATTGTCCGACCCATCGAGCATGGATACTCCATTGTGAACTTTGAGAAGATACATACTCTTGTCATCACGTTTGTACTTTCTGCAGCACATGACGCGACGCTCGGGAGCAAGATACGATGCGACTTCACGGGCAAAGTCCATTTTTTTTTTTTTTTGAAAAAAAAATTTTGTAGACACTTTTTTTGGGGGGGGGAAGAGTTTTACGTCGGGGTACGAGGTGGTCGGAGCATTTCACTTGAAAAACTCACTACTTGAAAAACTCACTACTTGAAAAACTCTCTCTTGTTCCAGAATAATAAATGTTACGATGATACATGGCTGATCAAAGCAAATTCTTCCAGACCGTACTTTTATATGTCAACGCACACAAGGCATACACGCATCACATATGTTACTTTATACATGACAACCGAGCGGACCCATAAAGTAGGCGACTCAGTCACAGTGTTGGTGATCGCAATCGTGTTGCAGATCACTAACCTTCTTCACATACGCATCACGCCTCTCATCGCCAGCTATTGCGGAAGCTTTGTCGACATCACGGAATTGCTTTCGACGCGACCGACGATAAAAGTGTGCACCTTGAGCGCGTTTCTTTCTCGTCAGGTGCGCGCGAGGAGCTGCACGGGCGCGTCGGCGAGTGGCTGCGCGAGCGGATCGCACCGGACAAGCGGGTCGGCTGATGAATACGACCTTCAATATTTTCAAACCCACGATGCGTGGTGTCGAGGCGCGGCGAGGGAAGGAGGGGAGAGTAGAAAAAGGGATTCAACAATTTGCGATCAATTTTTTCTTGAGTTCTTTGCTCTAGCTGCAACGGCAACTCAAAAAATCTTCAGAATACAGTACAGGCATTCTCAAGTATTTGTTCCGATGCAGGAGATATAAATTTTCTTGGTGAAATGCATGTGGTAGATCTCTCTCTATCTTGATCATGGACATTGGCATCAGTGTCCATGGACATGTAGGTAAGATCTTGGGAGGTGATAGTCGTGGGGAGATATGAGTGTAGATATGTATGGTATGAGTAAGGATGGTTAGAGAGATGTAAGAGTCTATCTTGAGGCACCAGCAGGGGAGAGGGGTCGTCTTTGGGGTTCAAAATGAGGATGAAGTCCGGGTTCTGCCTCTGGGTATCTTTTGCATGCGGCAGGGGATGCGGGAGGTCGGTTCACATGTAGATGGTCAGGTTGGGGCGAGTCGGTCGTGGGGAGATTTCGCGAGATTGCGATCGGCATCAGCAGGAGGGTTGAAGCATGCATATGGTCATCCATATGGAATGTCGGTTCATTCGTCTCATCCGGCGAGGTTATAAGATGGTGAGTTCAGCTCGCTCATGGCATCTCACATGGTACATATCCACGTGGCATGGGGAGGAGAGGGTATGAAGTAATCGTGGGGGGTCATAGTGGAACGGTCAAGTTGCGGTGGTGTGTGTGGGGAAGGTCTACTCTCGAAAACGGTGGTTACGGTGGTCGATCTGGTTCCTCGTGATTTTAGAGTACAAGAAGGGTATGAGTGTATGAAAGTACGTGGATTTGGCACAGATTGAGAGGTCATGTGTATGCAGTCGAGAAATTCTGGAGATCACGGGAGGTAAAAGTCGTTACAAGGCAGAACGAATATATGAGAAAGGGAGTATTAAAAAAAAATATGTTACGGTATGTAATACTACACAATGTGGAAGGCCGAACGTCTGACGCATTTGTTGCGGCACCCGAATGCACCGGCCTACCGGTCGTCTTCTGGCGGGCGATCGCCGTCGGAAGAGCTGGTGACGCGGCTGCAGACGGTCGACATGGAGAAGGTCACGCAGCGAGCGCGGGAGCGGATCCGGGAGTACCAGGCCGAAGTGACGCTCAAGATGTTGTGCAAAGAAGGGGACGTCAAGCCGTGGGAGCGTCGCACGTTGCCCCCCTCCTCCGCCCCGTATTGTCTGGTCAGAACGGAGGCCGAGATTCCCAAAGAAATTCGCGACAGCCGCGCGATCATGGGGTACTTTGATTCGGACATGGACCGTCTTTTGGACGACGAGAGGGCCATGGCCGACCTGTGGTACACGTTGAACAATGTACGACACCATGTGCTCCAGAAAGCCGCCAAGCATGACATCGAACTCGCGTTGCGACCGCTCGGCGACAAGGACCTGGAGGCGCTCGAACACCGCGAGCTCTTGCAAATGTACACCCTCTACGAAACGGTCACTGAGGAAATGGGGTACGACGGGTTCTTGTACGGAGACGCCGTCGTCGTCCCGCACCTACGGTGGCCAGCGGAGATCGACGAGTATTACCAGGCCCTCCTGGTCTACCCCAAAGAGTATCAGGGCGACCAGGGGTCGTGGCAATACGTGTTCAAAGCCGGCGAGTTTGTGAAAGCCAAGGCTCGCCCCTGGACGGATCTGACCGAAGAGGAGATTCTGCGCGACTACCCCAACATGCCGCAGTGGGTGCACGAACTGCGCCAGTCTGTGCCGAAGGGCTTTGGTGAAGATGGCTTGCTAGTTCAAACACTTTGACATACCACACACGGACTACATGCAAAACAAAGCTCATCGGCGGGGCGTCATTCATATTCACGACTGGAGTATCTCTGAACTCGCGTGAGATAAGGTATGCCGGCATCGGGGACCAAACTCTGCAGCTTGCACCCCACGGTGCGAATGCATCCACGAGAGCCATTGCGCGATGCGATCTGATGATGGGCTACAGAAGCTCTTTCGTCGGCACTTAGATATGGCAAATCGTCTACAAAGCATTACGACGTGGATCGATCAAAGGCGTGCGTCAGGCAGGTCGTCGACGTTTTAAGTTTTCAAGGATAAGTGCAATATGGCTCATCCCCAAACATTCGTCATCGTCGCAGTAGCAACGATTGTTGTGCTATGCATTTTGCGCATGGACGCACTGGAATGGTCTGTGTGGCGTCTTTCAATATGTAAACATAGCACAAAACTCCTACGTATACGCTCTCCAGTGGTCGATTTTGGTTTGCGCACAGCGTTTGCCTCCTGCTGGCCTGTTTATGTTGCGTTTTCACCATCGTGGGCGACGCAGAGTTGGCATGAGGGTTTGTTCTCGTTTTATGCCATTGTATGCAACGATCCTGCGCGCGTGGCCGCGTGCTACAAGATGACCAAGAACTTTTGGTATTCGGTGTTTGCGCGACGCGGCATATCCACGCCGCGTGTGTATGCAACCATTGCAGGTGGCGTCGTCAATGTGCGCCATCCGCCGCCACTTGATGAACTTGTGCTCATCAAGCCGAACGACTCGTGCTGTGGCAAGAATATACGGGTTGAATCGTGGCTCGCAACAATGAAATCACCGCCGACATTCGATGCGGTTGTTCAGCAATACATATCAAGCAAACGAGCCCAATCTATCCGGGTCGTGACGTATAAGACGCCAACCGAGGATGCCCGGGTGTTGCAAAGCTATCGCGTCGTCAACGACGAAGAAAAGGCAATCGCCTCGAACAGGGGAAAGGTATGTCCAATCATAAACGATCGCATCACCATTACGAAAGAGCTGTGCAAGTGTCACACGGAGGAATTTGCAAACATGCCCGCCATAGCTTGGGATATAGTAACGGATAACGCCGGTCGCGAGTATGTTTTAGAAGGCAATGTGCCAGGTGCAATATGTTGGAAACACGATTGCGAGGCAACGCTGGCGCGCTTTGACGCCATCGTGCGCGAGTGGCTTTGATGTTTCGTATGCCGAATCATGTAGCACGACGCTCGCCTCGTCTTCGTTCGAGCCAGTTCGCGTTGGGCTTGATCGGGCCTACGCACGCTTCGTGTAGCGCCGGCATTTTCTGAATCTTTGCGAGTGCAACATCTTGATGGACCGATTTTGAAGCCATTGTCGCAGCGTCTTTTTTCTTCTCAAAGCGAAGATATAACACACAGAATCGAAGTTGTGCAAAAAAGTTACAAATCCGGCTTGGGAATGGTATGATAGGAATATGTAACTGCAGAATGGGAACTACAGTAACGGTTTCGTTAATCTCGTCCGGACAAAATCGCGTGATCGACGTCGACGTGTACCAATCCTTGTGGAGTTGAAAACCGTCAACAATGTCGTCTCTATTCAGTTGGTTGAGGCGGTCGTGCGCGCAAGACTCGTCCCCACTGCCGAAATTCTGGCGTGGAAGGATGCGAAGGAATCCATGATTCTACACGCCTGCACTCACAGATAAAATTGTTTCCCACGGAATGTGCCAATTAGGGGATACCGGTTCGCCGGTTGTTAGGTTTGTTACCGTTAGGTCTGTAATTGAATAGTGACTCCCATACGCGTCTGGGTCAGACGCGTGTGATACGACTATGCCCCATGTAGTATCACCCACAGTGATATTCTGGCTGTGAGTTCCTTCTTTTAGCGGCATTTGGTCGATTGTCGCGAGGATCCCTTCGACGTGTGGCTTATCTTGCGGTATGTCTCGGAGATACAGTCGTTGTCCAGAAAGTATTCCCACTACTTTTTGTTTAAAATGTTGGTGAATGACTCCCGACGCGCGGTAATTAACTTGTAATGTACGTCTCTCCGAAGGCCACATTTTTTGTTGCAACAACATTCATCTCCCTCAATGCGTCTTCGTATCCACAAGACTCGGCATATTAATTTTATTTTTTTAGGATTAAGATGTCAAGCAGCCCTCTCTCCGTAGATGCCAAGCTCAACTGCAAACGTTTGCGGCGAGTACGGCTTCCGCTGTCCGTGACCGACGCAAAAGTTGCGTGGAAGTCGAATGTCTGCCACGGGAAAACCAAATCTAAGCAGGCGTTTAAAGAGAGAACGCGACGCCGGCAGGAGAAATTAGAACACGAGGCAAACGTCAGGCTGTCAGACGAAGACGCGTCACTAGCAGATGATGAGTGGGAGTGGGAGTGGGTGAATGAAGAGATCCGGTTGCAAAAGAGTCTACTATCCCGATTGTTCACCCATATGAAGTCCTACTTGACGTGGCGTTGGTGAGAGTGCTGTCGTTCTTTTGGAAGCCTTTGACACAAAAAAAAACTGCAAGGCTTTTTTTTTCGTCAAAAAAAAATCATGATGTGGGAGCAACTCGTTGACGACGTGGCGTTGGCCGTCACCAAGAAGCTTTGTGACGCCTCGGAGGACGAGACGAGCGTGGATGCGTCTTTGTGTGCTCGTTTTGCGATGACCGTCTTGCGTCTTCCGGAGGAAATCGAAAAGATGTGCATGTACAACATGATGGTGGAAGCGAACCGTCTGATCGTCTCGCCGACCACATTCTATGAAGAGCATCTGCCCAACATACTCACGAGGATCGGCGGGCTTGTCAAGTGCGACATCTTCTCGCCCGCTGATTGCCACACACTCTTGTGGAAGATTCCGAGCTTCGATAGCGGCTGTCCGGCGCTCGAGATCATGCAGTATGATACCGAGCAGAAAAAGGTCAAGAGATGGATCGTGAGCGTCTGCCTCGACGAAGAGAGCGAGGGCAAGAGAGTGGACAGCGTCATCGGCCCCCATCCGTTCGTGCTGGGCACGTGGGCGCAGAGTGGTTACGCTAAGGCGGCCCCCTACAGCGATGAGTCGACTTACGCACAACACATGGGCATGACGTGCCAGGAGTATTTCATGGAGTACGCCAATTGCTTCGCCGGCAAACCACCTCGAATGACCTCTGCGATGAAGCGAAAGACCGACAATCTGACACCGCTTGATGTGTGCACCATGTCGAAGCGTTTGCTTTGCAACAAGCGCACTGTCGTGCGCGTCAACGGCGGAGCGGCTTGCACGCGCGAGTGAGACGGAGACGGGTCCGCCGACTCAAAGGCACCAAATCCACGCTTGGATGATGTCTCTGGCATGACAATCGACGACTGCGTGGATTGCGACATGGTAGTGTTCCTCGACAATAAAAAAAAGACCACTCGCCGAGTAAGCTCGGGGCGGCCACCTTATTACGATTCAGGAAAATACTCGTAAGATCCATATCATCGGGCAAACTGTGCGAGAATATTCGGTGTCATACTCTCGCTTTCGATTCGTTTGTCGTGCCGCAGACTGTGTATCATGCGCGGTATTCCGATTCGTATACACAAGCGAGCCGACAAATTGCTCATACTGAGCAAACGAATCGCCTCGCATACATGTGTATTTTCTGTGAGTTTCGCCACTTCCTTCGCGCACGCGAGCAAGGGCTTTTCGATGTCAGGCCGTTGCGTCGCTTCGTTGGCCGATGCGATCAATTGTTGAAGCAGTTCGTAAGCTTCTTGCACATGAAGTGGCGATTTTTCGTCGTTGAGAGCTGCATTGATTCTCTCATCGCATTCGTTGGGAGTGCACAAAATTTCTTCCACAATCGGACAGGCCGTTTTGAACAAGAAGCTCGTAATCTCGCTGCTTTCGCACAGAGGGCAAAGCATATTCTCACAAAATGTGCCATTCATCAGAAAATCGCCAGCTTCCCAAAAAATTCCATACGCGGAATTGGATGCCTTGGCCATTTTTTGCGTGGCTTCGAGACGTTTGCGTAGTAATGCAATGCCCTCATTATGAGTGGCTGGTCGACGATACATTTTGGGTTCAGGAGACAAAGAATTTGTTCCGAAAAAAACGCACTGATTCCGACGCAGTGCATTAAACGCGTCTTTGCTAATTTTCTACAATATTCTTTTTTCCTATATTATTTTCCTTGACCAGTCATCAAACAGCATCGTCTTGCTCGTCTCCCTCGCCATCGACATGATAGTCAATCGCAAGATTGCGAAAAGGATCGGCCGTGCGCAGACGGGATAGCATGGCTGTCGAAGAAACACCCGGCACGTTGAAGCCACACTTGGTGCACAAAGTCCAAGCCTCGTTGCCTTCGCCGAGGGGATGGCCGCACTGCGGACACATGGGACGTAGGTCGGACGTTGACCAAATGTCGTCTTCCCATTCCACGACTTTCCAATCGTTGCGCCCCCGTCGAAAAAGATCTTCGACGAAAACCGTTTTGATGTCGTCAAACACAATCGAGAATTGAGCTTTGGCATAGGGAGTCCACGCCTTCACGACCGCAGGAAACCATTGCTTTCCGCGTCGCATGCTGAGACGACGGCCGAACAAAGCACATCGATCTTGGGCAAAACGCACATTTGGCTTGTCCATCCAGGCGGCGGGTGGCGGTAGAGAATCCGTAGCGGGCTTTGAGATCGTTGGTGTCACGTGAGTGCACGAAGATGTTGCAAGCGGCTTTGGTGCTTTGTTGGTCGTTGACTTCTTTGTTCGATTCCTCGTCGCTGTATTCTTTGGTCGCACAGGAACCGCATCCGCGCTCGCGACGTAGCGCGCGAGATGAAGTGCAGCTTCAACAGGCTGGGAAAATCCGGACGATCGATAACCCTGGTAGCGCGCGACCCATGGCTTCTTTGTCCGCTTCTCGTGCGAGACATACATGTAGCCCGACTTGGCGCGTGAAGACAACGGCACCAGCACGTCCTCGATAACAATGACTTTCATATTTTTCATTTTTTCGTTTTTTCAAACTTTTTTTCAAACTCAAGTGGACACTGTGGAGGGAAAAAAAATTCTCTCACCCAGTGAAATATGGCATCACGCGCAGATATTGCAAACGGCGGCATTTACAAAACACGTCATCTATCTCGCTGCCGCCTCGTCGCCGCCGAATCCATATGCGTCAATGACAAGAATCGATGTCGACAAACTGACGAACGCGTTGTCTCATGAGCTCATTCGGCCAGACCGTCGTCACCAAAAGAACATCATTGGTGATCGGGTCGGTGTTATTCGTCTTCAGCCATGTTGTCACGGCTTCACGTTCGTATGTCATGCCATGAATGGTGTCGACTGGATCTTCGAAAAGCTTCAGTGTCATCGGACAGCACAGCTCTTGGGGAGCCGTCATTTTCGTATTCGTCTTCGTGGCCAAAGACAGACGTATCGCCTTTGCCAACGCGGTGTCTTCCGACAAAAATCCATTCAAAGCAAAGTGTTTCGAATAACTCGGGCGCGCGATGTGCGCTGGAGGCGTAACGCGTGGCGCCTCTGAGCGAAGCGTCACGGTTTGCCTCGGAAATTTGCCGGCGATTACGATCAGTCCCATCCGCTTCATCGATGCGAAGTCAAGGAATGCCTTACAACAATGTGCGTTGACAAAGTTGACAAGCCGGGCTTTCGAGACCACGAGGCGTTTGGGGTGCGCCTTTGCAGGTTGAGTCGATGACATCACGGCATCGAACAGGTGTTGCACGGACTGTAGATTCAGCTTCTCCACCGCAGCGCGTTGCTCGGGCAATTTGCAGATCAGGTACTTGAAAATGTCGTCGTCGACCGCCATTTTTTTTTCGCGTTGCATCTTTTTTTTTAAGACGCTCGCGATCGCGGCGGGCGAAGATGATGAAAGCCTCCCATGCGCACGAGAGCCCGCGCCAAAGCCGAGCAAATCGAGTCTCTCATGAATGCACTGCCAGAGGAGCTGAAGCGCGAAATTATCGTCAACATAATGCGTTACTGATGCTGATACTTATCTCAAAAAAAGAAATAAGAAAGAGTGGGTAGCGCCTTGGTGGCTGGACGGGCCGGAGGGCGTCGTATTCGGAATAACATCATAATGAAAAGCATCCAATGTGAAATGGCACTCCTCGCTCACGTGGTGGGGCGACTCAAGGGTGATGGTCGTGTTATCGATGGCCGCGACGTGCGCCGTGTGCACGCTCGCGTTGACGCCCGACGACCACACGATCGCGTTCTTGCCGGCA
>MDTG01277437.1_pt1 | contig 11292 bp, 3 predicted proteins | sample 811421 | NCBI WGS metagenome assembly MDTG01 (sample SAMN05326645, study PRJNA326480) | marine metagenome | isolation source: seawater | place: Pacific Ocean: South East | collected 2011
ACCTTGAATGAAGTGTTTGTCGTGCTCACATAGCTGGAAGAGAACCAAGTTTAAAGAGTATGTTAGTTTTTTATCCTCATGTCCTAGGTGCGGCAGCAGGTTACTTTTAAGAAATGATTTCCTCAATGGCATGGTCACTGGTTTCAAAAATATAATAAAGAAACTCAGCTGATCAATCATTATATTAAAAATGTACCTTTCTAGCCATATATACCGTTCTTTAGTTAGGTATCTCTATTGGTTGATTTCTTTTCTGCTTTTTAGTGGGTGTGACGTACGCAACGAAGTGGAAACCGAGGTTGAATTATGGGGGCAAATATATTCAATAGAAAATACCATCGAGATTGACCTTAGCGACAATCAGATTGACGGTAATATTCCCGCTGATATAGGCAAATTAAGGAACCTAATATCATTAAAATTATTCAACAATAATCTGATTGGAGAAATACCAGTAGAGATAGGAAATCTCAAAAACCTTGAGTACTTGAGTATAAATAATAATAATTTAAGCGGGACTCTACCAACAGAGATAGGTAACCTTAAAAATCTATCTTGGCTTTCGTTATATAAAAACCACCTATCAGGACAGATCCCATCTGCAATCGGTAGACTCGAACAATTAACATGGTTAAACCTTAATCAAAATAATTTTAGTGGTCCAATACCTGCTGAAATATGCGATATAACTGGTGCATCTGTTTTCCTTTCAAATAATGCCTTCTGCCCTCCATATCCAGAATGTCTAATAGGCGTATTGTCTCAGCAAGACACAGTAGATTGCAACTAATTTTAGGATGTGAATAACCTACATACTTAAAAAAAAATCAATTGCTAAAGTTATTTAATAGAGTCTTTTTATTTTTATTAATCAACGCTTTACTTCGGTCTCAGGTCTTGATAAATGAAGTGCTAGCAAGCAATTTGCAATACATGGAGGATGATTTCGGAGACTATGATGATATTATCGAGCTTTATAATCCTACAAATGTAGCAGTCAATCTTTCGGGCTACTTTTTGTCGGATGATCCCGAATATTTAACCAAATGGATTTTCCCAGAATACGAAGAACTTTCTGTGCTGCAGCCAGGAGCTTATCGAGTTTTATGGGCTGACAATGAACCTCATCAAGGTTTAAATCATCTATCCTTTAGTTTGGATAAAAGCGGGGAGTCTGTAGTCCTTACAGAGCCTGATGCTGTCACAATCGTAGATCAAATAGATTACCAAAATCAGCAAAGAGATGTAAGCTATGGAAGAAGCCGCAACAGTCAGGATGTCTGGCTCTACTTTCCTGATCCATCAATTGGCTTCCAAAATTCCACAAATGGATTTGAAGGTATAGCACTGGAACCCCACATTATACCCAATAGTTCTTTTATTAATGGTCTCATGACTGTTGAAATCATTAACCCAGATCCTAATCAAGAAGTTTACTACTCGTTTAAACAAACGCATCCCACTACAACTGATAACCCTTATAGCGAAGAAATCATAATAAATCAGACAAAAATTCTCAACGCCAAAGCATTTAGAGCTGGGTATTTGGCAAGTGAAACCAGCAGCGCGCTCTATTTAATGGGTCAAAACTTTACACTGCCTGTTCTAGCACTCTTAGCTGATTCGCTGGACATTTGGGGTGCAGGAAACGGAATTTACACAAATTATCTTGAAGAAGGACCGCAGTGGGAAAAAAGCTGTTTAAGTCAGTTTATTGTAGAGGATTCTTTGATGTTTTCTATCAACTCTGGTTTGAGAATACAGGGTAGATCATCACGTTCAAGACCAAAAAAATCATTTAGAATATTTTTTAAAAGCGCATATGACAGAGACCGTTTAGAATATCCTGTATTCGGGAATAGTGCCCCACAATCATATAAAAACCTTGTTTTGAGAGCCGGTTACGATGATGATGTTCAAATGACATTTGGAACGTTAATTAGAGACCCTCTAGTATCTTCAATGTGGAAGGATCTTGGAATGTTGGTGTCCAAGGGCAATTTTTCTAATTTGTACATAAATGATCAATACTGGGGTATATATAATATTCGTGAAAGCATCAATGAGCATTTCATAAAAGATAATACAGGATATCTAGATTTCGATTTGATTCGCTATTTAAAGTGGAATACCGAACTCAAACATGGTAGTATCGATGCATGGAATGAAATAAATACATTCATTCGCACTAGGGATTTTAGCAACAATCAAAATTATCTTGATGCAAAAAATAAAATTGACATAGAGACCTTTTTAAATCTTCAGGCCTTGATTATCTGTTCTGAATATAGAAGTTGGACGTGGGGAGCCAGCGTATATAAAGAACAATCCTCGTCCTCAAAGTGGAAATGGACTATATGGGATATGGATAGAGCTTTTACGAACCCAAATTGGAATGGGTTCACAATCTTAGATGATACAACAGGTCTATATAAGCCAAATATCTTTGCAAACAGGTTGCTAAAAAACGATCAGTTTAGGTTTCAGTTCATCAATCGAGTAGCAGATTTTTTAAATTCAATATTCTTACCAGAAAACGTAATTACGAAGATTGATTCTTTAGAGGCTCTATTAGATTACGATATTACATACGAATCCGAAAAGTGGGGTGTAAGCACCCAAGTCTGGCGTAATAATGTAAACTCCCTTCGTAGCTTTTCGGAGTCTCGACCTGGTGTTGTAAAACAACAGATGATAGAATATTTTTCTCTTGATGGCAAAAGTGATTTCACTATAACCTCTGATGCTGGTGGCCATATTAAGCTCAATACAATCAGGATTGATCAGTCTCCATGGGAGGGAACTTATTTTAAAGGAGTTCCTGTTATTCTTGAGGCCATACCGGCTCAGGGCTATGTGTTCAATGGATGGTCGGGGGACTATTCAAGCGAGTCGTCATCAATTACTGTGGTGCCAGATCATGCAGATATTTCATTACATGCCCATTATTTAGAGAATAATACAAATGTAGGTTTACAAATTGTTACCCCATTAATAAAAAGTAGTTCGGGACATCATCCTGTCGTTCTCAGATATTATGATGATTTTGGAAATATAATAGAAAACAATCATTCAATAAGCGCGAGGATACGTGTAAATGGTGCTTTAGTCGAACCTATTATAGTATTAAACAAAGGTGTTGGAAGTTATATATTAGACCTAGAAGACTCTATGAGTGACGTAGCCATAAGTGCATATATAGAAGAATATGAAGAAACTAATGAAAGTATAATATCTGCTATTCCGGCTGCCAATTCTACCGCACTATCAGGAAGTCTGCCGCCCGGTGAAACAGTCTGGGTTAGTAACTCAAAAATTTTTGTTAACGATGATCTATATGTCCCAAATGGATCAATTTTAGAGATACAGGAGGGTTCACAGATACATATGGGCCAGCATGTAAATATTATTGTAAATGGACAAATGGAAATAAAAGGTACAAGAACCGATCCTGTGTTATTTTCTTCTGACAACGCTAGTGAGCCCTGGGGGGGTATAGAATATTATGGTTCGAATTCAAGCATTGATTATTGCTTTTTTTTAAATGGTGGCGGTGATCCAGACAAAGGTTGGCAGCACACACAAACCCAGCCTATAATTTTTGCAAGGGAAAATTCAGACTTAAGCCTCGAAAATATTTTCATTCTAAACTCGCCTGGAAAAGCTCTCGGTGCTCATAATAGTGTGGTTAATGTAGACAGCTCAATTATATCCTTTGTTTTCCATGGTGGGGAGTTCCATTACAGCCATCTGACATTCCAAAATTCATACGTTTTAAATATACCAAACGATGACGGAATATTTGTTGATGATGATAACGATGGTTTTCACATAGATTATGTCCACCCTAGTATTGATGAGCCCTCTTACATTAGTAATAGTTTTTTTATTAATGGTAAAGATGATGCAATTGATCACCACAGGGCAAGATTAAGGATTGATAATTGTTGGATAAATAATTGGATGAATGAGGGTATTGCTGCCTCTGGAGCCGATACAATCAGAGTTTCCAATACGATCATTCAGAACTGTTCAAATGGATTTGAGGCTGGTTGGGGTTCTCCTAATTTATACCTAGATCATTGTACCGCTATGAACAATGGCGTAGGCTTCAAATTCGGTGACAACTACTCAACGCCTTCCACCGGTAGTTTGATAATAACAAATTCAATTGCTTTTGAAAATGATGATAATATTAAAAATTATACGAATCACCTCTCTGGACCATTTCCTGATGGAATACAGGTATCGTACTCTATGGCTAACGATTCGGACTATGATGACACTTCGACTAACTTTACAGGGGCACCATCCTTTAGAGACAATTTCCGCATTTCGCATAATTCTACGGGGGCAAGCATGGGAACAAGGGGTAAGAATGTAGGGCTCGTGGACCCAACTATAATAGAGCTTGGTCCTGTTGTAATTAATGAAATAATGTACAAGGCATCCTCAGATTACGATTCTGGAGATTGGGTTGAGTTATATAATCCCCATGATGACACAATAAATGTTTCATTCTGGAATCTTAGGGACGAAAATGATGATCATAATTACATAATTCCAGAAAATACTAGTCTACCTCCCCGCAGCTTCATGGTCCTTTGCAGGGACCAAAATGAATTCCGATCAGTTTATAGCCATCAGCCTGATATACTTGGCAATTTTACTTTTGGATTTGGTGTTGGCGATCAGGTGAGGATCTTTTCATCAACTTTTTCAATCGTTGATAGCGTAGAATATGGATTTAACGGTCTATGGCCCAGTGAACCAAATAGCGAAGGTCCTAGTCTTGAGCTGGTTGATATTCAGAACAACGAAGATCCTGAATTCTGGAGCGCATCTTTTAACGTCGGAGGAACGCCGGGTCTAACGAATAGCGCTACCATGCTCAATAATATGCCGGAGAGAAATTTAATTGCATCTGAGTATAAACTAGAGCAGAATTATCCAAATCCCTTCAATGGTAAAACAATAATTGAATATAAGCTGGCCAAGGACTCTCAAATTGATATAGCTGTTTTTGATATTAATGGAAGAAGAGTAGATGCGCTTGCAAGTGGTTTCAGAGAGGCCGGAATTTATAGACTGAATTGGAACCCAAGAGACCGCCATGGTCATACCCTGCCCACAGGAATTTATTTCTACAGACTAATCACTGATGAATACAGCATTGTAAAGAAAATGCTTTATGTTAAATAAGCTAGATAAGCCCTGTGTTTATTCTATGTAAATATTATAGACGAATGTTGGCTATTTACGTCATCTGCCAATCGTTTGCGTATTCACAAATCTCATTAAATGAGTTTATGGCATCAAACAACACTATCCTTTGTGACGATTATGATGAATTTGATGATTGGGTTGAGTTGGGCAATAGCACATTGGACACAATTAACCTCTTAGGGTGGTACATAAGTGATGATCAATCAGATCCATTTAAGCATGAAATTTTAGACAGTATTTATATATTACCTGATTCAGTCCTCATCATGTGGGCTGATAATGACCCAGAGCAAGGTATTAACCACTTGAGCTTTAAGCTATCATCACAGGGTGAGGAAATAATTATCTCAAATCCTGACCAATTTCAGGTTGATCACGTAATTTTTGGGGAGCAAATATCCGATATTAGCTATGGGAGGAGTCCCGATTTTTTTGGTGAGTGGGGAATAATGAGTGTCCCTACTCCAGGAAATTTGAATTCACAACATGATCAAACACCACAAGCCGAGGCAGCAATCATATCTCCTCAGTCAGGTGTTTATATAAATTCTGCCCTTATCAATCTATCCTCTGACCATGAAGGTTCTGTAATTTATTATACCTTGGATGGTAGTACTCCATCTGCCACTAACATGAGCTCATTAGTATATACTAATCCCATACTGGTAGATGAGACGACTATTTTAAAGTCTATGGTTTACGCGGAGGGGTTAAATCCAAGTGTGATATCTACAGAATATTACATTATTGATAATAATTTTCAACTTCCCATAGTGGCACTAGGTATAAATCCAAGTGATTTTCCTTTGGGAAATGATGAATACAGCGCTGAAATAATCTATTTTGATGGATCAGGTGAAGTTGGCTTTAAATGCGCTGCAGGTCTTGAGAAACATGGGAGTTCGTCACCCCAAAATCCCTACATGATTTCATTCAAATCTGAATATGGTCAATCCCATATTGATTATCCACTTTTTGATTGCAGAGATTACACTTACATCAAACGCTTGGTCTTGCGAAATGCCAGCAATGACAGATTCCCGGGTCTTAATCCCTACACCTTAAATAGAACGCATTTACGTGATATATTAATTCATGAACTCTATAAAATTATTAATCCAGGCGGGGGCTACTCAGCGTTTAAATCAGTCAACTTGTATATCAATAATGATTACTATGGTATTTACCACATGAGGGAGAGGCAAGACAAATATTACGTCAAAGAAAATTTCGGTTATGAAGATGTTGACCTACTTGAGAGAGCTTTTGGCTTCGAGAACAATAGAAACGCTATCGAGGGAGACTGGACGATCTATGATAACTTGGAGCATTTTGTTGAATATAATGATATGGAACTAGCTGAAAATTTTGAATATTTAAAAAGTCAGATTAGGTATAATGAATTTCTAGACTACTGGATACTGCAAATATTTGTTGGCAACTTTGATTGGCTATCAAATAATGTTAAAGTATTCAGGCCAAGGTCTGGTGAGGATAAGTGGAGGTGGTTGATCTGGGATGTTGATCATGGTCTCGGAATGGAGCACCAATATGGGGGCACTGAATGGGGGTCGCCCGATACAGATTATTTAACCTGGTCTACCGGTATTGAACCGCCAAGAGTATGGAATGGAGATAATAATAGGATAATTCGTGCAATTTTAAGAAATGAACAAGGAAAAATAGATTTTATTAACAGATTTCAAGGATTGATGAACACGCACTTAAGAGAAGACCATATACTGTTAGTCCTCGATTCTTTAAAAAATACATTATCATCAGATATGCACCACCATTCTCAACGCTGGAGCGTAGATATTGAAGACTGGCATTCAGGGATCATTAATTTGCAAAATTATATAGTCCAACGCGTAGATCATGTATGGGAGCATTTGAAAAATAAGTTCGATCTTAACGATACATCAGAGATTACACTGAGAGTATTACCCTTCTATCCGAGCGCTGTAAAGGTTAACAACACACTAATTGATAATTTTCCATGGACTGGGAAATATTTCAATGGGGTACCCATGGAAATCAAAGCCAAGCCCAAAGAGGGCTTTAGGTTCATTGGTTGGCAAGATTTAGACTATTTTTCAGATACTATTTACCTAGACTCTTTACAGTGGGATACGACCTTTACGCTTGCACTATCCCCAGAACAGAATCAAGCTCTTGTAATAAACGAATTTTTAGCAATTAATAACGGAGCTAGTCTAGATCCATTTGGCGAGCCTGATGATTTTATAGAGTTATACAACGGAGCCAATACTGTTGCATTATTGAGTGGACTCATATTGACTGACAATATCGATGATGTTGAGAATTACGAACCCATATCATTTGATGAGGAGATTAGTTTATCGCCAGGAGAGAGAATAGTATTTTGGGCTGATAATGACATAGAGCAGGGATATCGCCACTTAAACTTTAAAATAAATGGTGATGGTGAATCCATTTACCTTCTCGACCAATCAGGGACCTCAATTTTAGATTCTATTAATTTTAATGCTCAAGGTCCGGATATTTCTTTTGGGCGCTACCCCGATGGTTCCCACAATTGGTTCAGTATGGAACCTACCCCAAACACTAGAAACATTGGAGATTTTCCAGAAATTCATATGGAGCTAGATACCATTGATTTACCTCCTGCTCACCCGTATGAAATAGTGGAGTTTGGATTCCAAATAGCCAACACTGGACACACAGCACTAATTATAGATGACTATTATGCCGAGGACAATGACATCAAACTCATTGATAACCTGCCATTCACAATACTGCCCGGCATAATTGATTCCATGAACTTCACTTTTTTTCCGGAAGAACTGAAAGATTTACATTCAACAGTACATATTGCCACTAACGATCCATATCACTACAGTCTCCAACTCCATGTATCTGGGGTAAGTGAGCTCGTTGCTCACGCAGTGTTATATGAAATTAGCGATCTGCCAAATGATAATGGTTTCAATGTCAGGTTAAAATTTTTACCTAGCATGTACGACTCTAATGATCCATCAGACTCTGTTATAAAATATTCAATATGGAGGTCAAGCAATAGCTCTATAGTATGGGACTCATTAGCGACATTATCTCCAACCGGAGACAGTGTGTACTCTACAACTGTTTCTACATCTTGCAATTCTATTGGGGATGAAAGTTGTTTAAATGATTTTAGGGTTCTATCAGAGTTGCAGTTATCTGGTACAAGCATCTGGTCTAATACAATCAGTGGAGAATCCAGAGATAATGTAGCTCCAAACCCACCAACGGGATTAAGCGTTCATGAGATCGAAAATGTATTAATTGTAAACTGGTTTGGCAGCAGTGATTCTGACCTATCAGGGTATAAATTAGAAATTTCAAGGGACTCACTTTTTGCAATGGTTGAACCACATCCAGATACCCTAATTCTTGACACTCAATATATTGACACCGATTTTATTCTAGGCGATATCAAATACTACAGGCTATTGGCAATGGATCATTCTTTTAATAGTAGTGACTATTCATCAATAGTACGTTATCCCAGCACTAACTTATCAAATCTTGAAGATGGAAGTATCCCTGAGAAGTTTAGGCTACATCAAAATACCCCAAACCCATTTAATCCAGTCACCACGATTAGATATGATTTACCCATTAAAGCAACTGTTGATATAACCATTTACGATATAATGGGCAGAAGCATAAGAGACTTAATCAGAAGTCAGACATTTGCCCCTGGATCCAGAATTGTAGAATGGGACGGTACTAACAATGGCGGTAAAGAAGTATCAGGGGGAGTGTATTTGTATACAATAGAGTCAAGAGATTTTAGATGCACCAAAAAGCTCGTCATATTAAAATAAAATAGTTAATATTTTCGATATTAAATATTGCTTTAATGTTTTATCATTTCTTCAGCCTATGAGATTGTTTATAAAAATAATAAAAATGTGCGTCCTCCTTTTATTGATCACATCTCCTAGCATCGGACAGGCAAGCGGAGCTGTAGTCACTTTTCAGGTGGATATGTATGGGCATAGTATTGCCCCGGATGGTGTTTTTTTAGCGGGGGGAGAGTGGCACCAAAATAGGCAGGCAATGGTAGAGCCAGCAGATGGTGGAACAATATGGACACTTTCTATCTTCGTTGAAAATGGCGATCATTTGTACAAATTCCAGAATGGAGCAGGGAACTATGAAAATGTACCGGCGCAATGTGGCCATGGTCAGTGGCTTGATCGTCTTGTATCTGTTGCTGGCTACAATATTGAAATTGATGTTACTTGCTTTGGGTCATGCAGTGTTTGCCCAACCCCAGATCAAAGTTGGAGAACAGCTGTTTTTGCGCATGATGAATGGAAATTCATCTTTCCCTACATGGAATTAAATTCTGAATGGAACACGATAAACTATAATGATAGTCAATGGCTAGAGAGCCAGGGAGGTTTTGGTTACTCTGATGGGGATGATGGAACAGAAATAGCCGTAACTAATTCTGTATTTATCAGAAAGATATTTATAATAGATAATGTTTCAGATATCGCAAATGGTGTCCTTAGCGCGGACTATGATGATGGATATGTGGCGTATTTAAATGGCATGGAAGTATCAAGGTCAGATAATCTCAATCACTTCGGTGCTCAAGTACCCTTTGACGCCAATACCAGCGTTGATCATGAAGCGATGCTCTATGATGGTGGGTTTCCAGACAATATATTGATTGATTCGCTAGCTTTGGAGTCTATTCTTGTTAATGGTCCAAATGTTCTAGCCGTTCAAATACATAATGTAGATATAAATTCCTCAGACATGAGCAGTAACTTTTTTTTGACGTTTAAATTGCGTGAAAACTTTAACTCTTACAGAACGCCACCAAGCTGGTTCCGTGCACCAGTAGATTATTCAGTATCTAACCTACCGATAATTTCAATTGACACTTATGGTCAAAGTATACCTGATGAGCCGAGAATACCTGCATACATGGGGGTAATAGATAATATCTCGGGGGTTAATCATGTGGAGGATCCTTTCAATGGGTATGATGGGGCCATAACAATTGAGAAAAGGGGAAACTCCTCGCAAAATCAGCCCAAGCCTCCATATCGCTTTGAAACAGTTGATAGCGATGGTGAGAACAACAATGTTGAGATTCTAGGTATGCCAGCAGAAAATGATTGGGTATTGTATGCACCATGGCAGGATAAGACACTGGTGAGAAATGTTTTGATATATGAACTATCCAATGAAATAGATAGATATGCATCTAGGACAAGGTTTGTTGAACTATTTTTGAATGGGGAATATCAGGGTGTGTATGTTTTGATGGAAAAAATAAAAAGAGATAGTGACAGGATAGCAATATCAAAACTAAACCCTGACGAAATTTCAGGAGACGACCTTACCGGTGGTTATATACTCAAATTTGATTGGTCTGGAACTGGAGATAATAATGGCTGGTTTGAAAGCCCTAACGATGGTATCAGATATAACTATCATTATCCCAAACCCGATGAGATTGCTGATGAACAAGAAGACTATATTCAAGATTATATCTATAATTTTGAGGAGGTAATGCTAAGTGAGGATTACACAAATAATTTAACAGGATACCCATCAATACTCGACATAGGTTCTTTCATTGACTTTATTTTGTTACAGGAACTTGCGAAAAATGTCGACGCATATAGGCTTAGTACTTATATCTACAAGGACAAGGCAAGTATTGATAATAAACTTCATGCTGGTCCAGTGTGGGATTTTAATCATGGATTTGGTAACTGTAACTATGGAGAAACGTGGGATCCCGCTGGATGGCTGCTTGATTATAATCCAGAGGGTGGAGACCAGATGTCCTTTTGGTGGGAGCTGTTATGGGCTGATGAAAATTTTAGGCACAAAGCAGCCGAGAGATATACCGAGCTAAGGTCGAGTACTTTTTCAAATTCTAACATAAATAGTATAATCGACAGCGTTGTTAATCGGCTGGGAAGTGCCGTAGAAAGAAACTTTAATAGATGGCCGTTAATTGGAGCCTATGCTTGGCCAAATTATTATGTCTTTGATTCCTATGATGAG
>MDTG01355838.1_pt1 | contig 11292 bp, 7 predicted proteins | sample 811421 | NCBI WGS metagenome assembly MDTG01 (sample SAMN05326645, study PRJNA326480) | marine metagenome | isolation source: seawater | place: Pacific Ocean: South East | collected 2011
AAAGAAGATGTTGACAGCTGTTGACGCAGCATTGGTTAGGATCGACTTGGAGCGTTCAGATTTGGGTGCAACAATGTCAAGAATGGAACATACTATTAAAAACCTCTCAAATATTGTGGTTAACACCAAGGCGGCTCGGTCTCGTATTCAAGATGCAAATATTGCAGAAGAAACAACCGAAATGACAAAAGCCCAGGTTCTATCGCAAGCAGCGCAGGCGATGCTCGCTCAGGCCAATAGAACTTCTCAGTCTATTCTGACTTTACTACAGGGTTAGATTAAAATAGTTAAACCATAAAAAAAGGGCGCCAATTGGCGCCCTTTTTTCTGTTTTTTGTTTTTCTTACTGTAGAAGAGCCAATACTGACTGCTTTGACTGGTTGGCTTGTGCCAACATTGAAGTCGCAGCCTGTGATAGGATTTGTTGCTTCGACAGTTCTGAAGTCTCAGCTGCAAAGTCGGCATCCATAATACGACCCTTAGCAGTTGTAGTAAGCATCGATGCCTTTGAAAGGTTATCAATGTTATACTGCAATCTGTTTTGTATCGCACCGAGTTTCGCTTGTGACTCTGAAATTTGGTCGATAGCTTTGTCAAGAATGGTAACACCAGTTGCAGAGCCAGCCTGTGTTGATAGGTCAACGTTGGCAATGTGTGAAGTGTTATCTACATTATTGTCTGTCACATTTACCGTAATGTCTTCACTGTAGCTATTTGCACCTGAAGTGTAGGTTACAGTAATTGCGTAAGACGTTTTGCTTTCAAAGTCGACCAAGCCTTTGGTTTCCAAGGCACCGGTTGAGCTATTGATACTGAATGCTGAAGCATCCGCACCAGAAACAGCATAAGTACCGCCTGTGTAAGAGCCAACAAATGTGTTGAATGCAGCACTTAATACAGAGTTTGTTCCGGTAGAGGCAATATTACCTTGACGAGCCTCTGCCATTGACAGAACGGAAGTACCAGCAATTTGCTCAGTAGCTGTACGTGTACCAGCTGCAGCAGTTAACGAAGTTGCAGTTGCAATGTCTACGCCGGCTGCTTCACCGATATCTACTGAATTGATGTCGATACGCTCATAATATGCATCGCCATCATTATCAGTGTATTTCACGATAGCGCTATATTTACCTTGTGCAGCACCGGCTGCAAGTGTAAGCACGCCATCAGCTGTAACACTGAGGTTTTGGGCGCCGACGTTATTATCGTCTGATGTACCTAATGTACCATCGCCACCAGCAGTGGTAACAACATCATTGAATGCTATCGAATTGGCTACAATTTCAAACGTCCCACAAGGGTCAGCCTGATACGCCGTTCCGATCCCATCGAAATGCTGGTCTCTGTCAGCCGCAGCGGTAGGTGCTCCACTGCTATTTTTAAGGTCAATGGTCATTGCTTCACCACCTGCACGAACATCCAATTGATGATGTTCACCTGTACGGGCTAACGCACTCGCATTAGCAGCAACAATTTGGGCAGGGGTTTGAGAGGTCGTGTTAGTGAAATCGAAATCGAGATCGATAAACAGCATCTCCTTACCCGCAGTAAGTGTTACTCTAACGTCTTCCTTATCAGCAGCGGTGGCTTCGGTTATAGTAAGACCTGCGCTCACATTACCACCCGCGGGAGCAGTTAACGCTACACCAGAACCTGCATTTCCGGAGATAGCAGCTGTAATGTTTGCAGCCCCATATTCAGTAACGAATGCGGCAATTGTGTTATTACCGGCAACAGCTGGAAGCATACTGTCAAGGTTTGCCCAAGTTAGAGCAACAGTACCACCACCTGCACTGCTAATGTTCGCTGAGATTTCGCCAGCAAAACCGACCGTTTCAGCATTTGCATATACTGTTGAAACTTGCTCAAGCGCTGCACCATCAGCACCCGCATCTGAGTTAGCGGCAGTGTGTGCAACGTTTGCCCCAAGTGTAACTTGAGGAGCATGTGCGTCAGTGACTGTCAAAGTGACTTCTTCAGAGACCGCTATACCACCTGCAGTAGCAGTAATTGTGAAGTTATACACATTGTCGGTGTCAGAGTCTGTTGGTCTTTCAAAGTCAAGATTTGCAAGGATAACGCCGGTAGCTGTGTTAAGTGTTACATCACCGCTATCGTCTGAAGCAGTGCCTGCACCTTTTGAGAAGACAACACTACCTGCGTTAGCTGCAACAAACTCCTGGAACTGGTCAGAAAAAATACCGGTTCTTGCTGTTCCGTTGTCCGTAGTGTCGATTGAATAAATCTTAATACAATCACCTTCTTCAACGGTCATTGCCGCCGTGCCGGCAACTGGCCCTGATGTAGCAACAGCTTTATCAGTAATATTCAGAGTAATGTTGTCGGTAACGGTTGTACCACCCTGTGTATATTGAACCTTGAAGCTGTAAACGTTGTCTGCACCGGTATCTACTGGATTATCAAAATCAAGTTCAGCAACTGGAGTCGAGCTATTTAAAGTGATAGCACCAGTTGACGCATTGATTTCAAATTTTGCGTTGTCGTCAGTAGCCGTAGTGTCTATGGACCAAACACCACCTGCATTTGCAGTTTCAAATGCTTGAATGGCTGTACCAAGCTGTGCTTTTGCTATTGTGGTACGACCTTCTGTGGCAGTAATATTGGTATTAGATGTTTTGAAAGTTTTCGAAACACTAGTGGCATTTACGTCACCTGTAGTAACGCGACCACCACCAAGAGTATCAGTGTTCATGCGGTCAATAGTTACATTGATGACTTCAGGATTAGTGTTACCTGCGCGGATATCCTGTGAATAAGTACCATCAAGGATTTTAACTTGGTTAAATGCAGAGTTGGTTGCCACTTTATCGATTTCTTGCAATAGAGCTGTAACCTCAAGCTGAGCGTTTGAACGGTCGGCGTCGGTATAAACGCCGTTATTCATTTGAACAGCTAACTCTCTCATTCGGATAACCATGTTATTAATTTCACCCATTGCCGATTCAGCAGTTTGGACGAGTGAAATACCGTCTTGAGAATTTCGGATAGCCATATTCATACCACGAATCTGACTTTCCATTTTGTTGGCCACCGCAAGGCCTGCAGCATCATCAGCGGCAGAATTAATTCGGAGGCCTGAAGATAGACGTTCCATGGCTCTTGTAACATTGCTGTCGGCTCTGACAGCATATGTACGAGCCTGCAACGCTCCGACATTTGTATTAATAACAGTCATTTTTTACTCCTGTTTAAGACTACAGGCCTGGCTAAATCTGAGGCCCCTCTGAACGGGAAAACGACAAATCAAAAAATTATTTAACTTTTTTTTGGTTTTTTTTAGCTAATTTGCTTCTTTTTTTTAATTCCACAGAGCTTTCCAAATTATTTCAAAATTTTACTCAATAATTTCATATGCTTATAAAAATAATTTCAGTGAGCGGTGCTTTTACATTAAATTTCTGCTGAAACCGTGAAAAAATTGTAATATACAAGCGTCACACAAAGCTCGAATTGGGTGTTAGTGTACTAGAAAAATAAAAAGTTGAGGCTTTTCTAATTTGGAATATAAACTATGACATTTTGCCCAGAATGGATTTTTGATGCCATTAGTGCCCAAGTTGCAAATGAATATTTGTCGCTAGAGGTCCCTATTAAAACTATTGCGAAAAAATATTCTGATGGTCTAGTTGAAAAATATTCTGCAATACCATCAGAAGAATTCGAAAATACCGCCGAGGAGATGATTAGGGCTTTAGATGAAATAAAGGTAGAAAGTGAAGCTGTTCAGCTTCTCAATAGCTTTACCTATTTCAGGTTAGTCTATGAGAGTGGAAATATTAAGCGGAAGATGAAGCCATTGTTCGGCTCAGTTGATGCTGCGGTCACAGAAAAAAAATATTCTGTAGATTTGACTACGAAAAGGTTTAAGGCTTATTTATTTTCGTTCAGGTCATCTGTTGCAGTGCAAGCGGAACGAAATTGGAAACTGTCTAATTTTGAAGACTTACCTTTTCTAAAAGAAATTGCATCAAAATCTGTAAATATCTTAGATATATTGTAGGCTAGAGTTGAATTTAACCCTTTAAACTAGCTCGCCAAGAATCCATGAAATTTGTTAGTAAGTCCCCAGTTTTTTTGAAGCTTGCAACTGAGCTCTCCATTGCGGTGAATTGTTCTAAGTAGCGTTCTCTTTGATTGGTCATTCGCTTCTCTAGGTCTTCAATTCGTTCATTGAATTCTGCTATATCATCATTGTAATTTTTGATTTTTACATCAATGTCATTATTGGGAACAAGAATATTGTCAGTAAATTCTTGAAGGGTTTGCATAAGCGATTTCCCGATGTAGATTTTTGCGTCCTCACCGTTCCCTAGCATAGTCAAAGCCAAACCTCGGGCATCGCCTGAGGTGATTTTAAATTTTCCACCCTCAAAAACCATTGCATCGCCTGCCCCAATCCTGGCACCATTCTCGTCTAATTTATAAAGCTGCGCTGTAGTAGGCCCAGTTTTATCAAAATCATAAGTACCAGTTTTCCAAAGGTTTCCAGATAATTCTGCTTGCACCAAGTTTGAATCTGAAACTGCTCTAGTGTTGGTTATAGCTGAAAATGCATCTGGATTTGCTTCAAAAAATTCATTAAAAATTTTCTCGTTTATGCTGATGGAGCCATCTAACTCTGTCATTACTCCAAAATTTGATAGATATAGCGTATCTTGTTGGAAGCCTGGGATCGGGGTAGTTGTCATTTTTTTAAACGACCGCAAATATCCCTTTATCAAATTATCATCGGCAAGGGGGCCGGCATCTTCAGAGCCTGGTGTACCCCGATATGTCAACTCAGTAAGTTTTTTGATTAAAAAATTTAAATCACTAACAAAATCTTGAAGATTCTTTAATGCCTTCGACTTGTCATAACTTGCACCAATTCCCACACCATTTGTTGTTTGTTGTTTGAGTTCAATTGTAACTCCACTTACAATATCGTCGACATTATTAGTATTTCTTGTCACGGTGAGACCATCAAGAGCAAATTCAGCATCTTGCCCTGCTGTTATTTGTTTATTTGCGTGTCCCACGTAGTTATTGAAACTTAACCCTGCTACAGGATTTCCGCTTAATTGAGCGGAAACTCTCATTTGCCTTGCAACGCCTGTTGGGCTGATTAACGAAAGAGCATAATTGTTCTCTGAAATTCTTACAACATTCGCTGTTACGCCAATATTTTGTGCGTTTATTGAATCAGCAAATGATTGAAGAGTGTTATTTGAAGGACCTACATTAATTGTTGTCGAGGTGCCTGAAGCATCTGGCGTGAATGTATTATTTGCGCTATCCCAGGTTCCGAGTTCTATTTGAAAAGTGTTTGCATTGATGGTGTCAGAATCAGAGGAAAAGCCAAGAAAAGCAAGCGTATGGCTTTTAGCTAATTTGGAAACATTTATGGAATGTGCAAATGGTTGAACTGCGATTTTACCGTTTATTACCACGTCAACGGCGTTACTATTGGTTGTTTCAGTTATTAGACCAGTTTCACCCTTGTAAACGTCAATATTTCCCTTAAACACCCCTAAATCAGATTTTACGTCACCTAAGGATGAAATAGAAACATTTCGTTCATCTACCTCTTTTTGAAACCTTGCCTCTTGGGGAACTTTCTCGGCATCCACAAGCGCATCAACAATTTGAGTAACGTTTAATCCACTGCCAACATTAAGGGCACTGAGGTAATCTACTGTCATCCTTTGATCTTCTCACAGGTTTTTTGGTTACGAAATATAAGCAAGTTTTGTGCCTTTTTGGAAAAAACGGCATAATCATGTACAATTTAATCAGGGTTTGAAAATCAAAAATATAATTCGAGAATCTAAGCTACCTTTTACTTTTGTTGAAAATTGTAGCTTGACTTGAAAAAAACTAGCGCCCGGCGAAACTATTTAGAGGTAATTCTTTGCCTTCCGTGCTTCGAAATTTATTTGTTCAGGTTTGTTTTGTCGCAATACTTGGACTGCTTATATCAATTTGTGCAAATTTGTTTGTGATGGGGCTTCAATATTTTGAGCATTCAAGAGCTAAACCAGTCTACGTCGTAAAATATTTGGAATTTGAGATAGCAATCTTGCCTATGCTTTTTCTCATACTATCAGTTGGGTTAGTAGTTTTACTAAAAAGAATGGTAAATATACAAAAATGGGAAAATCCGGCAGATATTATTTTTTGTGCTCAAAATCAGAAAGTAAATTTGGAAAGTAAACAGAGTTTTTTCTCTGTTTTGGCATCATTTATATCTCTGGCTGGTGGAGCATCTCTGGGTCAATATGGACCGATTGTCCATCTCGGTGGAACAATAGGGGTAATATTTTCCAATCTTTTGGGGAAACTTAATTTGAGCAGGGATGTTTTGATTGGGTGTGGTGTTGCTGCTGCTATATCTGCTGGTTTCAATGCTCCAATCGCGGGCATCATATTTTCACATGAGGCAGTTTTGCGGCATTTTTCAGCGCGGGCTGTAGCTTTAATTTCAATATCTAGCATTTGTGCATCAGCATTTGATGGTTTCTTGTTCGCAATGGACAGTATTTTTGAGATTGATACTAATTTTTCTGTATCGTCTGAAATGATGTTTATTAGTCTTCTTGCAGGCACTTTTTTTGGTTTAAGTGCGATGTTATTTATTAAACTTTTCTTTATAGTCAATAATTTTGCAAATAGCTCTAAATACGTTTCAACTGTTTTTTTCATTATCGGATTATTTTATCTCATTCTGTTAAGTCAATTTTTCCCAGATGCTATTGGAATAGGGATGGGCACAATAAACGATTTGTTTAATGAAGTCCGCCCGTTAGACTTTTTATTGATTTTATTAGTGGCGAAAACACTCGCGGTTTTTGTTTCAGCAAACATTGGCTTTGCGGGGGGGTTTTTTGGCCCAGCGCTATTCGTCGGAGCTGTTATCGGAGCACTGTTGGGTCACGTTGTCTCCTTCCTAGGTATAAGCTCATTAACAACTATGCTTGTTGTTTCTGGTTCTGCTGCAGTGGCTGGTACGGTATTCGGTGCTCCAATCGCAATGGTACTTTTAGTTTTAGAATTAACTTATTCATATGACCTAGCGTTGGCGGCAATGTTAAGCATCGTAGTTTCATCGCTTATTTGCCATCTCTTTTTTGGTCACTCATTATTTGATTTACAATTGCTCAATAGAGGTATTGATCTAGCAAAAGGCCGCGTTTTTTTAGAACTCGAAACAATACAAATGAGTGAATTAGCATCTTCAAATTATTTATCATTCAAGCCTAAAGATAGCGCAGAATTTATTCTAAAAAAAATGACCCAAGAGAATGCTACAGAGAGTTATTGCATTGATGAAAATGGTATTTTTGTAGGAAAAATACTCATACATGAAGTGCTTGAAAATTTAAACAGTTATGCAGAAAGTATTTCTGATCCAAATTGCCTAAAGCTCTTTGCTTCACAGTCAATGAATAGCGCCATTAAGACTGCTTCAAATTTTGTGGGAGAAGCAATGCCAGTTGTCAGAAAAGATAACAATCACTTTTTAGGGATAGTATCAGAAGCTGACCTCTTTAATTCCTACATGCAAGTGAGTAATATGGTAAGAAAAATTGAAACGTCTTAAAGTTTTTTAAAAATTCAAGCGGAAATAGCCAGTTTATGAGAGAACCTAGGCGCATCGTCAAGAGAGTTTGATATATACTCGCGTTTTATTGCTGCCATATTGTGTGTGTAGACTTCATCTAATAAAGCTCTGGATAAAAAATAGCTTTCTGCGGTTACTGCTGACGGTGCGCCTCTTCTCGATCTAATCAAAGAGAAATTCAGCGAAGAATTTTCTGGGCGTTTTTTTTCAACTTGACCTAAATTTACAACACCGTAAGCCGTTTGTCTTTCCGATGGCATGTTAGTTGCATCGGAAAATTGGGCTGAGTTCGATAAAGAATTGTCGACTGCGTCGATTGCAGTTGAGAGACGTGTGCCCTGAGGTTCAATTAAAGGTGAAATAACCATACGTTATTTTAAGATTTTTTTTATAAAATAGCAAGGCGAGTTAGCCGGAGAGATAAGAATGAATTTTGGGAAGATTTCACAAGCCTATGAGGATATTGAACGCCAATCTCTAACTGATGCCGATGACCCACATATGGTTGTTTCTGTTCTCTTCAAGGAACTTTTAAAGTCAATGACCTTATTTGTGGAAAACACAGATTTGAAAAATGGCGGAGATTTAGATACTAAATCAAAACATTTTGCAAGATCTTTGACGATTATCTATGGATTACAGTCCTCCTTAGATTTCGAAAAGGGCGGACCTATCGCTGAAAATCTTTTCCAATTATATGAGTTTGCTAGGCAGAAAATGATTGATGATTTAGGAAAAGGCAAGGCTGAGGATACCCCTCTAGCAATCAACTTGCTTGCCGACATCAAATCTGCTTGGGATGAAATTGGTAAAGATGATGACGAAGAACAGTGAGTTCATAAATCAATTCGCAAACCTAAACGCTTCAATTGTTGACGCTATATCCAACAAAAATTTCTCACGAGTCGTTGATTTGGATAAAGCTAGGCAGAAAATGCTACAGGATTTGTGCCTGCTAGCTGCAGACGATATTGATGATGAATTGTTTCAATTTATCGATGCCTGCGCACGTGAAAACACTAATTTGATTGAGAGAACTGAGTTAGCAATCAATTGCATGACAAAAGAAAAAACTAAATACAAAAAAGTTCTGAAAGCGTATTTTAACTGATTGAGCAACAAAATTCTGAATTTAATAGATAAATTTAGAAAAATATTTGCGATATTTCCCTAATAAAGTAAGAATTTCAGCCGTTTTACCTCTAGATAACCCTTTTGGTTAACTTGAGGATCGTTTTGTGACGGTGATAAACACAAATACTGGCGCGTTAATGGCAGCACGGCAAGGGCAGACTATGCAGTCTAGGGTCCAAACCGCACAGTTGCGCCTTTCCTCTGGTTTGAGGGTTAATTCAGCGTCTGATGATGCCGCGGGTTTAGCGGTTGCAAATAAAATGCAGAGCCAATTGCGAGGGATGAATATTGCTCTGAAAAATACAGCAGACGGCCTTTCTCTTTTACAGACAGCTATCGCTGGTATGCAAACTTCGTTGGATATTTCGCAACGACTGCGCGAGCTTGCAGTGCAATCCCACAATGGAGTTTACACAAATGATGACCGAAATAATTTGCAGAAGGAGGCAACAACACTCGTTGCAGAATTGAATAAAATAGCCACTAACACAAAGTTTAATGATGTTAACCTTCTTGACGGAACCTACGACAGGGACATGCGCGTTGGAAATACGAATGCCGAGGTAGTAAGAGTAACCATCGATGGAATGGGCATCAATAAACACATTAATGAGGAGAGTTACGCATTCGGAAGTTCTACACAGATATTGAGTCCAACGGAAACAGCAACTGGTACTTCTGCATTCGATTTAAAAGCTAACTCTCAGGCCGAAGGAGTGATGAACCCTGTTTATCTGGCTAGCTCAACAGCTTCAGGTGTCTCTAATTTTAATACGCCTGCTTCGTCAACCGGGTCCAAGCATTCAAGTGATGCCGCTTATCTTTCGTCAGCAATAGCGACTGGCTCATCCGTTTCCAATCTGCCTAATCAATCAAATGCTACATCAGTGTCAGATACGCCATTAACTCATGCGTTCACAAATGCTGAAATAAGAAATGCGTCGGTAAGCTCCACTTCAACCTTTACGTCAAAAGGTTTTAACAACGGAGATTTTTCGGATGGCACATCAACACAAAATGGCAATGTAGTATCCATTCCAGGTTGGGATATAACATTAGGTCCAATCGATTTAGGGCCCGACGATGGTCCCTGGGATGATACAATAGGAGGCCACCCAACACCAACCGATACCAAAACTCCTAACACAATGCAAACTGGTGTTGACACAGATGCAACCGGCTACCCAAGAACTCATATAGGTGAACCCAATACATTTGACACCCCTAACTATCTTTGGGGAGTTAGTGATGGAGAATTAAGACTACAAACTTCTAGTTTTCAATTGCCAGGTTTTGGTATTCACCATGGGCCATATGTTGTCTCTCAAGCTGCTGTAGATTTAGAGGTTGGTGATAGTGTTTCTTTCGAATGGTTCGGCATGAGTGGCGGAGATGCATATGATATTTATGGTTATTTATTAGAGGAAAATACAGGACAAACAATTACATTAGTAAATGATAGCGGTGTGGAGCGCCGGTCATCTGCACAAGTTGTTCCAGGTAGTAATCAAGGTTGGGTTTCAGCAGCAGCCACCGTAAATACCGCAGGTAATTATAAATTTGTGTTTATTTCAGGTACATATGATTGGTCAGGTGGCACAGTTGTTGGAAATGGACTGAAAATAAGAAATGTAGACGTTCAACAAGCTAATCCACCTGCTCAAAATGAACTAAAAGCAAAGGTAACAGTTCAGGCCGTAGAATCAAATCAAGTACGGATAGGAAGTAACCTACTCACCAGCGCACAAACTTCAGTCATTAATGATCCTGGTGGAACATTCTCGATACTTGCGCAGGGTGGTGACCATTCTAAATTTACCATCGACGTTAATACTGGAAATATCACCTCTAACGTCTCCTTGCAGTATGATGTTCAGGACACATATGAGTTTACTGTGCGCTACACTGGACCAGGCGGTATACAACACGACGAGAAAGTAACCTTAAAATTAACGCCCCATGATGAGGCTAGTACAGTTATAACTGCACAAGAAAGCAACAGGGTAACGATTAATCCGACTGAATTGCCTAGTTTCAAGAAGTTTATGGACTTCGAGGCTTCAAGACCTGGTGGTCAAGTTCTAACGTATCAGATTGAACCATATACAGACAATGATGCAAATCCCGCAAACAATGGCACACCAGGTGACCATCAATTATTCTCTATCGACAATCTGACAGGAGTAATTAGTTCAAATGGAGGTTTGGACTTTACAAATGACCCTGACTATCATTTCAATTTGAGAGCCACGGCAGCAGATGGGCGCACGTTTGTTGACCATATAATATTAAATCTTACTGATACCTTTAGTTCTACAGCAAATCTTACTGTTGAAGAGACTGACCAAATTGTCATAAATATAGGAAATTTGACCCAATCTGCTAGTTTTGCGGGAAGATATCCTGGTGGAACTTATTCAATTGGTGCTGGTCTTGATGGGGCTGCATTCAGTGTTGTTGGCGGGCAGGTAATAGCAAACGATACGTTTAGGATACCAAACAAATCTAATTACAGCTTTGATTTACTTTACACACAA
>MDTG01299509.1_pt1 | contig 11291 bp, 15 predicted proteins | sample 811421 | NCBI WGS metagenome assembly MDTG01 (sample SAMN05326645, study PRJNA326480) | marine metagenome | isolation source: seawater | place: Pacific Ocean: South East | collected 2011
AGTAGATGATTATTATATGATGAAAGAAATGCTTATAAGAAGATTCAGTAATGCTAAATTTATGGATGAAATTGATCTTCCAGATTTACTATTAGTAGATGGTGGTAAGGGTCAATACAATTCTGCCAAATCAGTACTAAATGATCTTAGAGTTAAGATACCAATTATTTCAATGGCAAAAGGAGTGAATAGAGATTCTGGAAGAGAAATTTTAATTCATGAAAAATTTACCTATAGATTAAATGAAAATAATTCTCTCCTACATTTTTTACAAAACATAAGAGATGAAGTTCATAGATTTGCTATCACAACTCACAGAAGCAAAAGATCTAAGATGAGCTTTAGATCAGTTTTTGATGATCTTAAAGGTATAGGTCCAGAAAGAAAAAGGGTATTGAAAAAGCACTTTGGATCTGTTGAAAACTTAAAACTTGCAACTTTAGAACAACTTAAAGAAGTCAACTCTATTCCAGAAAATATACTTAAGAAGATTTATGAATATTTTCATAGCGTTTAAAATATTCTTAATTTAAAAATAGTATTTAAATGAATTTATCAAATTTTTTAACTTTAGCTAGAGTTGCTATTATTCCGATAATTGTATTATGTATATACCTCAAAAGTCCAATTTTTGGCTGGACTGCTTTTATTTTATTTTGCCTAGCTAGCATTACTGACTACTTCGACGGTTATTTCGCTAGAATAAGAAATGAGGTTACAAATTTTGGAACCTTTCTTGATCCTATTGCTGACAAGCTTTTAGTTGCAGCTGTTATACTTATACTAACATCAAAAGGTATAATAGCTGATTGGGAAACAATACCTGCACTTATTATACTATTAAGGGAAATTACAGTCTCTGGACTCAGAGAATATCTTGCTGGAATAAAAATCAGTATACCTGTATCAAGAATAGCAAAACTAAAAACATTTTTACAATTGTGTGCTCTAGCTTTATTGATACTTTCGGAAAGTATTACAAATATTTTTATTATAATCTTTTTAGGTAAAATATTTTTATGGATATCTGGTTTATTAACATTGTACACAGCATATGATTATGTAAAAGGTTCAATTAAACATTTTTAAAATGAAAATCAAATATTTTGCGTGGATTAAAGACATTACTAACAAAGATCACGACATTATAGAAAGCAATTATCCAAAAGACATAGAGGAATTGAAAGAAATGCTAAATAATTCTTATCCTAATTTAAGAAAACACATAAATAAAAATATACTAAGATATGCAATTAATTTGGAATATACTACAGTTAATGAAAAATTAAAATTTAGTGATGAAATTGCAATATTTCCACCTGTAAGTGGTGGCTAATGATAAAAATTCAAAAAAAAAAATTTCAATACAGAGATTGAAATAGAAAATATAAAAAATAAATATTCCAACGTTGGTGCTGTTAGTGCATTTATTGGCTACGTTAGGGACTTTAATAATTATAAAGATGTTAAGCATATAGATTTAGAAATTTATAATGAGATGGCAATAAAAGAATTATCTAAAATTAAAGATACTGCTTTAAATAAATATAATCTAATAGATTGCATTATAATTCATAGATATGGCAGGTTATTTGTTAATGACAAGATAGTTTTAGCTGCATGTTTATCAGAACATAGAAACAGCAGTCTTGACGCTTGTAAATTGATTATGGACTTTTTGAAAAAAGATGCTCCTATTTGGAAAAAAGAATTTTATGCTGAAGGATCTAATTGGTTAGAGAACACTAATTAGCCGTAGTCACAACTTTTCTATAATCCTTCATGAATTGATAAGTTCTTGAATTATCACCTGTTTTAAATTTTATAGTATCAATGGATTTAACTGGAGTTATTTCTGCTGCTGTTCCAGTTAAAAATACTTCATCAAAGGTGCTTAATTCATCGGGCATAATGTATCTTTCTATTAAATTAAATCCTTGTTCCTTAACCATTTCAATTACTGTTTGACGTGTAATACCATTTAAAAAACAGTCAGGTATAGGAGTATGAATATCGTTATCTTTTAGTAAAAAAATATTAGAGCTTGTAGCCTCAGCTACATAGCCTCTGTAATCAAGCATCAAAGCCTCGTTGTAGCCTTTATCTTCTGCAAATGATTTTGAAAGTGTACAGATTAAATATGGACCAGAAGCTTTTGCTTCAAAAGGTATAGAATCAGGGGGTGGCCTTTTCCATGGGGATGTAACTAGACTCAATCCTTCTTTCATATCTTCAAGTTTATAGTAAGTTGTCCAGTCATCCCATACTGCAATTGATACATGAATATTTGATTTAGTGGTAGACAATCCCATTAAATTACTACCTCTCCAAGCAAAAGGCCTTACATAACAATCCTTGAATTGCATTTTAATTATTAATTCTTCTTTTGCTTTGTTTATTTCAGCTTCCGAAAATGGAATTTTTATTCCTACGGTTTCTGCAGATTTAAAAAATCTTTTTGTGTGTTCTTCGCTTTTAAATATTTTTCCATTGTAGGCTCTCTCACCCTCAAAAACCGCACTAGCATAATGTAATCCTTGGTTAATTATATGTGTTTTGGCATTATTCCATTCGATAAATTTTCCATCGTACCAAATCCAGCCATCTCTATTACTAAATGTTTTAAGCATAATTCAATTAAATAAATTTTTTAAATGACAATTGAGTATCAGTCATGCATAATTAAGTCAATATGGCTGACCTAAATAAATTGTTAACTCCTCTGTTTTTGAATGAAAAAGAGATAAGAAAAATAATAGAATTAATGTTTTTTTCTTACAGAGACTTTACATCAGGTCCAGATAAAGTCCTTGAAAAAATAAATTTTGGTAGAGCTCACCACAGAGTGATATACTTTGTTGGAAAACAAAATGACTTAACAATCAAAGAATTGCTTGGCATATTGCAAATTACAAAGCAAAGTCTATCAAGAGTTCTAAATCAACTCGTTAAGGAAAAATTCATTTTAATAAGTACCGGAGAGGATAAAAGAACAAAAAAACTCTCACTTTCAAAAAAGGGACAAGATCTAGAAAAAAAACTGTCTGAAATTCAAATTAAAAAAATTTATAAATGTTTTGAGGAGTTTAATGAGGATGATATTAATGGCTTCAAAAGAGTGTTGTATTCAATGATTGATGATAAAAATCAGAAAAAGTTTAATGAAATAAATTAAATTAATTTAATGAAAAAAAATATTTTAATTGTAGATGATGATAAAAGATTACGAGAATTACTCAAAGATTATCTTGAAGATAAAAATTATGATGTCTACCTATGTTCTGATTTCTTAGAAACAAAAGAGGTTATAGAATTTGTTATATTTGATCTTGTTATTTTAGATAGAATGATGCCATCAGGAGACGGCATAGATTTAATAAAATTTATTAAAAACAAATCTAGTACACCTGTAATCATGTTAACTGCGATGGGTGAGGATGAAAATAAAATACAAGGTTTAAAAACTGGAGCAGATGATTATTTACCTAAACCATTTGAACCCGAAGAATTATATCTAAGAATAAAACATTTATTAATGTTATACTCAAATTTTAGTGGAAATAAATTAATGATATCTTTTGGGGATTTCACTTTTGATATCTCAAAACTACAACTAAAAAAAAATGAGAATATAATTTATTTAACTGAGGGAGAGAATAATTTACTTCTAAAATTAATAAACAAACGAAATGATATTGTTCTGAGAGAAGAATTAGCAGATAAAGAATTTGATGAATCTGAATTAAGAAAAGTAGACGTTCAAATAACTAGATTAAGGCAAAAGTTAGAAAAAAATGCAAAGCAGCCGCAGTATATTAAAACAATTAGAGGAAAAGGATATAAGTTAGTTTGTAATGATTAAGAAATTGATTCCGTCTACTTTGATTGGTAGGTCTATTATAATTATATTTGTACCAATAATAATCTTGGTAATACTTACTGCTTTAGTTTTTTATCAAACATCTTGGAACATTATTTCAAAAAGATTAGCACAATCTGTTGTTGCAGATATTAATGTAATAGTAAAATTAATTGAAGACGATTATAGAAATTATGCAGAAAAAATTGCAGTTGAAGATTTTAAAATGAAGTTAAAATTTGATACTGGCAAAATTAAAAACTATAATGAAAATTTAAGTCGAGGAATATTATCAAAAAGGCTAAAGCAATCTTTAGAAAATTTAAACAAACCCTTTTCATATAATTTAAATGATCTTGAACAAGGTGTGCTAATTAACCTAGATTTAGGAAATGAGTTGCTAATTATTAGAGTTGATAAAGATAGATTGTATAGTGAAACTGCATTTGTATTTCTACTATGGATGATATTTGCTTCATTAATTTTATTAATGATGTCTTACTTTTTAATGAATAAACAACTTAGACCTCTTAAAAGATTAGCAATTATTGCAGAAACTTTTGGTAGGGGTCTTGATGCTCCTGAACTTGAAAGTGCTGGCGCATATGAAATTCGACAAACTTCACTAGCTTTTAATGAAATGAGAAAAAGGATAAAAAAATTTTTGAAACAAAGAACGGATATGTTAGCTGGAGTTAGTCATGATCTTAGGACACCTTTAACAAGAATGAAACTTCAAGTTTCCCTAATTAAGGACAAAAAAGCTAAATCTGAGCTTGAACTAGATATAAATGAAATGACTGCAATGTTAGATAGTTATGTAAGTTTTGTTAAAACTGAGACTCCCGAACCCATAGATCATATAAGTATAAATCAGTTAATAAAGGATACCATTAAAATTTTAGATAACAAAAAATACAGTATTATTTTAGAGGAAAAAAATATAATTAAAATATCGGGCAGACCAATTCAATTAAAAAGAGCATTTCAAAATATTATTGATAATTCTAAGAGATATGGAACAAAGATTAAAATTATAATAATTTTAAAAAAAAACGAATGTATAGTTGAGATAAATGATAATGGTCAAGGAATACCTGAAGAAAACTACGAAGATGTATTTAAACCTTTTTTTACCCTAGACCCCTCAAGGAATAGGCTTAAAGGTGAAAGTGGATTAGGGTTATCCATAACCAGAGACATTATACGTTCTCACGGTGGGGAAGTTAATTTAGATAAGTCTGACTTAGGAGGACTTAAATTGACTGTTATTCTTCCTATGTAGTCTAATAGAGCTTAACTCCATTTTTTAATTTTATATCTGGAGATAATAAAACAGGATCATTATTTATATCAGGTAATCCTAAAACCAGAACTTCTGACATGATATTTCCTATTTGTTTTGGTTGAAAATTAACAACAGCAATAACTTGCTTATTGATTAAACTAGAAATATTATAATTATTAGTAATTTGCGCGGAACTTTTTTTAATGCCTATCTTATCTCCAAAATTAATTTTTAATATAATTGCTGGTTTTTTTAATGATGAATTGATAGTTGCTTCAATAATTGTACCTAATCTTATATCAACATTATAAAATTGAGAATAATCTATCAAATTTTTCATTTATTTATATTTAATTATTTCATCAGCTTTAGATATATATTTGTCCAGAACCATCATAGTTTTTTCGAGAGACTCATTTTCATCTTCAACCCAAGTAAAAGCTGAAAGAATATATATAATGAATATTGATTTTATATTAATTGCGCCTTTTGGACCATTTACATTTATACCCGCTAAAGTTGACATTAGTATTATTGTTTCAATGAATGATGGGACTAGTGGCAAAAATTGATGTGGATTTGATCTAAAATTTGTAAAAAGATTTTTTACTGGTTTTCTATAAGTATTTAAAATATCAAATCTTGCCATTAAAACTTCAAATAGTCTGTCTTTTGATGAAGAATCCTCTAATGAGTGTATTTTTCTTAACTCATAATCAAAGAATTTGTTGATATTTTTTAAAAGATCAATTTTTGAATTAATATCTTTATATGCTGAAATTGATAAATCAGTCTCTGGAACTACTTTTGACCATGGCTTTTTTTCTATCAGTTTTAATGTATTTTTTGCTAAAATAATTTTATTTTTTAGCACTATTTTTTACCTTGCAACTTAGCTTTTTTATACGCAGCTTTAACTAATTCGTTAAAGGTTTTTTTAACATTATTTTTTTGTAAAATGTTCAAGCCTGCCTCAGTTGTGCCTCCCTTGGTGGCGACTGATTTGACCAGATCTTCAGCACTAGATTTATTGTTTATTAATAAATTTATAGAACCCTTAAATGTCTGAGCAACAATCCTTTTAGCTACTGTTTTACTAAATCCTAATTTGATTGCAGCTTTTTCCATAGCATCAATTAAATAGAATACGTATCCTGGGCCACTACCTGATACTGCTGTTGCCATATCAATTTCATTTTCACTTTTTAACCAAATTGAATCACCGCTATATTTGAAAAGCTTTTCAATTTTATTTTTATCATTTTTCATTATCTTTTTATTTGCAACCATACAATTCATACCTTGGTTTATAAGAGCTGGCATATTTGGCATAACTCTAACAATATAATTAATATTTTTAAGATTTTTTTCAAAAAGTTTAATTTTTTTTCCTGCTATTACACTGGCTAAAATAATATCTGAACTTAGTTTTAAACTTTTTATCTGTTTTAATGATGCCTTTAAATCTCTCGGCCTAATTGCTAAGATTATAAAATCAAAATTTGAATAATTTTTTATATTTTCCAAGCTTTTATAAAATTTTACCCTTGAATTAAAATTCTTTTTTTTGGATTTATAGGTAATAGGATCTACAACATCTATATTATATCTGTTTGAAGATACCCAGGAGTTGAGTAATGAACTTCCCATATGCCCACAACCTAAAAGTAATATATTCATCATAAATAAAAATTAAAGTTTTTTTATTTTAAGCTCTACCAATTATCTCAAAACTAGAAAATTCTAAAGCTTGAATTGGATTAACTTGTTCAAAAAGTACTTGTTGAAAACAGGGATAATATTTTTCACATTCATACAATCCAATGTCTACAATATTTTCAAATTTTTTATGTAACGTATCATTTTCTGAATTAGATAAAATAGTATGACGGAAGGCAGGTATACCGTTTTTACTTGTGATATCAAAGTGTCCTAGCCATAAATTTTCATTTATTAATCCTAGGAGTTCATAAGCATCACTAAACTTGTTTTTAGGAAATTTAATATCAAATGTTATTGAAAAGCTAATTGCATTTATATTTTCAGACCAATTAAAATAAAGTCTGTATAAACACCAATTTGAAGCAATTTCAGCTACCAGTTCATGGTCTGCAGCTCTACTAAAATTCCATTTTTTTTCATAAATAACGTCCTCTACTACGTCAATTGGATTTAAGGAAAGATTAGTTGTGCTCATACATTATATGGTAGAATTTAATTTTATGACTACCATATATAGATTTACATAATCAAATCGATGTTTTGCAAGAAGATTTCTTTTAAATTAAAAATATTTGTGAATAATCACGTAAATTTTATATAAATTTATCGTTTTTGTTATTTTTTTGTGTTTTTTTTCTTCTTTTTAGGGGATTTTTTTGGTTTTTTTTTCGCTCTGCTATTTTCTTCTACTAGCTTTTGAACCATTTTTTTTAGAACATCAAACTCATCTTTTTTTACTAAATTCATTTTTTTAATTATTTTGTTAACTCTCAAATTAACAATTGTTTCAATTTCATTTTTCAATCCAGCAAATGTGCTCATCGCATCCACAGCAAATTTCGATAAATCAGAAAAAATTTTATTTTTATTTACCATTATTGTTTATTTATAATTAATTATGAAATTTATTCAACCTTCAATAGACCCAGTTTTATTATCTGTAGGTTTTTTAGAGATACGTTGGTATAGTCTTGCATATATTGTTGGTTTTTTATTAGGAGCATTATTAATTAAAAAACTAAATAATTCTATTAAAGGTACGTTGAATGATAAAGACATTGATAGCTTTCTAATCTGGGCAATAATTGGCGTTATATTAGGTGGAAGAATAGGCTATGTTTTATTTTACCAATTTGAGTTTTTTTTAAAAGACCCCTTTTTTATCTTAGAAATTTGGAATGGAGGGATGTCTTTTCATGGGGGCCTTATTGGAATTATTGTCAGCACTTATTTTTTTTGTAAAAAAAATAATCATGATTTCTATTATTTATCTGATTTAATTTCTATATCTGCACCTATAGGTTTATTTTTAGGAAGAATAGCGAATTTTATTAATAGTGAATTAATTGGGAGACCAACAGATTTCTTCATAGCTGTTGTGTATCCTTCAATAGATAACACACCAAGGCATCCATCACAAATATATGAAGCATTTTTGGAAGGAATAATTTTATTTATAATTTTAATGATCTACTTTAATAAATATAAAAAAAAAACCTATTTATGGAAATATTAGTGGGGTCTTCTTGATATGTTATTCAGTTTTCAGATTTTTTGTAGAATTTTTAAGAGAACCTGATGAACATTTGGGTCTATACTATGAAATATTGTCAATGGGACAGATATTGAGTTTGCCATTATTTATATTTGGAATATGGATCATAATATATAATGGAAGTAGAAAATAAATTAAGAAAACATATAATATCTAAAAATTCAACTTTAAGATTAGATAAATTTATAAACATAGCCTTATTCAGTAAAAATGGATATTACCTAAATGAGCTTCCTATTGGTAAAAAAAAAGATTTTATAACTTCTCCAGAAATATCTCAGATATTTGGTGAGATTATAGGATCTTATATTTATTTTTATTGGAAAACAAAACTCAACTGTAAATTTAATCTAATTGAACTTGGTCCAGGTAATGGAACTTTATTTAGAGACATATTTAGTGCGGTTTCCAAAAAAAAAGATTTTCTTTTAAAAACTGAATTACAGTTTATAGAAGTTAATAGAGAACTAATTAAAGTTCAAAAAAAATTATTAAATAAAATAAATATTTTAAAACCAAAATGGAAAAAAAAATTAAATTTTGACTCAAAATTACCATCTATTATTTATTCAAATGAATTTTTTGACTGCTTTCCAGTAAGACACTTTGTGTTTAAAAAGCAGTGGTTTGAAAAATTTATTAATTTTAATGATATAGATCAAAGATTTTATTTCAAAGAAAAGAGAGTTAACAATTTAAAAATTATTAAAATACTACATAATTATGAAAAACAAAAAATATATGAAGCTTCATTTGAAAGAAATAAATACTTTTACAAAATATGCAGACTATTAAAAAATAATGGAGGTTTATGTTTAATAGTTGATTATGGTTACACAGAAAAAATAAGTAATTTCACCTTACAAACTATTAGAAACCAGAAGTTTACAAATATATTTGATAACATTGGAACTCAAGATATCTCATCTCATGTTAACTTTGGCGAATTAATTCAAATTGCCAACAAAAATAAACTTAAAATCGAAGAATTTGCCTCTCAAAGAGATTTCTTAATTAAATATGGAATTTATCAAAGATCAGAAAATATTTGCAATTCATTAAGTAGTAAAGAAGCAAAAAATATTGAAATGGGTGTCGAAAGATTAATTGATAAAGACAATATGGGCAAAAGTTTTAAATTTTTGATAGTATCTAATTTATGAAAGGGAAACTATTTTTAAATATTAAAAATTTTGAAAAAAATATTAACATTGGTTTCTTTAAAAAAAAGGGAGGTGTTTCAAAAGGCAAGTTTGCTTCTCTTAATTGCAGCAATAATTGTGGTGATAAAAAAATTAATGTAAAAAAAAATATAGAAATTTGTTTAAGAAGTTTAAATATTACTAATAAAAAATTAATTATGATGAACCAAATACATTCGGATAAAATTCATATAATTAAAAATAAAAAAAATAAATTTAACCTAATTGGTGACGGGATCTTTACAGATATTAAGGATTATGCTTTAGGTGTTTTAACTGCTGACTGTGCTCCAATTTTTATATTTGATAGTAATTATAAATTTATATGTTCTCTTCATTCTGGATGGAAAGGAACGCTGAAAAATATAGTTAAAAATGCTGTTGAATTGTTTGTTAAAAATAAAATTAAAAAAAAAGATATAATTGTCATTATTGGACCATGTTTGGGTAAAGAAAACTTTGAGACTAAAAATAATTTTAAAAATAAATTTTTGAAAGTTGATAAAAATTATATCAAATTTTTTAAATATAAAAATACTAACAAGGATTTATTTGATATGAGAGGCTTAATAAATTACCAGTTGGATAAATTGAAGATTCAAAACGTTTATAATATAAGAAAAGATACCTATTCCAATAGTAGACTGTTTTTTAGCCACAGAAGATCTTGTCATAAACTTGATAAACAAACTGGAAGAATGCTAAATATAATATCATTTCAAGAGTAATATTTGTTGATCTATTTCTATAGTAATATACTAATGAGAACGATTTAATGAAAATAATCGCTTGTAATAGCAGTAAGTCTCTTTCAGATAAAATTTCTAATCATATTGGAGTTCCCCTTGCAGATGCATCTATAAGGACATTTAATGATCGTGAAATTTTTGTTGAAATTAATGAAAATATAAGAGGTGAAGATGTGTTTATTATACAATCAACATCTCATCCTGCAAATGATCACTTAATGGAATTATTAATAACTATAGATGCTGCAAGAAGAGGATCCGCTAAAAGAATAACAGCTGTAATTCCATATTATGGTTATGCAAGACAAGATCGTAAAACAGGCCCAAGAACACCTATTACTGCAAAACTTTGTGCAAACTTGATTACTTCTTCTGGTGCTCATAGAGTATTAACAATGGACTTACATGCTGGTCAAATACAAGGTTTTTTTGATATACCTCTAGATAATATTTTTTCAGCACCACCAATCCTCAAAGATATTAAAGATAAATTTAATGGGAATGCTGAATTAGTTGTTGCATCTCCAGATGTTGGAGGAGTTGTGAGGGCTAGGGCTTTTGCAAAAAGATTAAATGCTGGTCTAGCAATTGCTGATAAAAGAAGAGAAAAGGCTGGAGAGTCTGAAGTAATGAATATTATAGGTGATGTTGAAGGTAAAACATGTATTTTACTTGATGATATTGCTGACTCTGCAGGTACTCTGTGTAATGCCGCAGAAGCTCTCTATAAAAATGGAGCTAAGGAAATATACTCATACATTGTACACGGTGTATTGTCAGGTGATGCTGTAAGTAAAATATCTAATTCTGCGATAAAAGAGCTTGTTCTTACTGATACAATTGAACCATCAAATAATGTAAAAAATACAAAAAACATTAGACATATTAGTATCGCTCCTTTAATGGGTGAGGCGAT
>MDTG01000844.1_pt1 | contig 11290 bp, 5 predicted proteins | sample 811421 | NCBI WGS metagenome assembly MDTG01 (sample SAMN05326645, study PRJNA326480) | marine metagenome | isolation source: seawater | place: Pacific Ocean: South East | collected 2011
TAAAACAATAACTATTATTAAAATTACTAGCTATGTAATATTGAAAATTATCCTGAATAGGATCAAATAGTAATATTCTTCCTATCTTATACTTTTGAAATAAGATATTAATTTCTGAATGACTACTATTAATGGGAACTATATATTTAAAAGGTATTCCACTATAGTCAATATATGTCTGTTTATCCATAATGTTAAAATGACTTTGTGTAAATAAATATGTATCGAAATCGTTTTCAATCTGAAACAGATACTTTATAGTGCTAAATTTCCAGTAGTCATAATTAGTGAGTGATGATGTTTTAGTTATTATTGCTAAATTATTATTGTTTTCTAATGGAAAATTAATTCTCTTAGTTAACTTGTATATATTTTTTACATTATCTACATATTCTTTGTTTTGTATACATTCGTCGAATTTATAAAAGAGTGAGTGACTAACATTTTCAGCAAAATTTATAATTTTATTATCGTTTTTAGGAATAGAACAAAGTTTATTAATAAAATATTCTCGTAAATCAAAGAATTTATTATTAAGTATATTTTCATTAGGATATCCATATTGAATTATTGAAACATTGAAGTCTACCATATTATTTTTGATAGCAGATATGATATTATCTATGTTTTTTTTTGAATATAGATCACTATTTTTGTCAAGATTCATACTCAAAAATTGTTGACACCCAAATAAATTCTCATCTGTAGGCAAATAGCTAAACTCATATGCTATATTTTCAAATACTTGTTTAATCTGCATAAAATTACAAAATTTAATTGATTTCATCACATTTGAAAGATTAGAGTTAAAATCACTACCATAGCATTTAAAATATGATTTAATGTATATTCCAAATGGTTTTTTATTTGAAAAATATGATTTATAAGTATTATTTGAATCATGTGCTGTATTATAGAGATCAATTATATCATAAAATCTATGAGATTTAAACAGTAATTCCAAAAATAATGTAAAAGAAAATAATGTATGATTTTTTATCTCGTTTATTGTAGATAGTGATTTTTTGTATTCTTTAAGGTTAAAATAGGTGCTAGCAAGCTGAATTTTAAGTGCTTCATCTTTTTTATTTGACTTATACTTATCAATCAATGTATTAAGCTTTGATGATTCGTCTTTGAATGAAGTTGTATCGTATATTGTCATTTAATATATAATAATTTTATATTAGTAATTCTTTAATATAAAAAAATTATGTTTCAATCTATGAAATTAATCTAGGAGCTATTGACATAGTTTCAAGTTCCTGCATAAATAACTTCATCGCATAAGGAATTCTGGTTTCAAAGTAGTTCAGAGAAAAGTTTTTAATACTAATATTTTGTCTACATGTTTTACAGAAGGCAATATTTCTATCCTGATTTACTGGACAAACAAGACCACAAGAATTACATATGTAAAGTCTGTAATTATCTGATCTATCCTGAAGCGTCTCTTTCAAGAAGATTGAAGCCCCGTGAGATAGAATACAATCCCTCTCCATTTCTCCAAATCTTAATCCACCATCACGAGATCTACCTTCTACAGGTTGTCTTGTGAGAATAACATTAGGACCAGTAGACCTGGAATGATATTTATCTTCAACCATATGTTTTAGTCTTTGGTAATATGTGGGACCAATAAATATTCTGACATTCAACTGCATACCAGTCCTACCATTGTAGAGAATTTCATCACATTTTCGCTCAAATCCAAGTTCTTCAAGTAGCGAACCCATCTTGTTTTCATCGTAATCAGTAAATGCGGTGGCATCACCAAGAGCACCTATATTAACACCTACTTTTCCCATCAAACATTCCGCTAATTGAGCAATAGTCATTCTAGATGGAACAGCATGAGGATTCATTATCAAATCTGGTTTAATACCATCTTTAGTGACAGGCATATCTTCTTGTCTATAGATTGCTCCTATTGTTCCTTTTTGTCCATGACGTGACGCGTGTTTATCACCAATTGTAGGACGTCTTTCAGTTCTAATTCTTACTTTAACAAATTTATAACCATCTCCATTTCTTGATTGAACTACTTTATCAACAAATCCTGATTCACTCGCTTTTACAGTTGTGGAACAACATTTGTATAATTCTTTATCATCTTTCTTAGAATGCATGGGATGAATTTTACCTATAATTACATCGTTTTCTTCCATAAAAGTGTTTACTTTAGGTAAACCATTCTTTTCTAGCTTAGAGTAATTATTACCTTTTGTGCCTATTGTTTTATCAGGATTAGGTTTTTCAAAACGTTCTTGCATTTTTACATTAGAAGACTGACGTTTTTTCTCTTCATCCTTAAATGTTCTATAATAATCAGATATAAATAAGCCTCTATCAACAGCACTTTGATTAAAGATAATACTATCTTCCTGATTATATCCTGAATAAGAAGCAATCGCTACAATAGCATTCATTCCAGAAGGTAAATCATTAGAAGGTAAATACTGCATAATTCTACTATTTGTAATAGGAATCTGAGGATATCTAAGAATATGTGCTAAAGTATCCATACGATATCTGAAATTTGTGGCATATACACCCATTGCTTGCTTTCCCATGGCACTTTCATATGTATTTCTAGGCGCTTGATTATGATCTGGAAAGGGAATAACAGATGCCAATACTCCAGTTTGAAATGCGGGATGAATTTCACAATGGGTGTATTTATACCTAATTTTTCTATCTACATCATCATTCTGAATTACTTTTTTATTGTCTATAGCAATCATACATTGATCTTCTTCTTGAACATCAATAAATTCAATGACACCTGATTTAATCTTATTAGATTCCTTGATTGAACCTACAAGAAGGTTATTCCATTTCGAAAAATTAGTTTTACTATCAAGTTGTTTAATCATATCATTATTCATGAGAAACTCGTTATTATCTACAATATATAGTGGTCTTGTACATCTTCCCGCATCTGTGTATAATTCAATCTTTTTATCTAGATTTTTCCAGACAATAGAGGTATGAATGTGAATTATACCTTGTCTTCTTAGTGTTTTGAGATTATCAACTAATTTTTTAGGTTGATTGGTAGCATAAGTCCAGTTACCATTTATAAATATTTTGTAATAATCTTTAATTTCAAGTGGTTCTACATCACAAATTTCTAATACACTCCGATCATTTTGTATTATATCTTCAATAGGAGCAATATCAGAATAATTTGTGATATGGCAACTTAGTGCCATATTTTTCACTACACCTACTGAACCACCTTCTGGAGTTTCAGCACTACAAATATACATCATTTGTGTGCCGTGAAGTTTACGAGGTGCTACTAATTTAGAAGTTTTTTCGATAGGTGTATTAATTCTTCTCAAATGTGAAAGAGATGAGTTATACGTTAGTCTACTTAATACTTGGGCAATACCCTGCTTATTTTTGTTATTTTTTATTCCCCAATTACCTGTAGCAAGAGCAAATTTAAGCCCAGTAGAAATTGTAGCATATTTAATAATTTTGTAAATATTAGTATTATTGATAATATTGCTAAAATCTTTATTAGCTTTCCATGATCCACAAGTATATTCCTTATTTACATTAGTTTTCAAATCCTTAACTAATTTTGTAAAATACTGTCTAAAAAGGTTTGCCATAAGAACACCAGCAGTATCAATACGCTTGTTTACATATGAATCTCTATCATCTACTTTTTTCTTTTTGAGAAAAACATCTAGTAATTGATGAACCATATATCCTAAATAATAGGCTTTCTTTTTATAATTATTACCAATATGAGGGAGCAAATCATTTTTGATGATATCATTTAAATAAGTTAATCTTCTCTCTTTTTCTGACTTGTCTCTATCATATCCCATCATATTTACATATTTACATAAGTAATCTTTTGCTACTTCTTGAGAAGTGATTGTAGAAGCCTCTTCAAGAGCAGTTCTAAGAAATTGAGTATATTCTCTCCAGTTCTCTTTCGGCACAGAATATAGTATATGTGATACAATATCATAGTCACTTACTACACCTAATGCCTTAAATACTACAAATAGTGGAACATCTTGTTTAATATGTGGAATTGAAACCTTAATGTTTCTACCATGAATAGTTTCTTTAGTAGTAATTTTTACCTGAATATTTTTAGGTGTCAATACTTTTTTATCAGGAAGTGATTTAGTTTCACATATGTAGCAATACTTAGACTGAGATTTAGGATTTCTAAAACAATAAGCTTTATTTTCTGCTTGCCTTTCTTGAGAAACAAGCACTTTTTCAGTTCCATTGATTATAAAATATCCTCCCTCATCATACTCGCATTCTTCGTAATCTATAGCTTTATTGTATGATTTACTAGATAGAATACATGCACTTGAACCTAACATAATAGGTAATTTACCACAATTTACCTTAGATATTTTTTTAACCTCACTTACCTGTTCTTCATTAAGACCCATTCCTTTTCTCTCAAGCGTTTTATAGGCTACATCTACGTATAAATTTGAGGCGTAGGTAAAGTTTCTAAGTCTTGCTTCATTAGGATACATTTTTTTTTGACTACCATTGTTTTCATAAATTGTGGGTGGAGTAATGGAGTTAAAGTAAATTTCAATTTCAAGATCATATCTATGTTTATTTACATCTAGGGTCTTAAATTCAAGATGATTTTCAATAAACTCTTTAAATTCAGCCTGAAGAAGACTTTCTTTATCACTACTTACATTAAGATGTTCTGAAAGATCAAGGGTAGTAATTTGGTTATTGACTATAGAATAATCATCCTTAAACATTTTATATAAATCAGTCAATTCAAGATATTCTGTCCAAGAACAATTGTCATCACTATAAAATTTAGACTCTTCCTTAAATCTGTAAAATTTTTGTTTAATCACATAATCATAATTAAGGGAAATGGGATTAAATTGTTCAATTACATTTTTCAAACCTTTATCAAGAAAAAGGTTAAATGAACTTATTTGATGCTGGACTAAATATTTTTTTTCTCCCATAAGAAGTTTTAAAATTTTCCATGCTGACGAATCCCAATCAAAATTTGACATTATTTATATTACATTAAAAAACTTTTAAGTTATTATCATCAAATTTTAATAAATTAAATATTCTTAAGTAAAAAGTTATATGACTCTATTATATAATGAGCGGTTTCAATTATTCTAACAAATATTACTATAGATACAAATACTATAACGATAATGTAAAATATTCAGCACAAAGTTATCAATCATACAATCATAAATATTGTCATAGATATGATTACTATTTTTTACATTACAAATACATAGAAAAAAATGATAAACCATTCTCATTCGAAAAAAAAGAAAAAGTAGTAAATGATACACAAACTGATGTATCAAAACAAATTGTTCCATTTAGAGTTAGAAGTTCATTTCAGACTAGAAATAAGAGACCCAGATTAATGATAACTGGTAAAAAAATTACTAAAGATTCCGGAACTAATACTAATCCTAAACTGTTTAATAGTTTTGACTCATCTATGAGTAGTATATTTGGAATCAACGATATTTTATCTAGTGTTTTAGAAGATACAAAAAAAAGTATTGAGAAATTGGAGGAAAAAAATAAAATTTTACCTCTTGAATGGACTAGTGAAGAAAAAGAATTTGAATATGAAATACTTGATAGAAAAATTGATAATATAAGAGATTTAATTGATCTAGGTAAAGATTATGTAGAGATATATAAACCTAAAAAGAAACGCTACAATCTCAATTTAAGAGTTTTAGCAGATCTTGTTGAACCATTAGAAGAACTAGATAATATGATAGGAATGAATAACATTAAAGAATCTGTTTTTAATAAAATAATCTTACACCTACAGAATTTAGACAATAAAAATACTGATTATAATCATATTGTTTTATGTGGTGCTCCAGGTATGGGAAAGACACATGTTGCTAAGATATTAGGTAGAGTATACACAAAAATGGGATTTTTATCAAAAGGAGACTTTAAAGAAGCAAAACTTACAGATCTTAAGGGTGGTTATATAGGTCAGACAGAAATTAAAACACAAAAATTACTTGATGAATCAAAAGGCTGTGTTTTATTTTTTGATGAAGCCTATTCTCTAGGTGGAGATAACAAATTTGATAGTTATTCTCAAAGTGCAATTGATGTAATTAATCCCTATCTAGATAAATACAAAAATGATTTTATACTCATTGTAGCTGGATATAAAAAAGACCTGGAAGATAGGTTTTTTAGGGGAAATCAAGGCTTAAGATCAAGATTTGGAATGTGGTTAGAAATCCCAGAATACAAAGCACCTGAACTAAATCAAATATTTAAAAAGAAAATTGAAGAATATGGTTGGAAATTTGTAGAAGATGATATAAAAGATAAGTTTTTTGAAGAAAATAAAGATAATTTCAGATTTTTTGGAAGAGATGTTGAAAATTTATTTAGTAAATGTAAGATAGCTCACGCCAAACGTGTTCTATTTTCAACACCTGATCAAAAGAAAATTATTAATATAGATGATCTTAAAAAAGGTTTGGAGATGTATATAAAGGATACACAATCCGATTTAGAAGAAAGAGAGAATCTTAAAAGATTAACAGCAAATATGTATATTTAAATATGTAAAATTACCATTAATTTTATGTTTTTACTATTTAAGTCAAATGTCAGAGCTTGTAACTGCTAGAATTTCACCCAATAAATTTTTAAGGAACTCCAAAAAAGGAAGGAGAAGTAAAAACAAATTTCAAATAGAACTGGGTAAAACTGTGTCTCCTAGTAAAAATATTAGTTTAAACAATTTTAAGTCAGGTGAAAAAAATAATAGTATTAAAATAACTAATAGTCAAAAGGTAAAACCTGTTTTAAAACAAGATAGAATTGATAAATATTTTAGAAGGAATTTGAAAGAAAAACTTGACAAACAAAAACATAAAAAATATTATAAATCTCCCAGAAAAAATTCTAATTATTCTCCAAATAAACCAGTAATAAATAATATACCTAAAAAAAAGAAACATAATCCTAAATTTAATAAAATCACTATAAAAGTTAATAAAAACTATTATCTTAATTTAGAGGATAGACTATTTAATCCTAACGCAATTAAATCAAAATACGATAATTTTGATAATATGTCTCCAGAAGATATATATCTCTGTAATGCTTTATCACAAAAAGTTAAAATTAAAAACTAATATGTTCCCTTAATTATTTTTTTCATTGTCGATAGTGAAATGTCAATACCTTGTTCGCTTAATTTAAGCTTAGTTTTTTTATAGTTTTTCATTTTATCATATATATCTTTAATAATATCAATGTGGTCTTGATTAAACTTTTTTCGAGAATCACTGCTTGTTGTATCTTCTTTGTATTTGTAATTTAATTCAATTCCATTAGATGTTTCAACGTATCCATCAATCACTAAATTACCATTATGAACATTTTGATGGCATTCGTGACATAGTTGAACAAGATTAAATAATTTGTTTTTATGATAATGATTGATCATGCCATCTTTGTTTGCTAAATATTGCTCTTCAATATGATGAATCTCTTCTGTTTCTTTTTTACATATTGTGCAGCAATCTATAATTATTTTTGAATTGTAGGGGTTACCCTTTGAATTAACTACATATTCACTTATTCCCATAATTTTTTTACGTATCTTATCAGCAGTTGCTATGAATTCATCATCTAAATCCATAGCTTTTGCTACTTCTAGACCATAAATCGCATTTCCGCTACCTTTTTTAAGTTTTCTATCATATATAAGTTTTTTAGTAGATTTTTCAAAAATTGTTTCCATATGATAGTGATGAACTGTAGGACATTCATTAATTTCATCCATTTCACTTAATTTATGAAGATGAGTAGCAAAAATAAAAGATGATGATTTTTCACATAACCTTAGCACTCCTGCTGTTACTATAGATAATCCTGAAGTTGTTTCTGTTCCTGAACATAACTCATCACCTAAAACAAGTGAAAATTCATTGGCACGTTTAAGTATCGAGCGTAGTTCTGCCATCTCAACAGCAAATGTAGATTGTCCCTTAAATATGTTATCATTATTAGATATTCTTGTAAATACGTGCTTGAAAGGCGAATACGTAAAACTAGACGAAGGAACATAAAATCCACTTTGAGCCATAACTATTGAAATACCTACACTTTTCATAAGACTTGATTTTCCTACAGCATTAACGCCATATAGTAGAACACCATTTTGTTGTTCTATGCCTAATTTTATATCATTAGGTATATATTTTACTTTATCATGTATTACCTCTATTATAGGATGTCTTAAATTTTTAGCATCTATATATGAATGGTCTCTAATGTCAATCTCAGGTTTACAATAACCATTAGATTTTGATACAAATGTAATATTACATAGAAAATCTACGAATCCAATAAAGCTGGTAATCTCGATAAGAGTTTCTGAATATTTATTGTAGTAATCAGAGAGTAGAGTTGAAAATTCTTCTAAACACAGTTTCATCATTTTAGTTTCAAGACCACATATAACCTGTGAATAGTTTCTCATTGTATCGGTGAATATCTTTGAAGTAGAACTTGTCCCTTTCCATTCGATTTTATCAAGGTTAACATCTACAAGTTTACCATTAATATCTAAAGTGATTTTAGATTCTGTTTGTTGTAATTTTTGTTTTAAGGTTTTCATTCTGGATTTTGTAAGATTAAAATAATGTCCATCTCTATCATTAAATTTCATATCAATCATTTTTTTATTAGGATCTATAAGGTCTGATAGGTAACAACATAATTTTTCAAGATATAAATTATAAAAATCTAAATTTTTTTGAATTGAATCTATATTTGGATACAAACCTTCTTTAAATATATTTTCTCTTATATTACTTAGATTAACACCAGTAAGTTTGTCCATGATTAATTTGTCATTGTATTCGGATATAAATTCATCAAAACTTGCTAATGTTTTATGAGAGGGTAATATATCTAATAATTTTTTATTATCTAGTTCTCTTATTTTTTTGATAATTATATTTACGTATGTATAACTTAGATCTAAACTAACAAAACTGTAAGGATTCATCATCTTCATAGCCATTTTTCGATGAAGTCTTTCAATATCGATTATATTTTTTAGTTCTTTCCTTATTGAAATATAGTCTTCATTCATAAGTTCTTCTACAAGATTATATCGTAGTTGTAATTTATTGGTATCTAATAAAGGATTAAGTAAGTTATCTTTCAAAAATCTTCTACCTATAACAGTACATGTCTTATCTAGAATATCCCATAGAGATTTAGTTCCCTTTTTATCAATACAATTTCTATCAGGAACAATATTAAGTTGATTAATTGAATCATGGCTTAATACAAGATAGTTTTTAGGTTCACAAAGTCTAGGTTTTAGTAATTTGTTAATAATATTTTCATTATGTTCGTATGAAAATTGTATAAGATATATGAGTGAATTTAGAGCAAAGGACATTCTTTCCATATGAATAAATTCAATAGGTGACAGAACACCTGTGTCTGGAAAAGATTTTTTAAGTATTGCTTGTTTAGACTTATTTTTCAAAAGATTTTTATTATCAGCATACATATTGTAATGAATTTGATAATTAGATATTTCAAGATAAGAGGTAATTTTTTCTTTTGTTAGTTGTGAATTAACAGTATGTATAAGAATTTCACATGGATTATAGGACTGAATAAAACGGAAAACTTCATCTAAAGCAAAATTGTAATCATCAGGTTTTGAATAAGTTTCGTAGACCCAACTTTCACCTGTTGTAACATCAATGATCGATAATCCTAGTTGTAATATATTATTACCTGATTTTGAGTGTTTATATTCTTCAAAGTAAATAGACATCATATTATTTGAAAAATTTTGTGTATTCAAGTTAACGCCAGGAGATAGTATTTCCGTAATTTCGCGTTTAGGATCTTTAGTTCCATGACTATCTTGTTCAATCTTAATTATATGATATCCATGTTTAAGTAAAATTTCAATCCATTTTTCAATTGAATGATTAGGAAAACCTGCCATAAGAGGATTTTTAATGGATACAGGATCAGTTTTACTACATTTTTTTGAGATAGAAAGATTTGTTAAATCGGCGACTTCGTAAATTTTACCACGCTTTTCGGTATCATTAACAACGCCATAGATTTCAAAGAAACTACCTACCTCCATTAGAACAATAGTTTTTTCGCCAAATTTTTTCTCAAACTTTTCTTGGTATTCGAGATAATCGTCAATAATTGTCATTATTCTTTATTATTTACCTAAACAAGGTTTAAGTAATTTATGTTTTAAGCTAAATTATAAAAAAAAAGGTTTTGTTTATAATTTAAAATGGACAATCTGTCTGGTTAACTAATTTGGGTTTATTAAAAAATTTTGTAAATCCCATGTTATTTATACTATCAAGCACTTTTTGATCATAAACTTCTAAAAATTTATTTACATCTCTTGCTAGCACAAATAGAGATATCTGGTTATTATCTGATACAATAGCATAATCATATAGGTCATCCACAATAGGACCTAATTCAACTACCCAGTAAGGAGCTGGATATGGCGCTCCGTTTAAATCAACAGTTAATTCACCTCCGGAATTTCCCTCATCATAGTAAGCTTTTCCAGTTATATTTTCAATTTCATTCATTTTATTTACTTCTCTGTTAAGAACATCAATTGTTCCTTGACTATTTAATTTATAATCAGCTCTTAAACAACTACCACCTTTTTGAAAGGTTTCGTCAAAAATATCATCATAAACTTCATACCAAGCTCCTTGATATTTTTCCAGGTCAAGTTCTTTTACGTAAGTGTAAGGTTTAGCCATAACACATACAGACATTAATAGAGTTAAAATCAGATTCATTATATGACATTATAATCAATCTGTCTTTAAATTGAAAATATTATAAAATAATAGATTTAATAATATTTTAACCTTAAATATTATCAGGTTTAAAGGTGTAAAAATGTATATAAACTCATTGGGATAATAATCCTTTATAATTATGTGTTAACAATTTTTTACCTATACCCTGAAAATGGATATTCATTAATATATAATCTAAATTATTGATTTTATCAAATATAGTATTGTTTTTAAAATTAATTTTTAACAATTTTTTATTTAAAATAGTATTTAAGCGAGTGTTATACTGATCACTATATATTCCTTCACTACTATTCAGCTGATTCATGAAAACCTTTCCATCATTTAATTCGAATAAATTCTGAACCTTTATTAGTTTCTGGGATACAAGTAGATAATACAATGTCATATCACATATACCA
>MDTG01084304.1_pt1 | contig 11290 bp, 9 predicted proteins | sample 811421 | NCBI WGS metagenome assembly MDTG01 (sample SAMN05326645, study PRJNA326480) | marine metagenome | isolation source: seawater | place: Pacific Ocean: South East | collected 2011
CACGGAGACTTAGCATGAGTAAAGCATCTGATTTAGCAAGATTAATAACAAGTGGCTCTACTGCTGTACATGGTGAAGCAGGTGTAACAGCTAGTGGTTCAACAGGAGCAACAACTAATCTGCAACAAGGGTTAGCAAAAGTTTTAGCTTTATATGACCAAGATACTCCACAAGTTCGTGGGTCAACTAATGTATCTAGTGTGACAGATACATCAACTGGCATATTTAAAGTAAATCTTACAAATGCTATGAGTTCTACTTCTGATACGTATATTTCTGGAGTGTCTAACCACACCAATGGATTAAGTTTTACAAGAACCTTAACTTTTGCAAACGATAATACTAGTGGGTACACAACTAGTGTTATACCTATGGAAACTTCCTACACAACCACGTCTGCAAATAACGTCAGTGACCAAGAGTGGACTAGTGTCATTATACACGGAGACCTAGCGTAACATGGAAATAGATGCAATGTTATTTTGGAACGTTATCCTTACATTGGTTGTAGTACCATTTGGTTGGGCATTCAACAAGATGTTCCAAGAGGTAAAACGATTACAGATACTATTAAACAAGACACGTGAAGAGTATGCACGTAAAGATGATGTAAAAGATGACATGGATAGAGTCATGGCCGCACTACATAGGGTAGAAGATAAAATAGATAAAATGTTAAGCAGAGATAAATAATGGCTGAAAATGAATTTGACGAATTTGCAAGTAGTTATACACCTCCATTATCAATACGTGATTTACCTAATTATCAAGATTTTATAAAATCCGATGAGTATAAAAGACTAGTTGCTCCTGATGCAAAAAATCCTTTTGGAAAGCCATCAGTACAGGCAATTACAGAAAAAACAATAGACGGAAAAACATATCAATTTACTGATGGTAATACAAGAGAAGCTTATGAGAAATACATGAAATCTAATCCAAATACAACATTAGATACAGGAACACCTGTAACAGACGTTCAAACTGAATTAGAAAAAAGAGCAGGTGCAACTAAAGTTCCAACTGGGATTGAGATAACTACTGAAGATCAAAAAGTTCAAACAGATGAGTTGTTAAAAAATCCTGCACAGTTAAGCCAAGTTAATATACAAGCTGCTCAAGTACCTACGACTGGATTAGAGGTAACAGTACCTCAAACTAAATCGGCTGAAAAATATACTGCACAAACTATAGATGGAACACCTGAAGCTGTTTCAGCACAAGGTAAATTATCTTCTGAAGCAGTGGTTGGTGATATAACAGGAACAGTAAGCGAACAATCCATAGTTGAAGCAGCTCAAGGACAGATATCTGAAAAAGCAACAGTTCAATACCAAATAGGGGAGTTGTTCAAATCATTTGAAGAAGGAAAACCACCCCCTGCGTGGGCTGCACCTGCCATGAGAGCAGTGGGAGCAGTTATGCAATCTAGAGGTCTTGGTGCATCTAGTATGGCTTCTGCCGCAATAACTCAAGCAATAATTGAAGCAGGCATACCTATAGCAAAAGCAGATGCTGATCGCTATGCTCAAATGGATTTAGCTAACTTAAATAATCAACAACAAGCAGTTATGCAAAACGCTGTTACTTTTGCATCTATGGATAAAGCTAATCTTGATGCACGTATGCAAGTTGCAGTAAACAATGCTAAATCTTTTCTTACACTTGATTTACAGAACCTATCAAACGAACAAAAAATGTCAGAAATAGATTATGCAGGTAAATTACAATCAATGACAAGTAATGCTGCAGCAATAAATGTACAAAAACAATTTAATGCACAATCCCAGAATCAAATAGATGAGTTTTTTGCGTCACTTGGTTCTCAAATTGAATCAACAAATAAAAATAGAGTTGCTGCACAAGAACAATTTAATGTGAATGAAGCTAACGCTACTGCTGAATTTGTAGCAAGTCAAAACAATCAACGTGAACAGTTTAACGTCTCTATGGCTACACAAATAGATCAGTCTAATGCAGTCTGGCGTAGAGAAATAAATACGGCAAACACAGCAAATCAAAACGCAACTAATCAACTAAATGCACAAAATTTGTTAAATATAAATCAGTCTTCACTTAACGCTTTGTGGCAAAAATACAGAGACGAAGCAGGATGGGCATTTGAAATAGGGCAAGATGCTGAACAAAGATACCATGAAATAGGATTACTCGGTATGGAAACATCTGCTAATACAGGTTTATACGATAAACAATCAGCTACAACTATGAGAACAGAATTGGGTAAAGCTATTCTAAATGGTTTGTACAAAGTTAAGTTTACTTAAAGGTGAAAAATGTTTGATAGATTATTTGATGGAATGGGCAGTTTAATTAATGAGTATATTCTTGAGCCTGCTTTTGATACAACAATAGGAGAATTGTACCAAGACAGTTTAGTACAATCAGCTTATGAAACTGTTAGTGGAGCTTTAACTACAGAATTGTACAGAGCAGGAGGAGACGAGATCGGAGCAGGAAGACCTGTTTCAATAGCTAGTATAGCAAAAGATTTTGCAGGTGGATTTTTAAATGTGGGTGCAGGTGGTAGTAATATTTACAAGTCTGGATCTGTGCGAATGCCAACTGTGCAACAAGTATCAGCACCTCGTTCACAAACAGGAAATATTAGATTTACCCCAACTCAAGTTAATTTAATGAATAATATGGGTATGACAAACGCTGTTGCATCAAATTTAGCAAAAGCTGCAGCTTCAAACGTACCAAGTATAAGAGCTACCGTAGATGGTTTAATAAGAAGTGCAAATAGAAGATCAGGGGTAAAGACTAGACTAGGTGGCTCTGCAGTAGGCAGGGTTGCAACAAAAACAACAATGCCGTATTCACGTAAACCTAAATATTTTAGCTGAGCATAAAAATGCAAATACCTATAAAAACAAGAAACAGACCTATAAGCCAACCTTTTAACAGAGGACCTGCAGGGTGGAGTTTAACTGAACCTCTTGGTAAGTGGGCGTGGGAAAAACCACCCAAATACGCAGTTCCGGGAGAAGCAGTTAATGATATTATAGAAAAAATAGAAGGCTCAGAAGCTCTATATGAACAATTTACAAAACTTATGTTTGCAGGTATATCTATAGAAGAGATAATAGATACTGTTGCCATAGGTGGATTTATGGAAGGACAGTTTAGTCCAGATGTTGCAGAGATAATAAAACCTCCCCTTGCTATATATTTTTTAGGTATGGCTGCAGAAAATGAAATACCAGTAAGAGTTTTTAATACGGCAAATGGTAAATATCAAGAGGACAGAGGTATATCTAATGATGACATGGAGATGATAATGAAAGAAAACAATCCATCTCTTTACAAATTTTTAGAAAGTAAAGCACGAGAACAAGACGAAATGACAACAGAAGAACAGCCTATTCAAGGTGGGTTTTTAGGTGTAGCAACAATTGTAGATAAGAAAGAAGAAGAATAAAATGGGATTGTTAGATTTTTTATTTAAAGGTCAAAACTTTGGTGAGGTCCTTGGTGGCGTGGCTATGCAATACAATAAAATAAGTGATGAGCAAAGGGCCGCAGAGTTTGAAGAAAAACAATTAGATAAAAAAATTCAAGCTGAAAAGGATACTCAACTCGAAATAGCACGAGAGAAATTAAAGGTTAATAAATTTAATCCAAAAGAGTTTAGACAAAAAGAAAGGATAAAGGCTGAAGAAAAAGCAAAAGTTGCAAAGCCTGATCCTAATTTGTTTACTTTGGACTTAACAAAAACTGAAGGTCTTTTGGATGATAGTTTAAAAGAAAAATTTGTAGTTAAAGTTCCTGAATTTGTAAAAGGCGACACAATAGGTAATGCAGATAGAAGGTTAATAGAGTATTCTAAAGTATTCCCTAGAGATGTTTTAGAAAAATTAAGAAAAGAACCCTTATTTAATAAAAATAAAGGAGGAGATACAAAATTAGTTGCATCCTTAGATGGTTTACAAAGTAACATAATTGGGTTATACAAAGAATTATCAGGAAAACAACCAGTAATTACAAAAGATTTGGGTGTATCTAAAGGTGAGATGACTTTATTACCTAAAAATGTTTTAGAGAGAATGTTTATTAATCATCCTTTTTTACAAAATAAGTATTTAAGTGACGCAGGTATAAGTGCGAAAGAGTTTAATAAACAAAGAGGTATTACAGTATCTAGCCCAAAGATGACTGGAGACAAAGGTGTTGTTATAGATATATATGACGATACTGCAAATAACTATTCTTATTACGAAGATAAAACTGAAAAAGGCATAATGAAAACAGATATTGCTATCAATAATCTTAACGCAGGTGCTTTTAAAAATTTAAATTTAGCACAAAAAAAATATTACTTTGATGAATTAGCTCAAGGTGTAGGAGAAAAAGATGGTGGGTTTTTAATTAAAACTGCTTTATCTCTTAAACCTAAAGTAGCTAATTACACAGAAGCTTTACAAAGACCCCTACCTGAAACAGCGTTTGCCATAAAAAAGTTTTTTAATGATCACCCAGATAGAGATAAGTTTAAAAAAAACCTTCAACTTGCTTTATACGCTATACGAATAGCACTGCCTGAGACAATAGACGATGGTGCGATATTTAAAGACCAAAAATTTAGGGGGATATTTCAAGGTAGAGCTTTTGAAGATACAACAGAAGGTAAATTAATATTAGAAGAAGAAAAAAGAAGTTCAAGAAACAGAGATTTAAAACAAGTTGGTTTTCCTAAACCAGAGCAAGTAGAATTTAAAAAACAATCAAACAACAGAATTATAGAGATAACTAATGCTTTAAAAGATGTTATACAAAAAGGTGGGGGAATAGATCCTAAAACAGGTCTTGACACTCCTGCACTTGTAGGACTCGCAAAAGATGTTTTTATTAATTTTGAAGGTGCTATGAGTCAGGCACAGCAATTTGGAGAAATATTTACTGGTTTGTTTAAAGATGAAAAATCCATAAAAGCAGTAGAAGGAGCTAGAGACAGAGCAATAGCAGCTTATGATAAAATTCAAAAAGCACAAGCAGATGGTCAGCCTATTAGAGCTGCACTTTTAATTGATTACTACGCTGAAATTTTAACATTTACTATGGCAGGAACGATACAAAGTGGATCACAAGGCACAGTTGATACACGAACAATATCCGACTCAGATGTAAGAAGAATAGGTAATGCTTTAAGACAAAAATTAGCTCTTGCAATAAGAGGTGATACTACTGTTTTAGATGAAATATTGTTAGATTATGGTAGGAAAAAATTTGTTCTTGATAACATAACATCACCAAATAGAAGAAATCAAAGTGCTGCTGTATTATATAACAGGGTTTTAGAGGATGTATCTTTATTTGATGCAAGAAGTTTAGAACAAAACTATGATGTTGAACCTGACTTAAAAGAAATAGATATACTAGATGTAGACAAGACAAAACCAGAAAATCAACAAGATTTAAGTAATAAAATGGATGAGGAACTTAACCCATTTGTAAATCGAGACAAACAACAATCATCAAATAAACTTACTTTTGCAAATTAAAAATTATGGAAACAACACAGCAAGAACAAGATTTTAGTAAACCTTTGGTGAATCCAACTAAAGGTATTGTGACAGCCAAAGAAGCTAGAAGAAAACGAGGCTTGCCTGAACCGGGAGAGTTTGAAAAAACTCCTTTTGTATCTTCGGGAATAACAGATTACAGAAACTCAAGATTTGCGTCTTTGTTTAATAATGATGACTTTAGAAACGCTATGTTAAATTACAACTACGCTGAAGCTAACGTTAATAACTTTGACTACTTAAAGACAGGTATAGATAGATTGGGTAGACCTACAAGTTCAAAAAGTATTTTAAGAGAAGTTGATAAAGGGACATTACCTGATGATTTTTTATCAACCCAAGACTCTCCTTACAATCTGACTAGAAAAGATTTACAAAGAAATGTTATTAGACCAATACAACTTGATCCAAGTATTAATACTAAACCTGTGGGAAGAGAACAAGAAGATGAGTTAATAAACGCAAAACTTAATTTTATGTTAACAAACCCCATACAAAGCAAAGCTATGGGCAATATCTTTTCATTTGCTATTCAAGATGGTGCAGGTAATAAATACGTTATACCTATGCTTGAATCATCTAAAACATTAATAGAAGAAGACAGACAAACAGGTAAAGTATCATACAAACCGAGAGATGAGTCTGCAGATACAACAAAAGCAGAATCTCAAAAAAGATTTTTTCAATTGTTAAAGAATTTACCAAAAAATCTTGACAATGTAAAGATAGCTGAACTCGTGTATGCACAAGAAAACGGATCTCTTGAAGATTACAGAAGAAAACATGGTATATCTGACTTCGTAAAGTTCTTTCCTAATTTAGCTGTAGGCACATTAGAGCTTGCAACTAAAGGAGTTGCTGCCATGAACAATCATATTTACGATATGTTTGGAGCAGACAGTAATAAAATAGATACGTCTAAAATAGATTTTAAAGGTTTAAAATATGGTGCTGAAACATTTTCAGATATGACAAACGGATTGGTGACACCTGATGGAGCTGCAGCAATATTAGCTTACTCACCTGATCTTAAAACCTCAGTAGGAAGAGAAATAGGCCCAAGTGCAGTTCTTTACGGCATAACTTTAGGAGGTGGTTTAACGATAGGTGCAATAAAAAACAAAAATTTTAGAAATTTTGTTAAAGAGACTTATCAATCTAATACTTTTTCAGGGGGTCTTAAAAAAGCTGCCAAACAAGGATATACTGATTTTGATGTGTTTGATCAGTATTGGAACGCAAATAACATAGGATTTTTTAAAAACTTTAGAAAAGATTTTTCTACATTCACTATGCGAATGGACATGGAAGGAAAGGCGGCGTTACTTGGGGACAAAAGATATAAAGATAAACTTTTGTTCTTAAAAAACAAGTTAAGAGGAGAGCAAATAAAAAAACAAAGACTTGAAGAACAATACAAATCAAAACCTACTCCTGACAATAAAATTTTACTTGAAAAGCAAAATAAAATTACTGAAAGAATAGAAAAAAATTTAAGCAACGAGTTTGCTAAATCCAACATACCTTCAACTTTTACAGGTTTGTTTAGAGACGAAGTAGGTGCAGCTATAGGTATAGGAACTGCTAATTTTATGTATCAGAGAAATAATGTAGACCCTGAGGATATGTTACCTCCATTGTATCTTTCTTTAATATCTGGTGTTGGTGGTGTTGTAGCAACTGATCTTGGTGTGAGAGGAACAGGCTCGTTATTTAGATATTTAAATGACATGAGAAAAAATCAATTTGGTTTTTCACTTGAAACAGCAGGTCAAAAAGGAAGAGCAAGAGAAGCTTTACAATGGATATCTAGAGCCGATCCTGTAACTCAAAAAGAAATACTCGATAACGCAGAAAGTCACAGAATTTTGGGTGATAGAATAGCTAACTTAGTTGACGGTAATGGTAATAAAATTATAAAAAATCCTGAAGCTTTGGAAAAGACAGTATATGATTTATCAAAAATAAATATACTGCAATCTCTGTCAGATCAAATGACAAGCACATTAAAGTACAAAAATATAACAAATTTTGATGATACGTTTCAGGATTTTTTAACTATACGAAGAGAAAGAGTAAGAGTGTATGATCAGTTAGCATCAGCAATAACTGATTTAAGGAGAGCAAAAATACACCCAGATATTCAATCTGATAAATTAGCTTCAAATACAATTAAAAATTATGAAGATATGTACATGACTTTTGGAAAATCTATAGATGAAAATCAAAAGCTTATAGATGGATTTGTAGTTAAACTAGAGTCTGATTTAAAAGATATGTCAGAGGGTTGGATGGTTAATCCTAAAGGAACAGACATGTCTGTATTCCGTAATTACGAAAAAAAGTTAGGTGTGCTACGAGAGTATTATGTAAGTGAAAGTTTACTCAATGGCTTCGATCCAATAGATGCTTTTAATGAATCCAACAAAAGATTATTGAAGTTTGATCAAGCTTTGATGTCTCATACAAAAAGCGTGGGAAGTATAAATCAAAACGCACCTTTAGCTAATGCTCTTATACTACAAAATTTTGATAATGTTAAATCTAAATTTAAAGGAAGAGGAGATGCACTTTTTGGACAATTAAAAAGAGACTACGGTATAAATAGTGCAAATCCTGTTTACGCAGATGTAGCTGATTTTTATGGTGTTCTGAAACGTTATGCAAAAGAAGAGGGTGGTAAATTAAGTGACTTCTTTGATCCAGACGAATTTTTCTTTGCACAGACATCAGCAGGAACAAAAAAAGCTCTTGGTATAAAGCCAGATCCGACATTAAGTAATCTATCTGGACTTTTTGATGAAGCTGCAGCAAGATATTTAGATCCTGACAACGTTAAGAATTACACTGTAGAAGTACAGAGACTTATAAACTCTGCAAAAGAATCTTATCCAGATGCAAGTTCTTTTGAAATATGGCAAAGAATATATGAAGAAGTGCCTGAAGCTGTTGATCTTCCTGTAAGTATGGATGAATGGAGAGCTATTGCTCAAAGAATGAATCAAAAAGCTTTTCAAAAAAGAGGTACAGTTCAAGCTAAAGATCAAAAAAGTTTATACGATTACTGGCAATCTATAGCAGAGGATAAAGATACTGGATTCTCTTTTAATTTTTTTGATTCCTCACAAAAAACATTTATTGGTGATAAAGCTGTAGATGATTGGAAGGCCGCAAAAGGTGCGTGGCATGATTTTAAAATGCGTTATGGTTCAGGCTTTGGAAAAGATTGGGGTGATATAATAGGCACAACTCCTCAGGGAGATAAAATATTAAAACAACCTGTAAGCAAATGGATTGAAACTATATACAAAGAATTGACTAGTGATACGTTCGATCAAGCAAAAGCTGATGAGTTAGTAAGTAAACTTGCTCAATCGTTTGGTGGATACAACATAAGTAGAGATGTTAAATTAAGACCAGATGCTCAATTTACTTTTGCTCCAAACATGTCAAAACAAGATGACGTTTTAGGCACGAACAATGAAGGTATGTTAGCAGTTCAAACACTTATAAAAAGAGTTAATAATTTAGTGTTACTTAACAGTCCACAAGGCAGAGAGTTACGTACCTCCATATTAAAAAACGGACAAGTTACTGTGAATGATTTAGCTGAAATTAAAAGTAACGATAAATATCAAACTTTTTTAAATAATATAGATTTGTTAAGAGTAGGACAAGATGCTCAAGGTTCAGGAGGAGCAAAACTTATTGATAAAACAGAAATTGATGAAAGTAACGATATTATACAGTTAGTTACGTACTCAGAAAATGTTAAAAAACTAGCCAAACAATTTCAAACAAATCTTAAAAAAGAAGTTGAAAATGTAAAAGCTGGTTTTAAGACTGCTGAAGGTAAAATAATTAAAAATTTAGACAATCAAAAAAGACGATTGACAGAAAATCTAACACCTAAAGGAATACATGATTTAATAAAATTAGGACAACAAGGTATAGATCAATTAGATGAAACAAGGAGAGCTTACGAGTTATTAGTTCTTGATAAGCTCGGTGTTCAAAGCGTAGATCAATTAAATGATAAAAGCAGTTACACAAATATTATGAGGGACTACGATAAATTTATAGCAGGGAGAGTTTTAGAGCATGTGGATAACATGGTCAGAAAACGTAATCCTGAAGTTTCTCCAAAAGTTCAATTAACTGATCCTGTAGAGGGTGGCAGTATAGACATAAAGCAAGAAGATATCGTTGATGCTGATTTACTATTTGATTTGTTGGGACAAAATAAAGAGTGGCAAGGCAGTTTTAGAGAAATAGTAAATAGAGGTTTAGTTAATCCAAAAGATGATGTGTTTGATGACTATTTAACTATAGCAGGTTTTATGAGAGGAGATACTCCATTAACAACACGACTTGGTGTAACTGCTGTACCAAGAGGTTTACAAGGGATGTCAATGGTTAGTAGAGTATATGCTTTAAATAGAGGTGTTATAGGACTTCCTTACTTTTCAACTGATATTGCATTTCAGGCTTTTAAGAAAAAACAACTTAAATTGTTTGAAGCAATGATGAATGATCCTGAAATAGGAAAAATTGTAGTTGACATGTTGCGTACTGGAGAAGTGCCAAGTCCTAAAGACAACACTAGATTTGTTAAAGCATTGACAAATGTAATAGCACGACACACAGTTGAAGGAGAAACTAACCCTGAGTTAGAAGAACTAAATAAGATAAGCACTGGTTACGAAAAAAGAAGAGCAAATATAGAAAAACAGATGGAAAGACTAAAGAAAAAAGATTTACTTAAAAGAGGTACAAAAGCAGTAGAAAACTTCGTAGATCAAACAAAAGCTTTTATAACAGGAGAAGAGAATGAAGCAATACAATAACGGACAACGACCAACTAAAATGTATGGTGGTGGTATGGCAATGCCACGTAAACCTATGGGTGGACTCGCTGAACAAAACAGAGTGCAACCAACGACTATGGCAAAAAACATGGGTGCTACTGAACCCAAAAGATTTAGCATGGGTATGAATCTTGGTGGTGCTATTAAAAAGTTTGAAAATAAAAGTAATGGTGGCAAACTCGTTGGCGGCCAAAAGAAATTAGACAAAAACAAAGATGGTAAAATATCAGGTGCAGATTTTGCTATGATGAGAAAATAAATCTAAAAAGAAAAAAACTGTTTAAACTCTGTACCATAACTGATAACACAATACGTGTCATAACTGGGATGATATTCTACAATAGTATATGTTCCAGTTTTTTTATTCATATATACCTGTAGGGGTATGTACGCAGGTATATCAGATAAACCATTTTTATTACGCACTTTGGTAAACTGTTTAGCTTCAAATGATATCTTTTCATTTTTATCATTTATAACGTAAAATATCTCTTCAGCTTTTGCACACATAACTGGTTTATCATTCCATTCTCCTGCTAGTGCAAATGAGCTAATAAATAAAAATAGTAATAAAAAAATCTTCATACGTAATTACCACTTCCTTTAATTATCTCATCCCCCATCTTCCTTAAATATCGAAGCAATGATGCAACTTGACTTGTGCCAGTATACATAGGCAAACCTGAATTAAGTTCTCTTTCCAGATCTTCTGGTTTTACTGCTTCATATAGCATCTCCACATTACCATCTTTATTTAAATAGTATTCTAGTGAAAATAACTTAGCTTTTACTTTACTTTTGAATTGCATGGATAGGACTCAACTTATCTATTCTTAGATTGTAACAATCAGCTTTGAACACAAAGCCGTTGTCTTGATC
>MDTG01229833.1_pt1 | contig 11290 bp, 10 predicted proteins | sample 811421 | NCBI WGS metagenome assembly MDTG01 (sample SAMN05326645, study PRJNA326480) | marine metagenome | isolation source: seawater | place: Pacific Ocean: South East | collected 2011
AATCGCACGCTGAACGTCACCCTGTTCACGCCTGTGGAGGTCGAGCCGACTGTTGAACCGGCCGAGGAGACAGTGATCGAGACGCCGCCAGTCGCCGATCCGGCTCCGCAGGAGCGCATCGAGCCGTCTCCGGTGGACCCCGTCATCGAGGCGCAGCCCGCGCCTTCTGCCCCGGCCGCGAGCGCTTCAGAACCTGCCGCCGCTGCGCCTGCCGGCCCGACGCAGGTCCTGACCGCCGAGGGTGGCGAAGCGGGCTGGGCGCCTGATGCGGGCCTTCAGGTCAGTGAACGCACCGCAGGCGCCTTGCGCGGCCTTCTGTGTGCGGGCGGGTCTGAACACACCCGTGCAGCCGCCGGCTGCGATCCTGCAGCGCAAACCGACCCCAATGGCTACGCCGCCTTTGCCAGCGCTGAAGAGATCGCCAAGATCGAGAGCGCCTTCGGACCCATCGAAACGCTGGGTTACGCAGGCGGCTCCACCGTCAATCTGGGCTCCTTCGCCCTGCCCGGGCAGGTCAATAACAACCAGCCCCATTATGTCTCCGGCGTGCATTCGGTCTTCGGCCAGCTGCCGGTGTCAGACAAGGTTCGCGATCCGGGCTTCGGCGACTGATCCGTGCTTTTGAAGGCGTGACCGCGCGCCGCAGTGCGAACCATTGGCAAGAAGCCAGCCGCGGCCTAGAACGCCCTCACTTATCAACTTCAGAAAGCGAGATGGCGATGGGCGCGTTTACGGAAGAGACCGTCATTGCGGTGCGGCATTACACCGACCGTCTGTTTTCATTCCGGGTGACCCGCCCGCAGAGCTTCCGCTTCCGCTCGGGCGAGTTCGTCATGATCGGCCTGATGGTCGACGGCAAGCCGCTGCTGCGCGCCTATTCCATCGCCAGTCCGAGCTGGGATGAGGAGCTCGACTTCTACTCGATCAAGGTGCCTGATGGCCCGCTGACGAGCCAGCTCCAGCATATCGAGCCCGGGGACACGATCCTGATGGGCAAGAAGTCGGTCGGCACGCTCGTGCTCGATGCTCTGGAGCCGGGCAAGCGGCTTTATCTTCTGTCCACCGGCACCGGCATTGCGCCCTTCGCCTCGGTCATTCGCGATCCGGAGACCTATGAACGCTTTGATCAGGTGATCCTGACCCATACCTGCCGCGAGGTCGCCGAGCTGACCTATGGCAAGGAGTTGGTCGAGACCGTGCGCGAGGATCCGCTGGTGGGCGAGTTCGTGGGCGACAAGCTGGTCTATTACCCGTCCGTCACCCGCGAGGAGTTCGAGCGCAAGGGCCGCATCACCCAGTTGATGGATGACGGCGTCATCTATGAAGAGCTGGGCATTCCCCCGCTCAACCCCGAAACCGATCGGGTGATGATCTGCGGCTCCATGGACATGCTGGAATCCTGCAAGCAACGCTGCGAGCAGGCAGGCCTGAAGGAAGGCTCCAACGCCCGCCCGGCCCAGTATGTGGTCGAGAAGTCATTTGTGGGCTGAGCCTGAACAGGGGCTCGCTAGCCTAAGCGGACCGTTTCGCCTATATCCGCTCCCCTAGCGAAGTGAAGGCGAGCTCATGCGTATTGCGTTTTTTGGCGATGTGGTCGGCAAGTCGGGCCGGGACGGGCTGTGCGATGCGCTGCCGGATCTGCGCAAGCGGCTGCAGCTCGACTTCGTTGTCGTGAACGCAGAGAACGCGGCGGGCGGCTTCGGCATCACCGAGAAGACCGCCAACGAGATGTATGATGCGGGCGCGGATGTGCTGACGCTCGGCAATCATGCCTGGGACCAGTCTGAAACCCTGTCGCATATCGAGCGCGAACCGCGTCTGCTGCGTCCGGTGAATTATCGCGAGGGCACGGCGCCGGGGCGCGGAGCGGGGCTGTATGACCTGCCCGATGGTCGCCGGGTTCTGGTGATGAATGTGATGCTGCGCCTGTTCATGCAGCCGCTGGAAGATCCGTTCGCCTCGGTCAATCACGAGATCGAATCCTGCCCGCTCGGCGCAGTCGCGGACGCCATCATCGTGGACATGCATGGCGAGGCGACCAGCGAGAAGGTGGCGCTGGGCAATTATTGCGACGGCCGCGCCAGCCTGGTCGTCGGCACGCATACACACGTCCCCACCGCTGACCATCGCATCCTGCCCAAGGGCACGGCCTATCAGACCGATGCGGGCATGTGCGGGGATTATGATTCCGTCATCGGCATGGTGAAGGACGAGCCGATCAATCGCTTCGTCACCCATATGCGCTCAGGCCGTTTCACCCCGGCTTCGGGCGAGGCGACGGTGTGCGGGCTCTATGTGGAGACCGATGACGCGACAGGGCTGGCGGTGCGCTGCGAGCCGATCCGCGTGGGCGGTCAGCTCGCAGAGATTATCCCCGAAGTCTGATCAGAGCCGCTCGCTCAGCCACCGCAAATGGTCTTCCATGAAGGTGGCGATGAAGAAATAGCTGTGATCATAGCCGTCCTGACGGTGAAGCGTCAGCGGCTGGCCCGCCTTGCGACACGCCTCTTCCAGCAATTCAGGCTTGAGCTGTTCGGAGAGGAACTGATCGCTCAGCCCCTGATCCACCAGAATGCCGCTCTCGCATCGCGCGCCGTCCTCGATCAGGGCGCAGGCGTCATATTTGCGCCAGGCGCTCTGGTCATCACCGAGATAGCCGCCGAGCGCTTTCTGGCCCCAGGGGCAGTGGATGGGCGAGCTGATCGGCGCAAACGCGCTGATCGCCTTGAAGAGGTCGGGGCGTTTGAGGCCGAGGGTCAGCGCGCCATGCCCGCCCATGGAATGGCCGGTGATGGCGATGTCTTCAAGATCGAGACAGGGTGCAGCTTCCGCAGCGACTTTCAGAAGCTCGCCGGTGACATAGCTTTCCATGCGGTAGTGTTTTGACCAGGGTTCTTGCGTGGCGTCCACATAGAAGCCTGCGCCGGAGCCGAAATCATAGCTGTCATGCTCGCCCGGCAGATCCAGACCGCGCGGAGAGGTGTCGGGCGCGAGAAAGGCGAGGCCCAGCTCGGCGCAAACGCGCTGGAAGCCGCCCTTGTCGGTGACGTTGGCGTGGGTGCAGGTCAGACCTGACAGATAGAGCACGACCGGGACCGGGCCGTCCTCGGCGGCGGGCGGTAGATAGAGCCCGAACGTCATCTCCGTGCCGGTCTCTTTTGACTGATGGGTCCAGACCTGCTGGCGGCCGCCAAAGCTGCGGTTTTCGGACTTGAGTTCCATGGGCTTATCGTCCTCGTTTGAGATCCTGGAACAGGCGTTCGAGCCCGTTGAGAAAGTTCGACCGGTCCCGGGGTCCGAAAGGCTTGCCGCCCCCGCCTTCCATGGTTCCGGCGCTGCGAAGATCGGTCATCAGGTCGCGCATGGCCAGTTTCGAACCGATGGAGTGAGCGTCAAACTCGGTCCCGCGGTGGTCGATCGCCTTGGCGCCGGCTTTCAGGCAACGGTCGGCGAGGGGGATGTCGCCGGTGATGCAGATATCGCCCGGCCCGATGCGCTCGGCGATCCAGTTGTCCGCTGCGTCCGCGCCCTCGGGCACGATCACCAGCTCGGCCCATTGGCTCTGCGGGCGGCGCAGACCGCCATCGCACACAAGCTTGATCTCGGTGCGATGGCGCTCGGCCACCTTGATCGCCTCATCCTTTACCGGACAGGCGTCGGCGTCGATGTAGAGCGTCAGATCAGAACTCCACCACGGAACGGATGCTTTCGCCCGCATGCATCAGGTCGAAGGCCTTGTTGATCTCATCGAGCGGCATCTTGTGGGTGATCAGGCTGTCGATATCGATCTTGCCGTCCATGTACCAGTCGACGATTTTCGGCACGTCGGTGCGGCCGCGCGCGCCGCCGAAGGCCGACCCCTTCCAGACCCGGCCCGTGACCAGCTGGAACGGACGGGTGGAGATTTCCTGACCGGCCTCGGCCACGCCGATGATGATGCTTTCGCCCCAGCCGCGATGGCAGCATTCGAGCGCCTGACGCATCACATGTGTGTTGCCTGTGCAGTCAAAGCTGTAATCGGCGCCGCCGCCGGTAATGTCGAGAATCGCCTCGACCACCTTGTCCGCGCCGATCTCGTTGGGATTGATGAAGTCGGTCATCCCGAACTTCTCGGCATGGGCGCGCTTGGCGGGGTTGATGTCGATGCCGATGATCTTGTCCGCGCCGACCATGCGGGCGGCCTGGATGACGTTCAGGCCGATGCCGCCCAGACCGAACACCGCGACGTTCGCGCCGGGTTCCACGCCGGCGGTGAAGATCACCGCGCCCACGCCCGTGGTCACCCCGCAGCCGATGTAACACACCTTGTCGAAGGGCGCGTCCTCACGGATTTTCGCCAGCGCGATCTCGGGCATGACGGTGAAGTTCGAGAAGGTCGAGCAGCCCATGTAATGGTGCAGCATCTCGCCATTGAGGCTGAAGCGAGAGGTGCCGTCCGGCATCAGGCCCTGACCCTGGGTGGAGCGGATCGAGGTGCACAGATTGGTCTTCTGGCTCAGGCAGCTTTTGCACTGGCGACATTCGGGCGTGTAGAGCGGGATCACGTGATCGCCCGGCTTCACGCTGGTCACCCCTTCGCCCACCTCGCGGACTATGCCCGCGCCTTCATGGCCCAGAATGGAGGGGAACAGGCCTTCGCTGTCCTTGCCTTCCAGCGTGTAGGCGTCGGTATGGCACACGCCCGTCGCCATGATCTCGACCAGCACTTCGCCAGCGCGCGGACCTTCCAGATCGACCTCGTGAATTTCCAGCGGTTTGTTGGGAGCGAATGCGATAGCGGCGCGGGTCTTCATGAAGGCCTCCTCAAAAGATGGCGGTCGGTTGGACAGCGTATGGCGTCCAGATACGCGCGGATCTCCCCTGCGGCAAGGCGAGGCGCGCCCTGAATTCAGGATATGCCCGAACGCGGCATTGAATTGTCGAGGCAATCAGGCACAGTGACGCAATGCAGCATAGCCGAGGGACGCCCGTCATGGCTCAGACCCCTGAATACACCGCTCTTCTTCTGGAAAACGTCCACCCGGACGCCGATAACGCGCTTCAGACCGCTGGTCCTGTGACCGTGAAACGACTGTCCGGCTCGCCGGACCGGGCTCAGCTTGAGAGCGAGATCGCGTCAGCCAGCGTTCTGGGCATCCGGTCGCGCACCCATGTGGATGCGGCGCTCCTGGACGCGGCGAAGGAGCTTCAGGCGGTGGGCTGCTTCTGCATCGGCACCAATCAGGTCGATCTCGTCGCCGCCGCCGAGCGTGGCGTGCCGGTGTTCAACGCGCCTTTCGCCAATACGCGCTCGGTGGCCGAGCTGACCATGGCGTCCGTCATCATGCTGATGCGCCGCATCCCCGAGAAGATGTTCGCCATCCAGCGCGGGGAATGGCTGAAGACCGCCGACGGCGCCAATGAGGTGCGCAAGAAGAAGCTCGGCATCATCGGCTACGGCAATATCGGCGCCCAACTGTCAGTCATCGCCTCGGCGCTGGGCATGCATGTCTATTACTATGACATCGCGCCCAAGCTCGCCCATGGCAATGCTCGACCCATGGACACGCTCGATGATATCCTGACCGAGTGCGATGTGGTCACGTTGCACGTGCCCTCCACGCCGCGCACCAAGAACATGATCGGCAAGGACCAGATCGCGCTGATGAAGCATGGCGCCTTCCTGATCAACCAGGCGCGCGGCGACCTTGTGGATGTGGACGCGCTTGCGGACGCCCTGAACTCGGGTCATCTCGCGGGTGCGGCCGTGGATGTCTTCCCGGTCGAACCCAAGAGCAAGGACGAAAAGTTCGAGAGCCCGCTCACCCGGTGCGCCAATGTCATCCTGACCCCGCATATCGGCGGATCGACGCTGGAAGCGCAGCAGGCCATTGGTCTGGACGCCGCCGGCAAGCTGGCGCGCTATCTCCATGAGGGCTCGACCACCTTCGCCGTGAACTTCCCCGAAGTGGAGCCGGGGCCCATTCAGCCAGGCCGCACGCGCATCCTCGCACCGCACCGCAACCGTCCGGGTTTCCTGCGCCGTCTCAACGACGCCGCCGAACAGGCGGGCGCGAACGTCGCGGCGCAGTTCCTGCAGACCAAGGGGGATCTGGGGTATGCGGTGGCCGATCTCGAAGGCGAACTGCCGGAGGATTTCCTGGACCGGGTCCGCGCCATTGACGGAACCATCCGGGCGCGTCTCATCAAAGGCTGAGCACGTCGCGTAAATGCGCCAGCGCAAATGCGGCGGCGGCTTCGGGGTCCGTGATCCTGTAGTCCATATTGCGCTCTGCGCTGGGATGATGGGCTGAGGCGCGCGTATCCCGGATCAACTCCGAAGGCAGGGTGGTCGGCGCCAGCGCCACCTCGGACTTCTGGCCGTGCCATTGGGCGACGTGGCGGTTCATGGCGGTGCTGGGACCATGCACCAGTCCCGGAATGGGCTGCAGCCAGGCGACCTTGTGCTGGATCGAGCCGATGGGCGAGATGTAGTAGTCCGCCTCTCGCGCCAGCGCCATGGCTTGCATCACCGTCAGGCCGGCCGTGGTGGCCAGCACGGCCTCCGGCGCGCTCACAGCTCCGGACATGGCCTGGAACAGGGTTTCGGACTGGCGCCGGCGGGACTCGAATGCATCGCGGACCGGGTCGTACCAGGGGGCGTCTAGATCGTCGGGCGCGGAAAAGCTGTCGAAAATATAGCGCGGTTGGCAAAGCTCGCGCGCCTGTCGGTCAAAGGCGGCGAGCATGTCGAGAAAGTTCTCGCAGCTCCGCCCATCCTCGCGATGCGCCACCCAGATCACGGGAGAAGCCTTGTCCGAGCGAAGGACGGTCCGAGTTGGCATCTGCCGGGTCAAGGACGATTGGGTTCGCTGGTCGAGGAACTCGCCCCCTACGGGCGTGAAATAGGGCGGGCCGCTCTGTTTCAGCGGTTTGAAGGCGGCTGGCCGGGGCAGGCCTTCAAGCGGACCCAGCGGGGCAAAAAGCGAACGCGTCTCGACCGGCCTGTCCCGTAGCGCCGCGTTCAGGGCGGGCAGTTCATTCCACATGTAATGAGCGAAGTTCGGGTGCCCGATCATGGCCAGCGGCTGTGCCAGCCCGGCCTCTTCAGACGGGATTGCGTTCAGCGTCTTGAACTCACGCCAGAGGCGCTTGAGCACCTTGTAGCTGTTCGGAGCCGCAGGCGCCCGATGCACATAGAGGCCGCCGACCTCCTCGATGAAGAGCGCGCACAACGGGAATCCGAGCCCGATCTGGAAACTCATCACCCAGATGTCAGACCGGTCCTCGAAGCGATAGGCGTAGAGCGGAAGCTCGAAATGATAGGGATCGTTGATGAAGGCGATCAGCCGGGATTCGACGCATTCCAGCCGGTCTCCCGTGAAGGGCGAAACCAGATGAAAGGCGCCCGTCTTCAGGATGTCATGCTGGAACTGGCGCAGCTGCTGCCCATGCACATAGGCATTGAGCGCCTCGATCCGCTCAAGGGCCGCCGACAGATGCAGGAGCACGGTCCCGGACCTAGACGAGTCCGTCGCGGCCTGTGGCCTTCCAGTCCGCCAAGAAGGCGTCCAGCCCCAGATCGGTCTGGGGATGAGAGATCAGCTGATCGAAGATCTTCACGGGCAGGGTGGCGGCGTCGCTGCCCGCCAGCGCCGCACCTTCCACATGATGCAGGCTGCGCAGAGAAGCGGCGAGGATCGAGGTCTCGAAACCGTACTGGTCATAGACGGCGCGAATATCCTCAAGCAGGTTGACCCCGTCCCCGCCGGCGTCATCGATTCGGCCCACGAAAGGCGAGATGTAGGTGGCGCCCGCCTTGGCCGCCATCAGCGCCTGATTGAGCGAAAAGCACAAGGTGACATTCGTGGCGATGCCCTCCTCGTGGAAGATGCGGCAAGCGTCGAGCCCGGCTGCGGTCAGAGGCAGCTTGACCACCACATTGTCGGCGATCGCGCGCAGCTTGCGGCCTTCCTCGAGCATGCCGTCGCGATCGGTGGCGACCACTTCCGCGCTGACCGGGCCAGAGACCGCCTTGGTGATCTCCTTGATGCGCTCCATCACGCCGGCGCCGGATTTGGCGATCAGGGAAGGGTTGGTGGTCACGCCGTCAATCCGGGCGGCGCGTGCTTCAATCTCGCTGATTTCGGCGGTGTCGAGAAAGATCTGCATGGGGGCCTCCGGTTCGCGTGCGGCGTGTTCATCTTGAACACGACTTACTCCTCAATCATAACAGCACCATAAAACCGCTTTGGGAATGAGGAAGACTGCATGCGCCCGGCGACCGCCTTCAAATCCTGGGCGCACAGGGTCCTGCCCCGTCCTGTGGTGAACGGCGTCTGGAACCTGGCCAGCGACGTCAAGGACCTGCCCGCTCGTCTGAAATCCCCGGGCGCGCCCCGGCCCTGGCGGATCTGGCACAATGTTGGCGGCGGGGATTTCCATCTCATCGGACAACAGTATTTCGACTGGTTCCGGATCTCCACAAACCTGAAGCCCGACGCGCATGTTCTGGATATGGGATGCGGCGCGGGACGTCTGGCGTTTCCGCTGGCCACCTATCTGGACGCCAATGGCGTCTATACCGGATTTGACCTGTCCGAGCGGGCGCTGGGTTTCGCCCGCCGGCATACCCGGGGCGAGGCGCGCTTCAACTTCGTCCGCGCCGACGTGCAGAGCCGCGAGTATGGCGGCGCGGGCTTGAAGGCGGTCGGCTATCAATTTCCCGCCGAGGCGGAGAGCATTGATGCGGCGCTGGCCATCTCCCTGTTCAGCCATTTGCTGCCCGAGGACGCTGCGGCCTATCTGCGCGAAGCGGGCCGCGTGCTCAAACCGGGCGGGCGCTTGTGCCTGACGGGGTTTCTGATCGAGCCGGGCATGGTCCTGACGGACGCCGTTCTGCCCCTTTCCCCCTATCGCGAAGGCGCATGGGTGGCGGACTCCAGGGAGCCTGAACGCGCGATCGGCTATGAACGCGCCGTCTTTGAGCGCTGGCTCAGGGAGGCGGGGCTCAGGATGGCCGCGCCGGTCGAGGCGGGGCATTGGTCCGATACGGTCCGGAGAGGCGAGTTTCAGGACCGCATCATTGTTGAGAAGCCGGCGCTCTAGCGTCCCGAACTGAACAGGACTTCCCGCACGGTGCGCACGAGGATGACGGCGTCGCGCCAGAGCGACCAGTTGTGCACATAATACCGGTCCAGCCGGGCGCGCTCCTCGAAAGTGGTCTCGTTACGGCCATTGACCTGCCATAGCCCGGTCAGCCCCGGCCGCACCCGCTGATACTCCAGAAGCGCCTCGCCATAGGGCTCCTGCTGGTCCAGCGTCATGGGCCGCGGTCCCACAAGGCTCATATCGCCCTTGAGCACATTGATCAGTTGCGGCAGCTCATCCAGGCTGCTCATGCGCAGGAACTTGCCGACCGCCGTGATGCGCGGATCATCATCCAGCTTCTGATAGGCGCGCCATTGCGCCTCACGTTCGGGGTCGCTCGCCAGGATCGCTTCCAGCTTCGCCTCGGCGTCCACCACCATGGTGCGGAATTTCAGGCAGCCAAAGACCTTGCCCTGCGCGCCCAATCGTTTCTGGCTGAAGAAGGCCGGGCCGCCATCCCGACGGATGGCGAAGAGGAGGCAAGCCAGGAGCGGGCTCAGGAAGATCAGGGCGCCCAGCGAGGCTGCAATGTCAAAGCCGCGTTTGAGCGCTTGGGCGAAGGGGCGGTCCAGCGAATCGTGCAGGGACAGGATCAGGCCGTCTGCGGGCGGGAAGGCGACGGTGTCGAGCGCCTCGTTAGAAAGGACTCCCATGGCCGGACGATAATAGAAACGGGCGCCGTGTGCGGTCAGAAGGCGCGCCAGTCGTGCGGCGATCGCCTGGGTGTCTGCGTCGGGAGCCAGGAAGACCGGGCGGCGCGACAGGGCTTCGACCTGTTCATGCAGCGCGGCTTCGCTCAGCTGCCCGAACGGCTCCAGGCCCAGGCTGCGCTCAGCGCGCAACCCATGCCCCTGATGATGTGACAGAACGCTGTCCGGAGACAAGGTCAGCGCCTGAGGCGCCAGGACCGTGACCGATTCCAGCCAGCCGCCCGTGGCCGTGAACAGCGCGCGCACCCCGACCCGCAAGGCCAGGACAAGACAGAGGACAGACATCCAGCTGACCGCCAAAGGCCAGGCCTGGTCGAGCGCGCCGTAAGCGGCGAGGCCAGCGATCTGAGCGATGCAGGCAAGGGCGCAGGCCTTGAGCACGGCGCCGGCCGCGCCCATGACCGGCTGGCGGGTGCGGTAATGCCCCTGCGCATTGAACCAGCCAATCAGAAGCACGCCCGAGACGAAGAAGACGGCGAGTTCCCCCGAGGCCTGAGGGTGAGCCGTCAGGGCGTGCAGCCCCTGAAGCAGGATGCCAGACAGGCTGATCGCGCTCATGTCAGACAGGACGAACACCTGAAGCGGATTGATCTTGCGTGCGGTTCGCGCGGCGGCGAAAGACGGCGCCTGTGCCTCAATCCGGGACGACATGGTGTTCTCCTCGATACGCGCAATCCGCTCTTGAAGGCGGTTGGGAGCATACGAGCAAGAATGGCGCCGTGGGACGGGCGTCGCTGCGGGGTCAGTCTGTCCTGTTCAGGAACGCCGAGAACACGCCCAACGCCAGGGCGGCGTGATGCCATTCCTGATAGACGCCATACCCCAGCATGACGCTGACCAGCCAGATTCCGCCCACATAGGCGAGGCCGGCCAGCTGGTCGCGGGTCAACCGGGCCCGTCCGAGGGCGCCCACCAGCGCAAACAGCGTGGCTGCGCACAGGATCGCGCCGACCGCGCCGGCATCCATCCAGATGTGGAGCCCGGCATTGTGGGCATGCAGCGGCAACCGATCGATGGTGATGTCGCGATACGGGGTCGGATCGCTCATGGCCCGCATGCTGTCCAGACCATGCCCGATCAGGGGGGCCTGACGAATCTGCTCGAGAACGGCTTGCCAGATTTCCAGGCGCCAGGCCCAGGACAGCGGGAGGGAGTCTTCGACGGGATCGGGCAGCAGGGCCAGGCCAAGTCCCATGAAAAGGGGCGCTCCCAGCACCCAGACGCCGGCTCCCAGCACCATCAGTTGCGGCGCCACGGGCCCGCTCCACAATGTGGCGCCGGCCACGATCAGGCCGAAGAGAAGGGCCAGGATGTTGGCTTCCACATCAAAGCTCGCCGAGGCGAAGCCCGCCATCACCATCAGCGCCATAGCCAGGCCGCGCTGAGCGGCGTCGGGGCGTCGCCACAACGCCAGAGCCACGGGGCCGGCCAGCATCATGAAGGCGGTCGCG
>MDTG01102330.1_pt1 | contig 11289 bp, 9 predicted proteins | sample 811421 | NCBI WGS metagenome assembly MDTG01 (sample SAMN05326645, study PRJNA326480) | marine metagenome | isolation source: seawater | place: Pacific Ocean: South East | collected 2011
ATAGGCTTGTACTAACCCTTGTCTCATAGTAGCCGAAGAGCCAATCATACAATCAAGGCGAGTAAGAGACACCATGTCGATAATCACCCGTACGCCTCGACCTTCTTCACCTATTAAATACGCAGTAGCGCCCTGAAACTCGACTTCTGATGAGGCATTGCTCCAGTCTCCCAGTTTGTCTTTCAAACGTTGAATACGCACTTCGTTTAAGGTCCCATCAGGCATAACTCTTGGTAATAAAAAACACCCTAGGCCAGCGCCAGTTTGCGCAAGAATTAAGTGCCCGTCACACATGGGAGCAGAAAAGAAAAACTTGTGCCCCACAATACGGTAACTACCATCTTCTTGTTTTGCAGCCGTGGTTGTGTTGCGGCGAACGTCGGAGCCACCTTGTTTTTCGGTCATTCCCATACCAATGGACAGGCCATGCTTGTGTTCTGCTGGCAAGGTGCGGTTATCGTACTGCCCATAAATAACTTTATTCACCCAATAATCTGGTAAGCCTTTAGCTTGTCGTAGTGCCGGAATGGAGGCGTGGGTCATGGTAAGAGGGCAAGTTGTGCCCGCGTCAGCTTGATAATGCATGAAAATTAACGCGGCTCTTATGACATGCGCGCCTTGCTGACTTTCATGCTGCCACGAATAATTGTGTACATTACCCTTCATGGCTGTACTCATCAGCGCGTGGTAGCTAGGGTGAAACGCTACATCATCAATTCTGCGACCATACCGATCGAAAGGATGAAACTCTGGCTTGTTTTTATTGGCAAGTTCACCGTGTTCCATTAATTCAAAGCCAGCGACTTGCCCAAATACATCTAGCTGTAATTCTACGTCAGCGTTTGGCGACGTTACATTAGCCATTACAGTGTGCTTAAGCAGGGGGTCGTCCTGCCACAAGTTATATGCGGGTAAGGGAAGTGGCTGATTCTCAACAATATGGGTATCGAACAACGTAGGTGCAGACATAATAAACTCGCCTTGAAAATTTATTAAACATTACTGTTTATGTATTTTTGTGTCAAATGTTGTAATTTTTTAGTTTTATGGCTTTCTAATTTCGATAGCTGATTGAGTGTTTGTTTTTAAGCGCTTTTTTCAAGTGCTTATCATCAAGTGCTTATTTTCAAAATCTTATGCCCAGTAAAAAAGCGGAAAAAGGATATACTTTGTAAATGCATGACATTTAGGTAAAGTGCTCACTCGATGTCGTTTTAATTACTAATAGATTGGTAAAGCAATATGTTACCCGAAAAACCTATCGGTAAACCCGTAGCCCGCCACTTGTTGATGAAGCTACTTGGTTCACGCCCCGGTATAAAAATGGATGCAGCTAGCGCGGTTAGGGTAGGCGCCTTGTTTGGCATTTCGGAAAATAACATTCGCGTTACCCTTACTCGCTTACAATCAGCAAAACTGCTTAAGCTGGTGGAGCGTGGTTATTACCAATTAGGTAAAGAGGGCGAGCAATTTGCTGGCGAGATCAGTAGTTGGCATACCGCAGAATCTAGATTATGTGAATGGCGTGGTGATTGGCTTACTGTGCTAACCACCGCATTAGCAAAAAGTGATCGTAAGGCCACACGAGCACAAGACAGGGCGCTTAAATTAATGGGCTTAAAAAAGCTCTCAGCAGACTTTTATGTTAGGCCCAACAACCTTAACGATACGGTAGGAACAACACGAGAGCGCTTGTTCCGACTAGGATTAGATAAAAGCGCTGTGGTGTTCAACGCATCTGACTTTGCTGACGCGATGGAAAAAAAGGCAGCAGGGTTATGGCAGACCAAAATTCTTGAAGCTAGTTACGAAGAAGGGTTAATTGAACTCGCGCGGTCGCGCAAGCGTATAGAAGGCCTGTCACTAGATGATGCTGCAAAGGAATACTACATCGTTGGCGATAATGCCCTAAAACGATTAGTGTTCGACCCACTGCTGCCAGCGCCTTTGGTTAATGTCGACCTTCGCAAAGCATTTCGCGCAAAAGTAGAAGAGTACGATAAGGCTGGCGCTGAAGTCTGGTATGAATTTTTAAATATAAATAAGTGAGTAAAGAGGCACGAGCACGGAGGTGCTTGCCTGATGCTATCTTTGTGGCACACTGTAATTTGAATTACCGATAAACGGTTGCATAGATACGCACAGATTTTCCAACTTAAATACGTGACATGGAATAAGTAGTATGACGTCAAACCGCCCCCTGTTTAAACACATTCGGAACCACACCGCGCTTTTCAGTGAATTGTCGCGTTATCGTAACATCGCGGTGCAGGGCCTAGGCCTTTCTCAGTACGAATTTCACAAGACCCCAAAGTTTGTTGCAGAAGATGGACGTCGGCTTACTATTGAGCCGGAGCGAAGTATCGTCTTGCCTAATGTAGAGCAACTTAAAGGCGTAAAGAGTAAGCTTGAAAAAGCCATACCTACACTCACAATGGTTGAGCACAGCGAGATTGGTTATCGCTATCCCACCGCCGCGCTGGCGGGGTTAGATGCCCCCTTTATTAAGCGAATGCGCTCTGAGTACTTTCATAAAGTTGATGAAGATCGCAGTATTTGCAGGCCTGTTAATTTGTCTTATGGCATTAAAAGCCGCGGAAAAGCAGATAACCGGCAAGAGTATGAAGTGTGGATGCCTGACGAGGCACCAGAGCAAAACCCCTTGCCACTGTTAATCGATCTTTATGGCGAAGACCTACCTAACGATGTGCGTCATTTTGTAGAGCAGCCTTCGAAAGTGCACGGCTGGATGGGCGTTAAGCGAGCGGCATTTGAAGCCTTGTATCAAAATAAAGAAATATGTGGCGATTTGGTGATTTGTGTTGCCATGAGTGTAGATGCCTACAATATTGGCGCGCGCCCCGACTTGTCGTTCTCGCCAGAAGCAGAAAGCAGTATTGCGGCAAGCAATGCAGAGCTAGAGTGGGAAATAGAAGGCTATTACGCGCCACGTGACTGGGAGTTTGACCACGATATGGTGTGGTCGGCAATCAATCACACACTGGCAGCGATTAATGCGCCTTTAACTGATTTATACGGCAGTACCATTTTGCCCGTTGTAGAAAGTAAAACAGAACGTATTTTGTCTACACTCGCAAGCTTAGGTGTTCAACAGGACGAGATTGATGATATGAACCTACAACCTTGGGAGTTCATGCTTAATGAAAGTTCCCATAGGGTTAAATCTCACGATCCTTCCAGACCCGTTAACCTTTTAGGTAGGCTAAATCGTTTGTTCTACCAAGAAGACCGAAAACTGCCTTCATTAAACTGGATGCACGATTTAATCACTTAGTCGTTAAAGTGTAAAACCAGTTACAGCTATTTACTTAATTATTGATGCCTGCCGCACTAAGCCGGTGGGCATTTTTGTATCTAAAGGCTTCATTGCTTTTTCTAATAACGCGTTATAAATACCTACCATCACTCTCGCACTATTTCGATGAGTTCATAAAACAGTGTAAGCACGTCGGTTACTTCAAATAGGCACCTTCAGGCTACTGGATATAGCCGTATCCAATATTAGATAACAATAATGTAAGTTACATATATTCGCATTTTGTAACAACGATTGTTAAAAAGGTTAAATTTTGTAAAAAACTTACAGAATTGATGTGAAAAATACAGTTTTTTGTCATTTTCTGTAATTTAATTACGAAATAAGCTTTCTTTTACGTAATTTTTGGTCATAATGTACTCGTTGCTTAAGAAAACTCTAATTTTGTTACACAATAGGAATTACATTATGAAACTGTCAACTTTTGCCATTGCTCTTATCTCTTCAGTAGCGTCTTTAAATGCTTTTGCTCAAGACGTTCGTTTAAACCCAGTTAACCAAAACATTGAAACGCAAGCTTGCTACACAGCCGCGACAGAAGGCTACAGAGCCGCAAAGCGCTTAATTCGTGACAACGGATTAAACGTTGAGTCTTTCAGTGCATCATTGCTTTGTAACGATGTAAGCTTGAGAAAGTTTGCTGATTTATACAGCGATAAAACGACTAGTGAAGCTAAAGGAATTGCCCTTGTTGCTAAGAACGAAGATATCGCTTCAAAAGCATGTCTAGATGCAATTTCAATTGGTGCAGAAGAATCACTTGCTAAGCACGGCTTAGAAGGCGAAACCATTATTTGTAACCACAAAGAAATGTCAGCATTTGTTCGTGCATACAACACAGAATCAGTTGTTGTACGTCCATTCTCTGAATAGTACCGCCTCACTGATTTAACGTTTGTTTACAGTTTCATGGCCCACTCGGCAACTGGGTGGGCCAGTAACTTTATTTTAATCACCACGCTTGCTGGTGTTAGAATATATCCCTCGAAAAAACTCCCTTGAAAGAGCTCCCTCGTAAAATCTTCACTCGAACAATATTCCCTCTTTTATATATAAACAATCCAACCCATTTTCTAAGCCTAAAACCAATTAATACCGCTTACGCTTAACCCTGCGCTACTCGTTTCAAAGGCTGTACTTGTGTATACAGTTATCTATGCGTTTCTCCACCAACAATCTCCATTGAATATGCACATTGTGCACGCGAGCCCTGTGCTAATTTACTGACTATTCACAATCCTTACGTTTGTTTGCACTGTGTATAAACGTATGAATATTGCTGCAGTAAATACCAATAGAGAGAATCACTATGTCGAAAAGCCACTACGCACTACGTGCATTATTTTGTGTAAGCCTTCTGTCGGCGTTAGCAGCATGCGGCGGGGGAGCATCTACTGACGAAACCGTAAGCAGCGACACCAGTGTTGATGACGGAACCGGAGTAGATACAGGTAGCGACAGTGATTCGAGTACCACATCGTGCGACTCACCTATGACGGAGCTTTCAAGTGCCTATCTTGAATTTGTAGCAGCACCTAATGTCACTATTGTGTTATCTGAGGATGGATGCACGGTGTCATTAGAGTCCGCAGGCAAACCCGATCATACATCGTCATACTGGGATTCAGGCAATGCCAGCGGTTTATATGTTGAACCTGAAGATGAAACCTTATTCAATCAGCAGCGCTCACCGGGTGACATTGAAGACTATATTAACGATTACGACTTAACTGTGCCTGTTTCACCTGAGCTTGCGGCAACTTCTTCAGCCACGCCGTTAGGTGCGATAGGCATTGCCTTGAGTGGTGCGCCCATTTTCAACGACTCAGAAGGTACGGGAGATGTATCGCTAGGTGTCATACAAGGGTTTGATCGCAATGGTGCTCACACTGGCCCAGAAACTTATCACTACCATTTAGAGCCACAAGCTATCTCTTATGATGATGATTCGCTGGTAGGTATTATGGCAGATGGTTTTTTCATATTCGGGAGACGTTGCTATTCAACCGTAGGCTACCCAACCGACCTAGACGAATCGAACGGCCATACATCAATTACCCTTTATACTGGTAGTTCAGAGGAAGATGCTGAATATCACTATCACGTATCAACTGAGCAATACCTAAACGGCGATTATTACCTTATTTTCCCAGGTAACTTTCAAGGTACGCCGAGTGATATTAACTAAATTGCTTACTTTCAAAGTGCTGATGTTTTGCGCACTTTGGCTAGCAGCAACTTACGGGGCGGTAGCGTTTAGCGATAGACCACAGCTAGTGGTTTATGAAAGTAATATCTCACTTAATAAACAAGGCGTTCGCATATATCAAAACGCCCCGTTTACAGGAAAAGTGGTGCGCTACCACTCAACAGGTACCCTTGCTACAGAAGATGAGTTTGTTGCTGGGCGCCGAGCAGGCGTGGCTAGAAAGTGGTTTTCGAATGGCACCTTAGGTTACGAGGCTTACTATGTGTCAGGGGCACGAGAGGGCAGTGCCAAAACCTGGTGGGTAAACGGTAACCTTCGCTCGGCATTTGTGTATGAAAACGGCAAAGTCGAGGGGGAGGGCTGGCGTTGGTACAGAAGTGGTGCAAAGTTTAAGAAATTTAACTATCACGCAGGCCTGCCAACGGGCTTGCAGCAAGCGTGGCGTAAGAACGGCACCTTATACTCAAATTTCGAATACAAAAATGGGCGGATTTATGGGCTTAGAAAAGCAAACAACTGTGTGGGGCTTGAAGATGAAGTTATCTCTATTGATTACTACAAAAATCAAGCAGGTCTTAGCTTCTAGCGTATTGTTGCTGCTAGGCAGTACCGGTGCAATGACGGCAACTGCAGCCTGCGGTGCTGACGATTTAGCTTACCAGCTACCTTACTACAACAGTAAAGAATTTACACCGCACTGGATTGAAAGCGGTAGTGAAGCGCTTGAGGGTTTTCACCAAATACCGCCTTTTAGTTTTACCAATCAAGATGGTGAAGAGGTCAGTGAAAAAGACTTTGATAATAAAATTTACGTGGCTGGCTTTTTCTTTAGCACTTGCCCCGGTATTTGCCCTATGATCCGCTCTAAGTTAGCGAAGGTGCAAGAGACGTTTATTGATAACGATAACGTAAAAATTCTTCAGCACTCGATTAGGCCGCATACCGATACGGTTGAATTGCTAAAAGCCTATGCGGATAAAAACGGAATTGTGAGTAAAAAGTGGTATTTAGCTACAGGCGAGCAAGATGCTATTTATTCTCTGGCAAAAAGCGCGTACTTCGCCAGCGACGACTTGGGTAACTTGCAAAATACAGAAGATTTTTTGCATACCGAAAGCCTATTATTAATAGATCAGAATCGCCATATTCGCGGTATATACAACGGGCTCAATAGTGCTTCTGTCGATTATTTGATAGCGGATATTAAAGCGCTAGAAGCGCAAGGAACAGGATTAACCTCTAAAGAGGGCGCGGAATAAGAAAAGTAAACAGGGTAACGTGGGTTTTTAGAGCGCAAACCGGCTTTTAAATAAGCTGGTTTGTCTTCTCGATACTTCCACTTTAGCGCCGCTTTCCATTGTTAACTCTAACGCACCAGTGCTACATGGTTGAACGGCAGTTATTTTATCTAACTGTACGATGAAGCTTCTACTTATGCGGAAAAAGTGGTTCTCGGGAAGGCGTTTTTCAATTTGGGCTAACGTTCTGTTCAGCATTGGGTGTTTATCTTCAAAGTGTACTTGAGTGTAATTGCCCATAGCTTCGAACCGCTCTACATTGGATAATGGAATTAGCCAACATTGAGTGCCGTCTTTAACAAAAAAACGCTCCTCCATTGTCATAGGTGAAGCAGCCGAGGTCTTAGTTTCTTCCAATGCTAAGTTTAGGGATAATTTTTCACAGGCTTGCGCAAGTCTGGTTTGTGTAATTGGTTTTAGTAAATAATCTACTGCGTTATTTTCGAATGCATCTAAAGCGTATTGTTCAAAGGCAGTGGTGAAGATAACCTTTGGAGCGGGCAGCAATTCAGTCAGTAAATCAAACCCGTTTCCGTCGGGTAAATTTATATCTAGAAAAATAACGTCTATTTTATGCTGGGCTAAAGCATCCCTAGCTTGGGCCAAATTTTCCGCTTCGGCTACCAGCGTAATATTGGGTATTTGTGTAAGTTGAGATTTTAGCTCGACACGACCCAATCGAGAATCTTCTACAATCATTGCACTATAACTTCTGGTTTGCGGGGGTGATGTCATTGACCTTCCTTGATAACAATTTTTGCAGACACTTGATGTTGGTTTTCAGTTAGAGAGAACTGTGCGCTGTCGGCGTAAAGTAAATTCAAACGCTGCTTAATGTTAGTGATGCCTAAGCTTGTAGAGCCTTTTGAAGGCGTTAAATTACCTGGATTAACAACCTCAATTGATAAATTGTTATCGGCAATTATATTAATGGTAACAGTGCCCCCAGATACTAGTGCCCCAATGCCATGCTTTATGGCGTTTTCAACCAGCAATTGAAGTGCTAAACAAGGCACCTGCCACTTTTCAGTATTGCCAGACACGTTCCAAACTACCCGCAAGCGGTTTTCAAATTGAAGCTTATTTAATTGAATAAAGCTTTTAGTAAGATCAATCTCTTGGGGTAATGACCATACTTTGTCTTGTTTAGTTTGCAATGTGGTTCTAAGTACTTCCGACAGTTGCGCTAAGCTATCTCTAGCCTTATTAGTGTCTTCTAAAATAAGTGCTCGAATATTGTTAATGACGTTGAACATAAAGTGTGGATTTAGCTGATTAATCAACAAGTCCATCTGGCTTGACGCTAACGCTTGGCGTAATTCGGCTTCACGTCGATAGGCTAGTTTCAACGATTTTTGACGTTTTAGAAGTAAGTAAACCGCTGACCAACATAGCAAAAAAATGAAAATAGTAGGGAAGGAGGCCACGAGTTGCAGTATGGGTAAGCTGCCCACGTCGCCAAATAAATACTGTTGATTGGGTAGTAAGACTAAGCCAACTATTAATATAGCGATACACGACGCAGCAGCACTGCCTAATATTGCTTGCCCAACCCCTTTGGGAATGGAAGCTGAAACTTGGTCTCGATAAAATCTTTGAAGAAAACCGCTGGCTGCAAGAAGCGCAAAAAACAAGCTCAAGGAGTTTACCAACTCGCCCAGTTTATAATGGGTAAAGTAACCACGGGCTAATAAGTTGAACAAGGTTAAGCTGCCCCAAATAGCAATTTGGAACAGCCAAAAGCTTATGTTTTGCTTCATTGTTGTGTTAGCCAAAGGCTTATATCCTCAACGACTTCGGGAAATAGGGTTGTGCTAATCCCTGCATACTCTTCTGGTAAGCCTTTGTCTGCGGGTTGTAATAGGTGGTTTAGGTTAGGGTAAATTTTATAAGTTAGCCATTGTTTATCAATAGATTGAATAAAGCCATCGATGTTTTGACGAACCGGAACCTGTAAGTCTTTAGCACCATGCACTGCGAAAACGGGAAGGGATAACTTTTGAAGGTAAGTCTTCGGGTCGGTTTTAATAAAATATTGCATCCATACAGACGTTAGCTGAGACACTTGTGCATCCTGCTGAGAAGCGGGTATATCGGCAGCTGACATCAGTGCTTTTATATCATCGTTTGAACGATTTTGTACTACAGCCTGTATCAGTTTTCGTTGCAGTTTATCGTCTTTCTCAAGCTCACTACCGGCCATACCTCGCATCTTTTGAATCAGGTAGGATTGAGCGATTAATACCTCACCCCCTGTTGTGCTGGGTCCTGCGAGTGAGATAAAAAAGTCGGCGGAAGTATTCTTTGTATTCGCCAACGCGATGGCGGCAATAAGACTGCCTTCACTGTGGCCGATGTAGCCTATTTTACTTGAAGCCACTGTATCATGGTGCTTTAAAAACCTAAGTGCAGCATTTGCATCGTTAGCAAAATCTTCGCTGGTGGCGCCAACATATTCCCCGCCTGATTCACCAACGCCTCTGTCGTCGAATCTTAGCACTGCTATACCCTTTTTAGTGAGTAAATCAGCTAGCACGGCGTATAGCTTGTGGCCAACAATATCACCGTCCCTTTGGGTTGGCCCTGAGCCTGACAATATAACAGCGGTATGAGTAAAAGGCTGGTCGGGTATAAACAATGTGCCGGCCAACGTATGCCCTTCTTTTTCATTTTCAAAGGCAACCTGCTCTACCGTATAGCGGGGCGTTGGGCTTGGATCTTGAGGTTTAGCTTGGCGAGTAACCTTGACTTGGGTTTTGACCAAGTCTACAGGTGCGCTAAAGCTATCTTGCTGGTAAATGCCTTTTATTGCATTTTTTTCCAATGTACCTTCGTAGCGTATACCTGCGGCATTTAATACTAACGTAATGCCATTTCCTATCTGCGAAACACGGTCGAATTGAAGGCCAAACTGGTTTTGAGCTGGAACATCTAAAGTGGCTACCAAGTCATTTTCTGAATTCTTGATGTTAAACACAAATTCAATACTTTGGTTTTCGCTGACGCTTAGTTGCCCTTTCCAATGGCCTACAAATTTTTCCCGACTAATGCCTTCATTGTTTACGGAAACTGTTGAAGTTGATGCGTCTGAATTAACGGCGCTACTCAAGCTTTTGGAGCTAGCCTCATTATTAAGTGACTGATTATTAGCTGCAGAGCAATTAAAGAAAAGGCTGCTGGCAAGTACGGTCGCGATGGTTACGTGTAAGTATGATTTCATTTTTATTTCCTCTTAAGTAAGTAGAGCCAGCTTACGTTTAAGAAAATGAGGTATGAGCTTTTTTATATAAGCGGTAAATAAATCATGTGAGCGGTGCGAAAGTGAGGACGGAACAATCAAAACACTTTCAAAATTTTTTGGTTAGCAACGTGCGCGCTTAAAATACATTAATAAGCGCGCATTAATCTGTAGGTTACTGTTCTGACGAGGAAATAAGATGCAGTACTTTTTGTCTTCCGTCGAGATACTCTACTTTTTCACCATCAAAAAACGCATCTTCTTCTAACATAATGCGAATGTCTTTATCCCATTCTGGAATATAGGTTGCGGCGTTTAGTTCAATGGAATAAACCGTGTTTGGATACATAGGATAGTCGCCCTGAACGGGAACTCCTTCTTGTGCGTCCCACATCCCAATGGTTGGCCCAGCTGCGTGACCATGAAACCCAAGGGGGTGAGTATAAATAGCGGGTGTCAGACCTTCTTCTATGGCTTGTTGTCGAGACATTTTTAAAATCTCATTACCAGTACGACCTACTTTAAAATGGTTGGTAAGGATATCTTGCAAACGGTTACCTGCCGCGAAGGCTTTTACAATGCTCTCAGGAGGCGCAGTTTCGCCAGCTTTCAATACATAGGCATGCTGTTGTTGGTCGGTGTTTAAGCGCAGGTAAGTAATGCCAAAATCAACATGGATAAGGTCTCCTGGCTGAATAACGTTTTCACCAGCGCGCTTACTAAACGCTTTTATTTGATCAAATTTTTCATTGTCGGCACGTTGAATAGACACTGAAGGATGAAACCAGTTTTCTAATCCTAATGCCTTGCTTTGGTCACGCAGCCACCATATAACATCGTCAGTGGTGGTGATTCCTGGGGTAATAACTTCATTTGAAAAAGCCGTTGCTATAAGTTTGTGGCCAATTTGAGTTAGTGTGGGGTAGTGTTGCATTTCAAGCTTACTACGAGTTTCTAGCCAAGCAATGGCCAGTTTTTCACCCGATACCACACGGTCTTTAAATTTAGGAGAAAGGGCGGCTATGAACTTGCTGTTTTCGGTGCTACTCATACCGTCAGCAAGTGCAAATGCACCTGACACATTCACTGCAATTCGTTTAGGGTTGCGCTTTTCAATAACGTCAGCAAGTGCTTCCCACTGATTAGGCTGAGCTTCTTTGTCCCATGCTTTTTCGAATAAATCGGCCACGGCATACCGAGCTACCGC
>MDTG01076121.1_pt1 | contig 11288 bp, 10 predicted proteins | sample 811421 | NCBI WGS metagenome assembly MDTG01 (sample SAMN05326645, study PRJNA326480) | marine metagenome | isolation source: seawater | place: Pacific Ocean: South East | collected 2011
AAAAACAAGGAGATGTTATCGTTCAAACGATAAACAATATTATAAACAAGTTTAGTAATATTGATTTTGGTATCTGTTTTCCTGGGTTAAAAAGTAAAGAAGGGATCTCAGTGTTAGTAAATGGCCCTAGGATACCAAATATTTTGAAGAGATTAAATAATGTAAACTCTCTATATAATGATTCAGATTGCTGCGTAATTGGTGAGGCTATGTCAACCATAGGTAAAATGAAAAACGTGAAAAATGGTGTATATATTGGGGGTGGTACTGGAATTGCTGATGGAATAATATTAGATGGGAAAATTATTGATCTAACAGTTAACAGTGTTTTAAAGAAATCTTGGGAATTAATACTTCCTACTGGAGAATCAGTTGAGTCATGGCTTTCTCCTGGTGGAATGATAAAAAATCATAATAATAAATTTCAAACAAATTTTAAAACTCTTTCTGATTGTTCCCAGTCCGTTGATTTTGAAAAAACAATGAATTTTGTTTTAAAGGCATTTACATTTTTAATAGAAGATCGAATTAAGTTTTTCAAAAATCATAAAAAACAAATTGAAAAAATTGTTATCGGTCAGAGATTGGGAAATTTTCTTTATAATGATAAAAGTGGAATAAGCGAATTATTTAAAAAATATTCGGATTTCGATATTTCATTTTCTAAAAATAGAGAGACTGCTGCTTTAGGTGCTGCATGGAAAAAGCAATGCTCTCAGTAAAAAATTTATATCATACTGAACCAGTACTATCCATTGGAATTATTTTACCCATTGATAAAAAAAATTCCATAGAGATTTTTTCTCATGAAAAAAATAAGCTATATAAAATTGAAACGCATGAGAACAAAATAATAATAAATAACAGCCAGAAAGAGTCTATACTTTTGCATAATGATAAGACCAATGTTTTCCATACAATAAGATCTGTTCCTGCGGGACGCGGTTTTCACTGGGAAAAATCTATAGATGTAAAATTGCCAGGATCTTTATTAATAAAAAATAAAAATGGTTTTCTATTTATTATCAATAAAATTAGTTTGGAAGAGTATTTACCCTGTGTCGCTACTTCTGAAATGAGTGGTGCGTGTCCACCAGCACTTCTTGAGGCGCAGACCATAACTGCACGATCATGGATTATTGCTGCTAGTGAAAAGAAGCATTCAAATCTAGGCATTGACGCATGTAATGATGATTGTTGCCAGAGATATCAAGGGATAGGGAATATTACAACAGAAGCAATTACAGCTTCTAAAAAAACGCGTGGAAAATTTTTACTTTATCAAAATGAAATTTGTGATGCAAGATATTCAAAATCTTGCGGTGGCATAACTGAGAATAATGAGAATGTATGGGAAGACCCTCCAAAACCATACCTTCGTGGTATTTTTGATGGTTTATCAAAATCAATTCCAGATTTTAAAGATCATAAGGACAAAATAGATTGGATATTAAACCAATCAGATTGTTATTGCAGTAATAAATTTATCAAGGAAAAAGACCTCAAAAAATATATTGGCAATGTTGATAATAAGGGTACCTACTATCGATGGGTCTACTCTAGCACACAAAAACAATTAACTGAAACAATAAATAAAAAATGTGGAACCTCTTTTCATTCAATCAAATCATTGATCCCAAAAAAGCGCGGGATTTCAGGAAGAATAACATCTTTAGCAATATCAGGATTATTTAATAACCAAATTGAAAGTATAAAGCTAGAAAGCGAGTATGAAATTAGAAATGCTCTCCATCCAGAATTTTTATATAGTTCCGCTTTCGTAATCATTTTAGATTCCAAGGAAAATGATATGTTTAAATCTATTACTCTAAAAGGAGCAGGATGGGGTCATGGAGTTGGTCTTTGTCAAATTGGAGCTTTGGGTATGGCACTTTCAAAAAAAACATCAAAAACAATTTTATCTCATTATTTCTCATCTGCTTTAGTAAAAAAACTTTATGACTGATGTGATTTCATTACACTGGATTGATTGGACAATTATAATTGCCTATATATTTTTCTCATTAGGCGTAGGAATCTATTTTTCGAAAAGAGCAGCATCTAGTACAGAAGAATATTTTCTTTCTGGTCGCTCACTCCCCTGGTGGCTTGTCGGAACATCTATGGTTGCAACAACATTCGCAGCTGACACTCCTCTTGCAATTACTGAATTTGTTCGTGGCCAAGGAATATGGCAAAATTGGTTTTGGTGGAATTTATTAATGGGTGCACTTCTAAGTGTTTTTCTTTTTTCAAGACTTTGGCGCCGTGCTGAGGTTCTTACAGATAATGAATTACTTGAATTAAGGTATAGTGGCAAGCCTGCTGCTTTTCTACGGGCATTTAAAGCTGGATATTTTGCAATTTTATATAATTTTATAGTAATGGGTTGGGTAATCAATGCGATGGCGTCTGTTATGTCCGTAATGCTAAATATGGATAAATGGACAGCAGTATGGTTATGTGTAATTATCGCCCTAGTCTATGCGATTCTCTCAGGTTTCTGGGGAGTTGTTATTACAGATATTGTTCAATTTTGTATTGCAATGTTTGGGTCTATTGCACTTGCTATGATCGCCTTAAACCATGTTGGCGGTATGGATACTTTATTAAATAAGCTATCCTCACTTTTAGGATCTGGAATTATTCATGAAAATACTTTAAAATTTATTCCGCCTATCCCAAATACTGATTTTACCACATTAACATTTTGGGAATCTCCTTTCTCAAAATTTTTAATTTTTATAACTGTAATGTGGTGGAGTCATCATGGTACAGATGGTGGAGGATATATTATTCAAAGAATGTCCTCTGCTAAAAATGAAAAACACGCAATGCTTGCAACACTCTGGTTTAATCTTGCTCATTATGCTCTAAGAGTATGGCCGTGGATTATTGTAGGTGTAGTATCTATTGTAATGTTTCCAATTATACCTGAATCTTATTCAGAATTAGGTACAAAAGCTGGATACCCACTTGTTATGAATACACTTTTGGGCCCAGGAATGAAAGGAATTTTAATCGTATCTTTTTTAGCAGCTTTTATGTCAACAATTGATACACACTTAAACTGGGGTGCTTCCTATATAATTAATGATATTTACAAAAGATTTTTCAGACCAAACGAATCTGAAAAACACTATGTAATTATTAGTAAAGTTGTAACAATTTTGCTCATGATATTAGCCGCTTTCACAGCTCTCAAAATGCAAAGTATATCTAAAGCATGGGCATTTATTTTCTCAATGGGTGCTGGAATTGGTCTTGTATTAATTCTTCGTTGGTTTTGGTGGCGTATTAACGCTTGGAGTGAAATTGTAGCACTCTCAACATCAATTATTATAACAATATTATTAGAACTTATTTCCTGGTGGCAAGTAACCACATTAGGAAATCAATATTCACTATTTGGAACCGAGCCTGTCCTTTTTGGCATCCAAATTCAAGTCCATCACAAATTAATAATCATTGTTCCTCTTGCTATTATATCTTGGTTAATAGCAACTTTTATCACAAAACCAGAGCCAAGTGAACATCTTAAAAAATTTTATGAACGGGTACAGCCAGGCGGATGGTGGGGACCTATTACAAAAGACTTTAAACACACTCTAGAACCTGTTAGCAATGGTATTCTTATCCAATGGCTTGCCGGTGTAATGATGATCTACGGTTTTACATTTGGTATTGGAAACTTAATTTTTAATCAATATAAAAACTCTGTTCTTCTTTTAGGATTTGCAATAATAGGTGTATACCTAATATGGAACAGGAGTATCTCTAGGCTTCGTTAAATTTGTCTAATCCAAGACGTATATACTCTATTGATATTTTTAGAGGTATGACGATTGCCTTGATGATAATTGTAAATAACCCTGGAAGTTGGAGCCATGTTTATTCTCCTCTATTACATGCTAAATGGCATGGGTGTACACTAACTGATTTAGTTTTCCCATTCTTTCTCTTCCTCGTTGGCGCATCGATGAGGTTTGCCTTTGTTAAATGGCATTATTTTCCATCAGAAAAATTCTATAAACATATTTTCTGGAGAACCTTTTCTATTTTTATGGCGGGAATTATTTTAAATGCATTTCCTTTCATTCGACAAGGATGGGACTGGTCTGATTTCAGAATTATGGGTGTTCTTCAGCGTATTGCACTTGCATATGGACTTAGCGCACTTATGATTATTAGATATGATTTTAAACAAATGATTCAAATTCTTACATCCATCCTATTATTTTATTGGGCTTTACTTTGGTTAGGCTCTGGAGAAAATCCTTTTGAACTTGAGACTAATTTTGTACGAACAATTGATTTATTAATACTGGGGGAAAACCATCTTTACAATGGATTCGGTATACCTTTTGATCCTGAAGGTCTATTAAGTACAATTCCGTCAATAGGCACAGTAATAATTGGTTATCTTATGGGTGGTATGCTCCACACAACAAAAAACTTTAATGACTGTACTAAGAGGATGTTTATTTTTGGTTCAGGATTAATAATTCTGGGATATTTATGGGGAATTATCTTTCCAATCAACAAGGCACTTTGGACAAGTTCCTATGTATTATTTACAGGTGGAATATCTGCAACTATTTTAGCAATACTAACTTATTTGATTGATATAAAACTTTGGAAAAAACCTTTCTGGGTTTTTGAAGTATTTGGGACTAACTCAATATTCCTTTTTATTTTATCTGGCCTATGGGTAAAAACTATAATCTATATAAAAAGAGAATTTAATGGAGAAACAACAAGCGCATATAATTACCTTTATAAAACCATTTTTGTTCCTATCGCTGGTGATGTAAATGGATCACTTTTATTCGCTTTAACACATGTTATCGGATTTTGGTTTATATTATATTGGATGTACAGAAAAAAAATTCAAATCAAGCTTTGAAAAGATCTGCTTTTATATTACTAATCTTTGGTTTCTTAAAATCAAACGACATACCCTACATCATCGTTTTAGGAATAGCGCAAGATGGAGGATTACCCCATGCTGGCTGCATAAGTAATTGTTGTAAAAAGTTATGGAATACTGGAGAAAGTGAAAAAGTATCTTCTATTGGTATAGTTGACCCAAAGACAAATCAAAGCTGGTTAATTGATGCAACACCAGATTTTGCAAACCAACTCCATATACTTGAGAACATTCACCAAACTAAGCTATCTGGTATTTTTCTAACACATGCCCACATAGGACACTATTCTGGTTTATTACAATTAGGCAGAGAGGTCATGGGTGCAAAAGATATGCCTGTCTATGCTATGCCAAAGATGAAAGAATTTCTTAATAAAAATGCTCCTTGGAATCAATTATTATCTATAGGAAATATTAAAATAATTAATCTAAAAAATAGCAAAGAATTAAAATTAAGCAATCAATTATATATTGAACCTTTCCTAGTACCACACCGTGATGAATTTTCGGAAACTGTAGGATATCGAATAGTGAGTAATAAAAAATCTTTAATCTATATACCAGACATAGACAAATGGAGCAAGTGGGATCAAAATATTTTTCAAGTAATACTGCATACTGATTATGCATTACTAGATGGAACTTTTTACTCCTCTGATGAAATACCCCATAGGAATATGTCAGAAATTCCACATCCTTTTATTACCGAAACAATGAATTTGTTAAATGATATGAACAGTAAAAACAGAGAAAAAATCTATTTTATCCATTTTAATCATTCCAATCCTGCAATAGACTATACTAGTTCGGTATCAAATATTATTAGATCAAAAAGATTTAATGTTGCTAAAGAAGGATTAAAGTTTACTCTATGAAAAAAATTTTTATTACTGGTGTATCCTCTGGAATAGGTAAAGAACTTGCACTTGAATATGCAAAACAAAAGTGCCTTATCGGTATATCAGCAAGAAGAGAGGAACTTTTAAATGATATTGCAAAGGACTGTAATGACCTTGGATCACAAATCATAGTTTATCAATTAGATGTCCAGAATAGAGAAAAATGTGAAAAAGTCGCAAAAGATTTTCTCAAAAAAGCAGGTGGTATTGACTGCGTAATAGCTAATGCTGGGATTGGTGGAGATGATAATCTTTTTTCTGGATCAAGTAAAAATATAAATAATATTTTAAATACAAATATCCAAGGTGTTACTAATATCCTAATGCCATTTATACCATTAATGAAATCGCAAAATCATGGAACCTTGGTCTGTATCAGTTCAGTAGCTAGTTACATGCCTTTACCATTCCATGCTGGTTATGCAAGTTCTAAAATTGCTATTAGAAGAATATTTGACTCATGGAGACCATCTCTTCAAAAATATAATCTTAATTTAGTATCTATCTGCCCTGGTTTTATTGATACGCCAATGGTTAAAGGGCCTGCAAGAAATTTTCCACTTAAAAAAGCTAATGATGCAGCAGTAAAATTTATACATGCAATTGAAAATAGGAAAAATAACTTCGTGTACCCAAAATATTATTACATGCTAATATGGCTTTTTAATTTAACACCAATGTGGTTTTATAATTGGTTTATAAAAAAAATGTTTTCAAAGCCTTATAACTAAAAATTCAATAATTTACCCATATGAAAAACAAATCAATTTTATTTAATGCAAACAACACCTTATCAATCGATAGCAAAATAGCTAATACATTTGCAATACTGATTGGATCATTATTAATTGGTATCTTAGCTCAAATTTCGATACCTATTCCATTTAGTCCAGTGCCTATTACAGGGCAAACTATTGGAGTCGTTTTAGTGGGCGGAGTGCTAGGATCAAAACGTGGAGCAATCTCTATAATATGCTATCTTTTAGAAGGAAGTTTTGGACTACCAGTTTTCGCAAATATGAAAGCAGGTGCACATGTATTAATTGGCCCAACTGGTGGCTATCTATGGGGATTTATTGTAGCTGCTTTTCTTATAGGATATCTAAAAGAAAAAGGTTTTGTTAACTCACCTCTAAATTGTTTTATTTCTTGCTTTATATCTACTACAACTATTTTACTTATTGGCGCATTTTATCTTTCTATTCTAACTGGAGACTTTAGTAAAGGTATGAATTTGGGATTATATCCTTTTTTGGTAGGAGATATAATTAAATCATTTATATGTGCAATATTGCTCTTAGGTTCAAATAAATTTTCTTCCTAATAATATATTTTGTCTGCTGCATGTGCCATTTTTAGGCATTTTTCAGTAATCCCACCGAGATCATGAGAAGTAAAAGTAAGATTAATTTTACACCAGCCCACAATCATATCAGGATGATGATTATACTCTTCAGCTTCTACTGCTAATAAATTGATAAATGATATACCATCCATATAAGAATCAAAACTATATTCTTTGCTAATTGCATCTTTCATATACTTCCATCCTTTTAGATTTTCCAATCCTTCTTGGATTTCAGATCTAGATAATAAACTCATTGTTTCCCTTACTGGTTTTATTAACTTTTATAAGTTCTAACCGCACCCAAGTTACTGCAATTAAAAATGCAGTACATGCTCCGATCATCATTGCATACCAATTCCACTCAACTGGTTTATTCAAAAATAAACTAAAATAAATCGCCAATGGTGCACTAATACCAAGAACCCGAACAATTGTAATAATGAGGACAGGTAAACCTCTTCCTAAACCTTGCATCACTCTTCCTGAGGTTATCGCAATTGCAACTAATGGATATACCAAACAAAGCAATTTTAAAAACCCTACTGAAATATTTATAATATTTTGGTCATTTGTAAACCATGATGAAAACATCTCTGCAAAAAAGTAAACAAATGCAGATGCTATTAACGTAATTAAAAATGCGCTACTTATTCCATATCGAACTATTTGGTTTAAAGCATGTAATTCTTTTGCACCATAGAACATCCCTACAAGAGTTGTCAAACCTCCTGCAATTGCAAAAATTGGCAAAAATATTAACATATCTATTCTACCAGCCACTTGATATGCTGCTACTGCATCTGATGAATAATTTATTAATATTTTATTAAAAATACCTTGTCCCATAGCCATAATCACCATTGATAAAGATGCTGGCATTCCTACTTTTATAATATCCCATAAAATTAATTTTGAAGGAGAAAAATCTTTTAGGTTGAATGTGATATAGGCATGCTTTTTTATAAAAAGCATATAAATAAATATTATAAAAACTATTAATTGCGATACTACAGTTGCTAATGCAGCGCCTCTTACTCCAAGCCCTAGACCAATATTACCAAATTTTTCAAGCTTAAATATAAATATTGGATCTAAAATAATATTGAATATTGTCCCCAGACCTGCAATCATCATAGGGAACCTCATATCACCCTCTCCTGCAAGTATCGATCTAAAAAAACCTGAAAAAACCATAAATGGAAGACCAATAACTATCATTGATAAGTATTGCCAGGCTAAATTCAGAATATTATTCTCTGCACCTAAAAATATTAAAATATTTTTCCCAAATAATATTCCCAATAAGGTAAAAGTAAAAGCTATAAAACATGCTATTGCAATAGCATGCTCTGCACTATTATCTGCGTTAACTTTGTTTTCTTCCCCAATAAATCTTGCAATAGAAGCTGTGACTCCCGATCCTAATCCCATAGTCAAACCAAGCATTAAAAAAAATATTGGCATATTAAAAGCAACACCTGCAATCGCATCCCCACCAAGACGACCTATAAATAATATATCTATTAAATTATAAAAAGTTTGAATACCCATTCCAAACATTATGGGAATTGCTAAGGTCCAAAGTGATTTTTTTGGATCGTCTAAAAAAGATTTTAAACGTGATGGAGGTTTAGCTTCGCTTTGCATTCAAAAATTTAGTTTACGACTATGTAAAAGTAATAAAAAAGGTACTAAACTAAATTGAATCTATAGCATTAATTAATGATTTATTTACTTTCTTACCCAGTTTATAAAGCTCTTTATTATCTGTTAAGCTAATTTGCTTCACAGCATCAATTGCTGAAATTGTCACAGATCCATCTTTGTTTTTCCAAAAGATTACGTTACATGGTAAAAACATTGCTACTTCTCGTTCCAAATCAAGAGCTTCTTTAGCAAGCGTAGGGTTGCATGCACCTAAGATTTGAAAAGAATCATAATCTATATTTAGTTTTTCTTTAAAGGTCTTTTTAACATCTATTTCTGTAATTATTCCAAAACCTTCCTGCATTAAGGATACTCGAATTTTCTCATTTACTTTTTCATAGCTTAAATCAACTACTTTTTGATAACCATAATCCATATTTACTCCAAAATCATTTATTAAATAGGCCAAAGAATTGGCAATACAAAAATAGCAGTAATCCAAAAAATTAATGCCAACGGGAAACCAACACGTATATAATCACTAAACTTATATCCCCCAGGGCCATATACCATAAGATTAGTTTGATAACCAACAGGAGTAATAAAAGATGCCGAAGCAGCAAAAGCCACTGCAAAAACAAAAGCACGTGGCTCAAATCCCATCTGATCTGTTACAGCTAATGCAATTGGTGTCATTATAATTGCTGTTGCTGCGTTTGAAGAAATTTCAGTTAAAATAACGGTAATTAAATATATTAGTCCAAGAAGAACCTTGGCCTGCAATTCTTTAGGTACAGATTGGGCAGCTGATGCAATAAGACCACCAATCCATTCAGCTGTGCCAGTGTTTTGTATCACTATTCCCACAGGAATTAATGCTGAAATAAGAATTATTACCTGCCAATTAATTGATTGATAACTCTCTTGAGGTGTAATAATACCAAGAGCTAATAAAATGACTACTCCAAGCATTGCACTTTTAACAATAGGCATAATTCCAAATGCTGCTAGACTAATAACACCCAAAATCACAACAATCGTCATCCACCACAACCTTTGTTTTCGTAGTTCGGCATCAACTTCACCAAGGACAAGAAACTCACCATTTTTTGTTAATTCCCCAACCTTATTTTGAGGCCCATATACTAATAATGTATCATATGCATTTAAAACAACATGTGCAATTTTCTCTCTTAAAATTGAGCCTTCTCGTCTAATAGCCAAAATAAAAAGACCGAACCTTCTTCGAAAATCACTCTTCATTAAACTCTTTCCCACCAGTTCAGCCTTATCAGTAACAATTGTTTCTACTAATACATTATCTTCTTTTTCAAGCTCCTCTTGGGTTAATTTTTCATCTGTTAGCATTGTAACTTTTTCTACCTCTTTCATCCTTAAAAAGTTTTCTAATGTACCTCTGACAAATAAAATATCATCTTGCTGAAGACGCGTTAAACGAATACTATTTGTTATCATCTTTCCATCTCTTAAAATATCTAAAACAGTTACATCGTAATTTTTATTAATCCCTCTATCCATGCACGTCTTACCATTTAATGGAGATTCAATTGTAACTTTCATCTCAGTAAGGTATCCTCCTAAATGATAACTTTTTGTTAAACTTGATGTAGAAGTACGAGATGGAAGAAGAAAAGGAGCTACAAAAAGAATATAAGATAATCCTATAGCCATTAATATGATTCCATATTTTGTAAATTCAAACATTCCCATAGGATTTGTGTTTGGTTCTAATGAATAAATTGAATTCACAAGCAGGTTTGTTGATGTTCCCACCAAAGTTAATGTTCCGCCCAAAATCGCAGCATAACTTAAGGGGATCAACATTTTAGAAGGGCTCATCTTATATTTTTGAGATAGCCTGATACTTACAGGCATAAAGATTGCAACAATTGCCGTATTATTCACCACTGCTGATGCTATCCCGATAGTAAATAGATAGACAGCTCTTCCAAGTGTAATAGATTTATCTGCAAGACGCCTCACCCTGACAATTAAATATTCAAGTATGCGTGTCTTTTGCAACGCATGACTTATAATAAATAAAAATGCTATGGTAATTACAGCAGGGTTAGAAAAGCCAGATAATGCTTCTTGGGGAGTTAAATATCCCATTACAAATAAAATTGTAAGAAGAATCATTGCAGTTATATCAATTGAGAATAATTCAAAAATGAATAAGAGGAAACCAATAAAAAGGAGACCAATTACAAATACAATGTCTAATGTCATATACAAAAACTTAACACTCTATAAAAATTATAAAGTATGTTTAATTAAAAGGGTGCTCACCCAAATGGGATCGAATTTGTTTATTATCTTTATCGGAAGATAAAAAAATATCTTGAGATTTCGATTTTGAAATTATCGCAATTATAATAGTATCAATAATTGAATCTTTTCTAATATTATTTAATACAGCCATTATAAAAATTGGATATTCTTT
>MDTG01345022.1_pt1 | contig 11288 bp, 11 predicted proteins | sample 811421 | NCBI WGS metagenome assembly MDTG01 (sample SAMN05326645, study PRJNA326480) | marine metagenome | isolation source: seawater | place: Pacific Ocean: South East | collected 2011
AGTTTATGCGCACACAAGAAACTTCCAGTTATGTAAAGAACTTGATTGTGATTGCCATGACGTCGTCTAATAAAGACCATAAATTTTAATGAATCCCTATATTATTCTTTTTCTAGCAATAATATTTGAGGTAATAGGTACAATGCTTCTCCCTGCATCGCAAAATTTTTCAAAACCAATACCAACATCAATCTTACTCTTTTCCTATGGCATATCATTTTATTTCCTTGCTATAGTTACCCAGAAATTACCCCTGTCCATCGTTTATGCTAGTTGGTCAGGTATAGGAGTTTTCACTATAGCTTTGCTTAGTTATATTTTTTATAAGCAAGCACTTAACTGGCAATCAGTCGCTGGGCTTTTTCTTATTGTGATCGGTGTTACGATTGTAAATATTTATAAATCGGTTAATTAAAATAATATGATCAATCTTCAAGGAGTTAGGCCGTTTGCAGAAGGCGGCAATAGGATTTGTTATGTTCATCCCGATGATAAAAATCTATGCTTAAAAATCACTAAACCAGAAGTAGTCAAAAAAATGCACTCAAATGCCCCGTGGTATAAAAAACTAAGATCAGAAAAAAGTTTTGATGATAACTTTAGAGAAGAGGTTGCTTACAGACAAAGAGCTATTAAAAAGAACCCACAAAAAATTTGGAGGCATCTCGCAAAATGGTATGACTTTGTGGAGACTAGCCAAGGCTTAGCATCATGCACAGAACTTATAAAAAATAATGACAAAGTAGCTTTAAACCTAGAAGAATATTTATTCAGTAAGGGAAGAACCCCAGAAATTGACCAAGCCCTGCTAGAGTTTGAGACATTTCTAAAAGAAACTAAATTACTAACGAAAAATATAATTCCTCATAATCTAGCCATTAAAGAAGATAATTCTGGCTTGATATTAAAGATTATCGATGGCCTTGGATGTATGTCATTTATCCCATTACCAGAAATTAGTAATACTTTTGCAGAGAGGTATATTAAAAGAAGAATTGAATTAATGTATTCTAGGATTGAATGGGATCTTTCGGGGAGGAAGGGCAGCTGGAAATAACTCAACACAAAAAGTATTTATAACAATGTTTAAATTTATTAGCACACTTCTCATAATAATTTTAGCTACAAACGTGTTCTCTCTATTTTATTATTGGACTCAAGGTAATAACGATTTAGTATCAATGATTAAAATCATTACATATAGCACCTTAGCAATTTTTGTTTTTTTAACATTGAGAAAACAATGAAATATCTTGGCATTATTATAGGATTATTATGTTTTAGTTTAGCATTTTTAACATTTCCCTCTTTCATTTCAGGCCTAATGTTTAATAAATTTTTTGCGATAAGCTATTACTTGTTAGATATTCTGACTTTCTTTTGTTTAGGAGTTTATATTATTATTTTAGGCTTCAGATTAAGCAAAAAACACATATGACAGCCAACAGGTTCTTAGCAACAAAAATAACTCTTATCCTCCAACTATTCTTTGCTTTTTTAGCTATTCCAACGCAACTGAACTCACAGGAGTGTGATTTGACTTGTCAAATGCTTGAATTTAAGTCTAAAGAGGATAGAAATACATCTTTTGTGGGCAATGAAGTTCCCTCTCATCAACTAGTTGATAGCGGTGGAGTTTTCTATAGATTAGATGAGACCCAGCCTTTTACCGGAGTTTCTATTCAAAATAAAAACGGATCTTTGTTTAAAAAGAGCTTTATTAGAGATGGCTTAGTTTATAAAACTGAAACATATAATAAAGATGGATTTCTAGTAGAAGTATTGGGACTAGAAGAAAACCAAGAAACACTTCTAGTATATGATGATAAAGGGTCCTTAATTATTGAAGGATATCACCAAATATTTTATGACGACACAAGAACACTTAAAATGCGTGGTTTTATAAATGATGGTAAGCCCGACGGACCCTGGCAAACATTCGATAAAGACACAAACTTTCTTGGTTACAATTTTTGGGATGAAGGCAGGAAATTAGAAGTTGTCTCTTTTGATATGATTCATTTTTATGATGAGACGGTTACTTTACGAAATAATAGTGAAGAATTTTCCGGAGTGGTTATTTGTGAATACGATGAATATGTGGATGGTCTTTGGAGCTGGTGTAAAGACAGCATAGAATTATTTCAACTTTCAACTAGTAGTTATTTTAGCAATATAGCATTTATAAAAATATCATATGGCAAACCAGATAGCGTACAAACCTATGAAGAAGAATGGGACTATGATTCTGAATATAGTATTAACAAAATTACACCTAGAAAATTTAGTTCCTGTGATTGGAGCATACAAGATGAGAATCCTATTTTTAAGCCATGTGAAATATCTTATACCTACCTTTATGATGGATCTGGAACAGTTAATACGTCTAAATATGAAACGCTTGGGGGAAACCTATTCATTGCCACATTTTCTTATGTGGAATATAAGTCGAACTCTCCAGCAAATACTTACACTGAAATTATAGAGGCAGATGATTTCAATGAATATGTTAAGTGGTTTCAAACTGATGTTTGGCCTGAAGTCACTCCATCATCAACAATAAGTATTTTTGACAGCATGAAAGTTGGAGAAATAGAGAGAGAACAAGTTACGAATAATAAAGGGAAGGTTGTTTCTATTTATAAAAATGGATTTGATATTTCAAATGGAGAAGAAATTGGAGTCGAGAGTATGTTTGAGGGCTACTATAAAGATGGTCTCAAACAAGGCCTTTGGAAGGGAGCCGATGGTTCTTACATAAACTTTTCTAAAGGAGTGCCTGATGGAGAGTATATGCTTTTTGGCTTGGGGAAGAAATTGTATTTCGAGCCATATACAGATCTCCTTTGGAAAGATATACCAAGTCTAGAAGAAGAGTTACTCACTGAAGAATATTCAATTTTAGAGGAAGAGACATTTGATTTACTGGACGAAAATGAAAACAACATACCTGATCCAATTGATTGTTTAAGTGAATCTGGAACTTTTGATGACGGACAATACACAAAAAGAATAATTTATAGTTGTGGCAACATTCAGCAGATATTTGAGTATAGCGAGGATAACAGCATTAATTTGGTTAAAAATTTTGATCCTATTCTAAATGAGGAGACAAATAGGGAGCTATATTGTTCAGGCGTTCCCTACAAAAAGTTAATAATGGATAGTAGCGGCAAAATTGTTGATGAAGAAATATATCCGTTATCTGAAAGCATAAAGGAAGCGTTATTGACGACCTTTAAAGACTTAGATTGTGCTGATGAGTGGGTCAGTCTCAGCGATGAGCAAGAAAGGATTAAGCAGTTAAAAATTGCTGAGGAACAAAGAATTGAAGAGCAAAGACAAAAAGATGCAGCATACACGGCTCGCTTCAAGCCAGTATCTCTTTATGAATATAGTTATGCAGACACACTATCAGTTAGCGAAAGCAAAGAGTGGATAAGAAATAATTACAGCTTCATAAAAGATCTACCAATGCCGAAACTTGTAAAATTTTCGTTTGATGAGTGGGGATATGATGAGGAATTTATTGTCGTGTACAGCTGCAAAGGACTGGAAGGGTTTACAACGGCAATAGAAATAGTTTTCGATAATGATGTAATCGGCTATTATAGTGGCAACTCTACAGGCTCATGCAGCCAATACACTGATACCAACGATTATGTTGTTTATGATTGGAGTATAGGTGATCAAGCTTATACCTATCTTTACCAAAATAAAAACAATTTAGAAGAGATCATCAAAGAGATTAATCTCTATATAACCGGCATCTACAGTCCCTCACTTTCCTATGAGATACCTTTTGAGCAAAGGAGAATATTGAATCCTGACTCAGAGAATTCCGTTTATCTTTATGGAGTTGAAAGCCCCTTTAAGTACCAGCTTTATAAAAAAAGAGAAGATGGAATGCCGATCTCATATAACTTTGAAATACTAAACGAGCTTGAACAGGAGGGCGAAAGAATTTATGAAAGAAACTGTTCGGCCTGTCACCAAATAAATGGTGAGGGGTTGGTGGGTATTTTTCCTGCACTCGCAGGAAGTGATATCGTCATGAATAAAAAAGAAGAACACATTGCGATCTTAGTGGATGGAGTAAGAGGCTCCGCCATGATGTCGTTTGATAGTTATCTAACCGATAGAGAGTTAGCTGCTGTTATGACTTATACACAGATGGCTTGGGACAATAATGTTGAAGATGCGTCAGCATATATTTTCCCTGAAGATATAACCGCATACAAAGCAAAGACTCAATAATATTAATTTTCTTTAGCCCATGAAAACATTAATCTTAGCAGCTCTTAAAGATGAACTTGATGCTAATGAAATTCAAGACTTAAAGGTATGCTATACCGGCGTGGGTAAAGTTAATGCCGCAATCAAAACACTCCAAGCTATTCAAAAATATTCACCAGATTTAATCATAAATTTTGGAACTGCCGGCTCTTTGAATCCACAATTGAAAGGCCTTATAGAAGTATGTTCTTTTTATCAAAGAGACATGGATGCGTCACCGCTTGGGTTTGAAATTGGCCAAACACCATTTGAAGATGAAAAAGAGATTTCATTTGGCAGACAAGGAGTCTCTTGTGGTACCGGAGACAAGTTTGTAACAAGTTTACCAAAACTAAAAACTGACATCGTAGATATGGAAGCTTTTGCCATTGCAAAAGTATGCAAATTACATAATGTGGACTTTAGATGCTTTAAATTTATTTCAGATAACGCAGATAGTGAAGCAAAAGATGACTGGGTCGACAATGTTTCCCAGGGCAGCTCACTTTTTATTGAAAAACTAAAAACCCTCAATTATCTATGATCTCAGCACTTGACCATTTAATCATAGCAGTAAAAGACCTTAATCAAGCTACTGTTGATTATGAAAAAATACTTGGCATTGCTCCATGTTGGAAGGGCCAACATAAGGATTTGGGCACTCGAAATGTGCTATTTAATTTCGAGAATACTTATTTAGAGTTATTGTCTCCCTGTGAGGATGGCCCTGGTTCAGATTTTATCAACTCTTTAATTAACGAAAAGGGAGATCATTTAGCTGGGATTGTATTAGGAACAGACAATATAGAGCAGGTAAAAGAGGTTCTGAATAAAGATGGACACGAAGTAGAAATAACAAAAGGAGAAGGCCAAAACGAAGAAGACGGGCAATACAGAGAATGGAAAAATATTTTTTTACCGAGCAGTCTTAGTAGAGGACTTTTTATTTTTATCATAGAACATACCAAAGGGAGTCTTTTAAATAATAAATATCAAGATCCATCTAGGGTGAAAAAGCTTGATCATGTGGTGATAAACACTCAAGATGCAGAGGATTTTATAAGTATCTATGGAGACACCTATAAGATCAGGTTAGCTTTAGATAAAACCATTGATCATTGGCAAAGAAGAATGTTATTTTTCCGGACTAACAAAACAACAATTGAGGTAATTGAACAAAAGGATAAACGCGATCCAGAGGATGAGCTTTGGGGGCTTGCTTGGGAGGTTGAATCAATAACAAATGCTAGAAAGAGGTTGATAAGCAATAATGTTGAAGTTACCCCAGTGAAAGAGGGATTAAAAGAGGGAACCTTAGTTGCAACAATTAAATCACATACATGTAATGTTCCTACATTACTAATAGAGCATTTAAGATAAATGTTAGTGGGAACAAAATTTCAGATTAAAGTTTGGAATGAATTAAAAAAAATTCCTTGGGGAGAAGTTAGGACATATAAAGAAATTGCTATAGCTATAGGAAAGCCAAACTCGGCTCGAGCAGTTGCAAATGCATGTGGAAAAAATCCAAGACCTATTGAAATACCTTGCCACAGAGTTATTAAGTCCGATGGCTCTTTGGGCGGATATAGTGCAAAAGGAGGCGTTTCAGCAAAATATAAGCTGCTAAAAAAAGAGGGAATATCTTCAAATATCCTTATAATGTGACTCATGAGCTTCAAGTTCCCAACCAGCTACAAGGCTAATAGGCCTAAATCATTTCAGTGGCTTGGAAAAATATTAATGAAACTTTCCGGCTGGAAGATCAAAGGACACATTTCCGATTATTATGAGAATAAGAAATTTGTTGCAATTGTTGCACCACATACCTCAAATTGGGATGCTGTTGTGGGGTTGTCTGCAATAGCCGCAGTTGATTTAAAAGTATATTTCATTGGTAAACATACAGTTTTTAAAGGTTTGCTTGGCAAGTTTATGAAATACATGGGAGGTATTCCAGTTGATAGGTCAAAGCCGGGCGGTTTGATACAAGATCTTCTCAACCAAATCAAGGATAAAAAGAATGGACTCATTGGTCTCGCTCCTGAAGGCACCAGATCAAAAGTGGATGAGTGGAAAACAGGTTTTTTAAGAATTGCTAAAGAGCTCAATTCAGGTGTAGTCTTAGTTTCCCTAGATTTCCTTAAAAAAGAGCTAGTCTTTGGTGAAGAGTTCAAGTTATCGGGAAATGATAAACAGGACTTGCTTGATATAAAGAAATATTATGAGGCATTCACTCCTAGACATATTAAGAATTTTTAAATAAATTATCTTTTAGAGATATGGATAAAACTACAAGTTTGGAAGCGCTATGTTTGATGGTTGCTTCTTTGTGCGCTTCAGAGACGACAATCGATTTATCAATTGGTGAGATCGCAGAAATACCCGAAGAAGAAATTCTCTATGAGCAATTGGTGGAAAGACGAGGTACTTCATATCAAATCAATGCAAGTCTGCCTTATTCGGGCTACGCTTTAAAATATCATGATAATGGACAAGTTAGCTTGAGAGCTATATTTTTGGATGGAAAAAGAGAAGGTGTTTGGAAGTACTTTCATGATAATGGAGAGCTATTAAAAGAAGAAAGTTATCCCAATGCATTAGATCATATATTTGTAAAAACCTTTGATAGGAGTGGCAACTTTAATGGATATTGGCCAAGGGAGGACTTCTATTCTAGCTTTGAACAAGATGACTATGATAATACGACCTTTATTAATTTTTTTAATCAATCTGGAGAGACACTTTTAAGTACGTATGTTTCTCCTGAAGAAGATAGAGAATTTGTATATTCTTATGACCATAATATTGAAATTTCTGGACCTTCTTATACATCAGATGAAAACGGGATAAGTCGTGTGCACTGGTTTAGGGCCGGGGAATGGGTTGGCATTGATTATTATCATGCAAATGGTGAGCTAGCCATAGAGTCACGAATATCATATCCAGGCTCCATAAAATATCAGAATATCTATGATGATATGGGTTATCCTGTGAACTTCGGTACCCTAGATATTTTTTATCCAACAGGAGATATTTTTACCTCAGTTAACATTAGATCAGGAAAACTGCATGGTGAATATACTGAATTTTGGCGAGGAGAAGGCTTCACTGAAGGAAATTACAAGAATGGGCTTCTTGATGGCGAGTTGAAGGCATTTGATTTAAATGAAGAGCTAACTTATAAAGCTTTTTTTGTAAACGGTCTAAGAGATGGCAGAGCTTTTTATTATGAAGATGGGAAGATTGTTAGCGAAGAGCTTATAGATATGGATAAATTTATTATAGGCATAGATTTTGATACAAATGGGGATATAGAGAGATGTTATGATGAAAGTTTTAATACCATTGACTGTGAAGACTTTTAATTTATGAAACCAAGTCATTATCCATTCCTCGCACTAATTCTCACCAGTAATCTTCTAATGGCGCAATCTTATTTGTCGCAAGATGAGATATCTCTCTTTGGGATGAGGTTAATGGATAATGCGCTAGATCATATTACGTTGGATGAGCTCAATTCAAAATTTGAATACAGTGAAAGTGATGAATTATTTTATAGAGTTCTAGTTACATCAAAGAAAAATGCAAATTTTAGAAGAATATTTTTAGTAACTGATTCGAAAAACATCATTCATTCAATTTCTGGATTTGAATCGGTAGATGCATCAATTTATGAATGTAAGGAAAAGTTATTAAAACGGTTTGTAGACAGATTTGAACAAAAGTATTTCACAAGCATGCAAGCATATGAATGGGCTGGCACTTCATTTATTAATCATGTTGAGCAGGCAAATCTTCTTGAAGGAAGCACGTTTAGATTTCAATGTCAGGAACATTTCAGCGGCGAGAATGTTTTTGCGACACTCTTTCAAACTTATGAGTTGCAAGAATCAATAAATAGATTTTATGATGAAGGGTTTTAGTAGCTAGCTAAAATATCACATATATTCTTACTTGGATGCACGTCTCCAAAAATTTTGGAATCTAGTATTTGAGTATAGCTATTTACTTCATCATATTTTTCCCATTGCGGAGCATTCTTAAAATTAGGATCTCCATTTTTTGCAAATGATAGCCAGTATGATTGAATGGCTTGCGTCAGTTCCAAATCATCATTATTTGTTGGCAACCAATCATCATGCGTATTAAAAACATATGGCAACTCAGCACCATGATAGGCACCATATTTTTTAGCTTTTTCTCCTTCTCTTACTCTATTAAATTGATACACCCATGCATTATTTCCTTTCTTATCAATGCTGGAAGCCATTAAAAGTGAGGGACAAACAAAGTTTTTAGCAGTAATTAGCAAATCCATTTTTCTTATTGGATCCTCTATATCTTTGAGAAGCTCTGTTAGTTCAATTTTTTGTTTTGATGAAACTTCCTCATTAAGCCAGCTTTCTATATCAACATTTGCATCAAAGTATAAAGACCACTCATCATTATTAGCCCCAATTAATAAATCTACATCTTGAATATTTCCGCTCATATATAAGTCTGACAAATTACTTATGACAGACTCTCCATCTTCTACATAATCAAAATAGTGATTACCATATATCTCTTCTGAAACTTGAAGGATATCGTCGGCGCTTACTGTTCTGAGATATTCAATTGAGGGTTGTGCAAAAGCATTGCTAAACTCAATAGCTAATTCTTCGGTCACAGAATTCGCTAATGGATAACTCAAGGAGGATCCGCCACTTTGATGAATGGCTTTATGAAATAAACCTTTGCTCAGAGGAGAGGCAATTAAATGACCGATACCGCCTGCACCTGCAGATTCTCCAACAAGAGTTACATTAGAAGGATCACCTCCGAAAAGAGATACATAGTTGTGAATCCATTGAAGTGCCATGAGTTGATCAAATAGCGCTAAGTTAGGATTTTCAACTTCAGGGTGAGAAAAGAAACCAAACACTCCCAATCTGTAAGGAATACTTATTAATATAAAACCTTTATCTGCAATATTATGTCCAAGATAGTTAGGTTCATAGGACCATCCAGCCTTGTTACTGCCCCCATGAATATAAACAACGACTGGCAAGTTTTCTTGAGCTCCAAGTGGACGCCACAAATTCAGGTATAAACAATCCTCACTAAAACTTGGCGAATCAAAAGTATCAGGATCACCTCCAAAATCTATAATCAGTCTTTTATACCAGTCTATAATTCTTTGATTTTGAAAGCATGCTGGTTTAAATGCAGTTGCTAAGATTTCATCACCTTTTTTAGGTATCCAATTTTCAGGTTTGCGCCATCTAAGCTCATTAATTGGCGGCTTTGCAAAGGGCAATCCAAGAAACATTTCAACTTTTTGATCTTCATGCAAACTGCCTACTACTTTTACATTCTCAATAAAGATTGTTGGATTTGAGTTTTGGCAAGCTGCAATATTTAGGACACATAAGACAAACAAAATCTTAAAGATACTTCTTTTCATATTGATGGTGTTATAAAAATAAGAATTTAGACACAAAAACTGCTGTCAGAAACCAGGCCCCAGATGATATATTCCTAATTTCACCACTAGCAATTTTTAAAACAACATAAGCTAAAAACCCTAAAGCAATTCCATTTGCAATTGAGAATGAAAGGGGAATCATCACTATAATAATTAGGGCAGGCAAGAGCTCTGTTGAGTCAGACCAGCTCAATTTTTCCATGCCACTCATCATAAGAATAGAAACATAAATCAATGCACCAGCTGTTGCATAGGCTGGGACGATAGCAGCTAAGGGCGAAAAGAATATCGCAATTAAAAAAAGAAGACCTACAATAACTGTAGTTAAACCAGTTCTGCCTCCTGCCTCAACCCCTGCAGTACTTTCAACATAACTAGTGACAGGCGAACAACCAAAAAATGTACCAAAAATGCTCGAGCTACTATCAGCTTTTAGAGCCTTATCAAAGTCTCTAGCATTTCCAAGTTCATCAGTAAGTTTTGCTCTTGTTGCTACTCCTAATAGAGTACCCGCGGTATCAAATAGGTTCACAAATAAAAAAGACATAACAACACTTAACATTGCGATGTCGAGTGCTCCAAGAATATCCATTTTCATCAAAGTAGGCGCAATGCTGGGTGGTGTTGAAACCAGTCCTTGAAACTCAACTAAATTAAGGAAAATTGAACAAATGGTTATTGATATCACACCTATAAGTATTGCTCCGGGTATATTTCTAACAGATAAAGAACAAATTACTAGGAATCCTAAGGCAGCCAATAGTGTTTCTATGTTTGTAAAATCTCCCAGGCTTAAGAAGGTTGCATCATTAGGAACAACCAATCCACCATTCTTAAGACCAATAAAGCCTATAAATAGACCAACACCAGCACCCATAGCAATCCTAAGATTAAGAGGTATGCTTTCAAGCATCCATATTCTAAGACGAGTAACACTCATAATGAAAAACAAGACTCCTGCTAAAAAAACAGCACCAAGTGCAACCTCCCAAGAGTATCCCATTTCACCCACAACGGTATAAGTAAAAAAAGCATTTAAACCCATTCCAGGAGCCAAGCTTACTGGCCAATTTGAGTAAAAGCCCATAATAATGCAGGCCAAGGAGGCAGCAAGACAGGTCCCAACGAAGCTTGCCCCAAAATCCATCCCACTGTCTGCCATCATGCTTGGATTTACAAAAATTATGTAAGCCATAGTTACAAATGTTGTTACCCCAGCTAAAACTTCTTTGCCTATTGATGTGTTATTAGATTCAAGTTGAAAAATTTTTTCTAACATTTATGAAGATTTTACAACTTTAATGACATTAAGTTAGATTTTCATGCAAAAAAAACAAAAAATACAGCCAAATCTTGTTTTGTAGCTTGTTAACTTAAATATTAAAAAGTATTATCTTAGATTGTGATTTAATTTGCACCATCTCCATGGTTAAAAAGGAGCTCAAGTAATTGGGTGTGAGTGAGTTAAAATCGTTCAACTCTTCGGAGTCGGAAGTAAGCGAAAGCTGAAGGAACGCGCTAATCGTTCATCTCTTAGGAGACG
>MDTG01372705.1_pt1 | contig 11288 bp, 7 predicted proteins | sample 811421 | NCBI WGS metagenome assembly MDTG01 (sample SAMN05326645, study PRJNA326480) | marine metagenome | isolation source: seawater | place: Pacific Ocean: South East | collected 2011
CGCACTTGAGGCCATGGACGATAGCGAATTGTCATCAACAACGGGCGAAGGGTTAGGTGTGATTGTTGATAATCTTTCTATTCATAGTGCCGATAAAGGACAGCCAGGTGATTTTGAAATCATTTTAGATTTGAACGAAACTCCAGGCCAAGAGCAGTTTATTTTCAGTGAATTAAGAATTCATAAAACAGGAACAGTCTCTGGGTCTGCAGATTCTGGTGGTAACTTCGGTACCATTGAAAATCCGGTTTATATAGGCGACTTGCGTGCTATTGATGTGTACTCAGGTAATGCAACGGATCCAGGTGATTCTACGGTATCGGTCACAACTTCTTTGCGTGCAGAGTTTCCTGGTTCTTCTTTAACCCAGGTGGATCGTTCAACCAGTGTGCAGCAAAATAATCCAGCAGGTTACGCTGCTGCGGCGGCTCAGTTTGAGTCTAATTTAAGTGCAGTCACCGATAAGTTTACTGCTCATGTTCGTTTTGATGACTTTATTGCCGCGAATCCCCCGGGGCTAAAAGATAACTTCCGAGCAATGATTGATATAGAAGGTCTTCGCTTTTATGGGACTTACACCGATGTCTTTGCCACCCAAGGTAAAGGTATTTCTCTCGCGGGTGCGACCGGACTTTATATTGATCAAGTAACTGTATCTACATCTCTGCCAACAGCAGATAGCAAGCAGAATGCAAGCAATACTGATGATTATGTAACAACGCCAATTGATAGCCGACTGATATTTAATGGGATAGATGTTTACACAACACTCGGTACTCGCAATCAACCGTTAACCTTTGATAATGTCACGGATGAGAATGGTAATAATCAGTTACAAATGGAGATTTCACCATTACCTGCTTCTGTTGGCGTAGCACCTAAAAGTAATGTCTATGTTAAAAGCATTTATTTTGGTGAAAAATATAATCCAGAGCTTAGAACCGGTTTAAGAGATGGTATGGCTGATGATGGCACTCCTGAAAATTATCATTACGCTTTTCAACCAGATGTTGGTAATACTATAGAAATTAAAGGTATCCAAGTTCAGCACCTGCGCATTACCACTATGGATATCTAAAGGGAAATAATCATGATAAAAAAAATAATATTAACAATGATTTCTTCTTGCTCTTTAGTATTAACTAGTCAAGCTGAGTTACTACCGATGAGCGATGAGGTTTTAAATGAAGTCTCTGGGCAAAGTGGTATCACTTTAAACGCAAAGGTTATATTAGGTGATGAAAGTAGCATTGTTTTTGCCAATACTTCCGGTAAGAAAAAAGCCGATGCGACTCCTGCTGAAACGGGCTATTTAATTGTTGATGAGTTGCAAGGCGCTATTGAATTTGAAGGTTTAGGCTTTGATTTAGTATCCGATCTTAAAAATTCTGGCAAGTCTGCGTTGCAGTGGACCTTACCTAAGAAAGTGACCGCAACCAATCTTAAAACGACTGGGATTTATATTTCCAGTACAGAAGACGTCAACCCAGGAACAAGTACGTTTTTAATGGGCTTAGAGATGAATGGCGAGTTAAGCATGCCTGCTAATACCCAAATCTCTTTGTTTATTGTGGATTAATATGACTATGAAAAATTTTATAATTAAAAATCTACAAGCAGTTTCTGTATTACTTTTCCTGTCTGTTTCTTCGCAAAGCTCAGCCGATTTAACGGCTTTAAGCGACAATGCCTTAAGTGATGAGGCGCTTGGTCAAGTGACAGGGCAGGCTTTGTTTAAAATCGAAGAAGATACGGTTCCTAATTCAGAAGGTATAACCTTTACTAAGCTAACCTTAGGCTTAGAAATAGCCATGAACGTTAATATCGATGAGTTGAATGTCGGTCGCTATTATCGTCAGGGTGGTAACACCTGTATGGCTGGGCAGAAGGGGCGTTTCTGTGATAATACACTCGCGACTGATCCTTTCAACTCATGGAACTGTACTGAAAACAAGTGTGGTGGTATAGATAATTATGATGGCAATAACCCTTTAAGTGCCTCAGCCTTGGTATATGGTGATTTAATTGGTTTATCGGGCGCAGAGAAGTTAGGCGCTGCTTTAGCTTCGGTTATTAATGACGATCACTACGCGAATAGTGCACCTTTTACTCGATCGGATATTTTCCCATCAGGATTCGAACGTACGTCTGATACAGATATTCGATTACGCGATATGAGCTTTGGGCGTGTTATAGAAAACCAAGACGGAACTCAAACATTAGAAGACTTTATTATTCAAAAACCCTTTATTCAGTTTGCTCATGAGGATGTAACTGTAGGTAGTGAGACTGTTAGAAAAATTGCAGGTTTACGTCTTGGTTTTGGTTCTTCTACGGGGGTTCAAGGCCAGGTTATCGATGCGGTTTCTGGTTTTGTTCGTCCTGTGATTGATGTGTCGGTTGACGCGGGTAACCTAGTGGGTCAGGCTGAGTTTACATTTGCACCTTATTTAGGTGGTGTTCGTACTGTTGGCTTTATTGATACTGACCCTAATAAAACGTTAGTATCCCCTTGCAGTGGGTCGGGGATTGTTTGCGGAAGTGTCGAAGATGCGGCCAAAGTATCCGAGGCTTCACCTCAGGCTCAGTTATTTCCTATGCAGAATTTAGTGTTAGACGATTCACCTGCGGTCTGGTTATCTGTTCAGAGTAAAGATGTTTCTTATCCTTCAGATACCCAAGAAGTTGATAATGGTGCAGGCGGCACCGATTCTATTAAGTTTGATTATGAAACGGCCAAAGCAGGTTTTTGGTTTAACTTAGGTGCGTTGGGCTTGTCCAAGAATGGTACTAATGTTTTACAGCAGGTCGACGGGTCTTCAAACTATACCAGCGCAAGCTTGCAAGAGTTCAATGTGTTGTCGGGTATTCAAGGCAAAACAGCTAAGCCGTTACACCCTGATAACTATTTTAGTGCGCATCCAAACAATACTAAATACCCACAAGTTAATAACTACTATTGAGCTTGTTTAGTATTTAGCTGCACTGGGCAAGACAAAGGCTCTTTCAATAATTTTGAAAGGGCCTTTTTTGTGTTTATTGTTTTTAGGGTAGGAATGGTTGCAGATTTCTAGGGGGAAGTATTTTATCTGGAAATAAAAAAACCCTAACCAGAATTTCTTTATGAGTTCTTAGTTAGGGTTAGTGTTCAAACTGAATAGATTGGGCGTTAGCTTTCTTGTCTATTTTGACCTGATAATTTATCTAACTCTAAAGCGCTTAAGATAGTGAAGTCTTGAATTTGATTGCTGTGCGTATGCAAAGATTTAAGTGAAGATATAGATTGCAGAGGGCTTAGATCTTGAACGTAGTTTTTCTGGATACCGAGTTCGTTTAATTCAGTAAGTTCAGTTAAAGCATCTAGGCTATCAATTTGATTACCGCTTAAGTATAAGGTATTAAGCTTTTTAAGCTCCACTAATGGTGTGATGTCATTGATTTCATTAAAGTTTAAATGCAGAGATTTTAATTCAGATAAAGCTTCAATGCCTTCAAGTATTACAATGCCTTTATTATTGCAAACAAGGGTTGTGATATCTTCAGCGTACTCTCGACCAGTATCTTGTATGCACTTGTTCAATGCATAATCAGAAATACTCAACGATCTAAGCGGAGTAGAAGTTTGTGTCGCCGTAGCCGTAAGAGCTTGTATTTCTGCTGTATTATCAGGAGTAGATGATTTATTAGATGAACCACTACCACCGCAACCAAGCATAGCAAGACTTAGTGAGCCGACTGCTATTGCTGCTCCTAGTCTGTTTAATGCATTCATATCTTTACCTATTTATATATTTTTTTATTTATTATTTAGGTTTATACCAAGATGGTACCATTTCATACTCGTAGTCCCAATAGGTATGAGTGATATCTTTACATAAAACTATCAAATTATTTTGTTGTGAAAGAGCTCAGGTCGTAAGTTGATTTATTTCCTTTAAAACTGGTCAATGAGGCGTATTGTAATATATTATATTGTCCTATTTATAAGACAATCGTCATTGTGGTATTGACCAACTATGTTAGATATAAACCAATTATCAGTTTTTATACGTGTTGTTGATGAAGGCAGTTTCACCGCAGCGGGTAAAGCGTTAAATATCCCTAAATCGCGTATAAGCCGTATGGTTGCTGATCTTGAGAGTACTTTAGGTGTACGCTTATTGCAGCGTTCAACTAGACAGGTGAGTTTAACTCAGGTGGGAGCAGATTATTATAATAATTGTAAGCACTTAGTGGCTGAGGTGATGGATGTTCACGCTGAAATTTCCGATCGTCAAGATAGGCCTCATGGTGTACTTCGTATTGCCGTACCTATGGTTGTAGGGAGTGGAATTCTTGGGCGTTTTGTGGCTCAGTTCCAACAAGTTTATCCAGATGTTCGGGTTGAACTTTGTCATACAGATAGACAGGTTAATTTGATTGAGGAAAAGTTCGATTTAGCCCTTCTTGTGGGTGAATTACCAGAATCCTCTTTGATTGCCCGAACCGTTGCAGAAACTGATTTGATGCTATGTGCATCTCCTGAATATATACAGAGAAATGGCACGCCAAGTTCTATTGAAGAACTACAGAATATGGACCTTGTTAAAATCGGTGAAGGGATGCAGGATGAATCTTTTGAGATGACTCACATGAGTGGTACTGTTTCAACAGTTAAGCTAAAACCTAATATCGTTACGAATCATATTGCGGCTGCTATGAGTTCAATTATTCACGGGGCAGGTGTTGGCGTATTGCCGATGTTTATGGCAAGTGAGTACTTGCTATCTGGACGTATGGTATCGATTATGAATGACTGGTCATTTCGGCCGCAATCGTTATCAGTGGTTTACCCCAGTCGCCAATATTTATCGCTCAAAGTACGTTGTTTTATAGACTTTTTGGTCGCTGAAATTGAAGAGCTGAAGCTGTCACTTGATACTTTACCTAAGAATGAAAATGAAAAAGTATTACTTGCCTATAAAAAATTAATCGAGCATTGACCAAGCATCCAATCCTTAAGCCTCGCACATCTGTAACAAAGATGTCATAAAACTGTAGTAACTTGCTCTCAAATAAATTTGAAGTGAAATTTCTTTGGGGTAAGTTATGAAATCCAAATTCGCACCATCCTTATTCGGTGCTATCTCGTTTGTATCCGTTCTAACTGCTGGTTTATCTGTTATGCAAGTGAATGCAGGTGAAACAGTTTTCTATGTTACCGAAGACGGAAATCCTGTCAGTGATTTAGCCATTACAGTCGATGGCAACAAAAAATTAGTTCGCAGCAATGGCTTTATCAGCTTTGATGTTAAAGCGGGTACCCACCAAGTTGAGTTTAGTCAATTAGGTGAATGGGCTGGTGATGCTGAGTTCACAACGACAGATAACCAAAATGCTGAAATTCAGGTCGAATTAGTTGGTGGAGAAGCTTTAGCAGAAGTAAATGTTTTTGCTGAAGATGAAATTGCTGCAGGAACATTATCAGGATATTTAATTTCAGAAGAAACCGGCTCTGGTATTGTTGGTGCGACTGTTAGTCTATCTAAAGAGTTAACTGTTTTAACCAATCAGCAAGGGTATTTTGAATTTGAAGTTCCTCGCGGGTCTTATGAAGTGATGATTGACCATAAGGAATATGGTCAGAAGAAAATTAGAAACCTTAGAGTGCTTGCCAACGTTGCGACAGAAGTGAATGTTGACTTGAGTATGTCGGGTGATGGCGTTATTGAAGAAGTGGTTGCTATTGGCACATACGTAGCTGATACGGTTACTGCGCAAGAGCGAGATTCAAGTGCAGTTTTAGATGCAATTGGTAATGAACAGTTTTCACGTTTTGGTGATTCAAATGCTGCCTCTGCATTAAAGCGAGTATCGGGTGTCACTATTGCTGACGGTAAGTATGCCGTTGTTCGTGGTTTGAACGAACGGTATACGACCGTGACATTTAATGGTGCTAATTTACCATCTCCTGACCCAAGTCGTCGTGTTGTTCCGTTGGATATCTTTCCATCAGGTTTGATCTCTGGAATAAATGTTCAAAAAAGTGCCACAGCAGATAGATTTTCAGATTCTGCTGGAGCAAATATTGATATTTTATCTAAAGAAGCACCTGATGCATTTAGTGGAAAATTAAAAGCGAGTATCGGATTTGTTGATGGCTTAACGGGAACTTCTCGGGACCTACAGACAACTTCTGGAACTGAAATATTAGGATTCGGATCTGATGATCGAGCGCTATCTTCGCAAGCAAAATCATTGTCAAATGCTGATAATAAAGTAGCCACAGGTAGCGATGCAGCAAATTTAGTAGACTTATCTCAATTAGAAACTGAGAAGCAAAACATTCGCCCTGATATGAGCTTAGAGCTTTCTATTGGCGATATGATTGCTGAAACGGATTCTGGGTTCTTTACCTATAAATGGACTGGTAAATATTCAAATGAATGGAATCTTGAGGAGTCAGATAGAGCAACTTATGAGGCTGTAGGTAATGGCGATATTCAAGAAGCAGATGAATATATCTACGAAAGGGTTACCAATGACATTACTCTGGCAACAGGTTTAAGTTTATCTTATCAGGGTGAAGACACCAATTTATATTCTAATAGCATGATGCTGCGCCAAACTCAAAATGATAATGTTTTGACTAAAGGTATTCGAGGAGAGAACAGAGATTTTATAATTGAAAAAGATTATTCCTGGAGAGAGCGTGAGTTCTTAATGCAGCAATTTGTTGGTGAACATTATTTCTCTATGGAATCATTTTTCGGGTTAGAAACTGATTTAGATTGGGCCTTAACTGTTTCGCAAGCATCTTTGGATTCACCAGATAGCCGTTCTTATGAATTTGTGGGTCCTTCAGGTATTGCGACTGATGAAACGTTTAATCCATTAGCCGTTGACTATACCAGTGTGAGTGATTTGTCAGAAGAAAATGACCCAACGCGTGAATTTTCAGAGTTAACTGATGACTCAACAGATTTTTATCTAAAAGGAAATACCTTACTTGTATCTGCGGATGATTATGAAATAAGAACAAAATTTGGACTTTCAACATTCAGTCGTAAACGTGTAGCCGATAATTATACGTATCAATATGAGCTTGCAACCGCTAATGACGAGTTACCTACTGCGCTTAACGATATTCAGATAATTTCAGATATCTTGACTGAAGATGCATTTTTAAATGGTATTTATAACGCAAAATCAAATACAAATTATGAAAATTCATATGAAGGAACTTGGGATTACACCGCTTTCTTTATTCAGCCTAAATTTGAAATTTATGACTTAATTAGTGCAGAAGTTGGACTGCGTTTAGAAGATTCTGATATGTCTTTAGAAACAAAAGAAAACCCTAGCACAGGAAGTAATGTTACTGCTGATGTGACTGACAATGATGCGTATACATCATTGAACGTTACTTATCACATGCTTGAAGATGTACAAGCTCGATTTGCTTACTACAACTCTATTAATCGTCCTGATTTTAGGGAAGTGGCACCTGCTCAATTTACTGATCCCGTGTCAGGTGATTTATATCAGGGTAACCCAGTTTTAGAGTCTTCTACGATAGATAATTTAGATGTTCGATTTGAATATTATATGTCGGATAACGAAAGTATTACTGCAGCTGTTTTTAGAAAAGATTTTACCGATATTATTGAAAGAACAGTCAGTATTGTATCGGGAAGCAGCAATAGTACCATCTACCGTTATGATAATGGTGGAGATGCATTTGCCCAAGGTATTGAACTTAGTTTTGCAAAAGATATTTCGTTTGATAATGATTTTGTCGGTTTAAAAGTATCAGGTAATACGTCATTTATTGATTCAGAAGTAGAAGAGTTAAATGCTTCTGGCAATGTTTCGGCGACACGCCAGATGCAAGGTCAGCCTGATATGTTGGCCAACCTTCAATTAGAAGCTGATGAGCTGGAGTCTGGTCGAGAGTACACCCTGGTTTTAAATTATACCGGTGAAAGTTTAGATAGCGTTTCTGCGAGTGAAGCTCTACCAGATTTCATGAAGGCCAGTCGTACTGTATTGGATGTGAGTTTTAAACAACCGATTATTTATGATGAGCTAGAAGTTAAAGCAACGATAAAGAATATTACGAATAGCGAAGTATTAATTGAGCAGGGTGGTCGTATGATTAAAAAATATAAACCAGGTTCAGAATTTAAATTGGGTTTTACATACAATTTTTAATAATAAATTTTGTTTGTCACATAATTGTAATTATTAAACCATAAACTAAGTTCAGTCATAAAAAACAGTGACCTTTTCTAAATAAATAGAGAGAGAATTATGAATAACAAATTTTTACTTAAGAATCTTTCAGTAGCCATCATAGCAGCAGGCCTAGCGGCATGTGGTGGAAGTAGCAGTAGCAGCAGTAGTGATGATACGACTACAGCAGCTACCTCAGCTAACTTAAGTTCAAATCCAGCATTTGCTTTTGATAATACAGATTACGCTGGTGCAGTAGAATCAGGTTCAAGTAACTGGTGGGATTTCGCGATTGCTGGAACAGTTCCAACAACTCCTGAAACAACGCCTTATGCTACCGCATCTGGTGCTGGTTCAACTGGTTTTGAATCAGATGTTGATTTCACTGATGTTTCCTACAGTGCAGCAGCAATTACTCCTGCGACTGAATGTCCTGCTGCAGAAGACTCTAACTACAGCATCGTAGATTCTAGTGAAACTTATGTGATGGATGGTAAAACATTCAAAGTTTGTAGTGTTACAGGTTCTATCTACAAAGATGAAACTTTCTCGAATGATATTGTTTGGTCATTTGATGGTCGTGTAAACGTTGGTAATGGTAACCGTGAGCTGACTGCTAGTGATAATGTGGTTTATGACGTAACGTTAACCGTTGAAGCAGGTACAGTTTTCCGTAGTGAAAGTGGTTCTTCTTTGGTTGTTACTCGTGGTTCTAACATCCAGGCGATCGGTACTGAAACTCAGCCAATTATTATGTGGGCTGAAGGCGATGACGATTTCAATGATCGTGGTGCTTGGGGTGGTTTAGTTTTGCAGGGCTACGCATACAACAATAATTGTGGCGACCCAACTAACCAAACTTACTGCAACATAAGTGGTGAAGGTGCTTCTGGTTACTTCGGTGGTTTTGATAACTCAGATAGCTCGGGTACTTTACAGTATGTAATTGTTGCTGAAGCTGGTTCTGAGCTTTCTAGTGGTGATGAGCTTAACGGTGTTGGCTTCATGGGTGTTGGTTACGGCACTACGATCGATTATGTTCAAGTTCACCAGAATGATGATGATGGTGTTGAGTTCTTTGGTGGAGCAGTTGATGCTAAGCACTTAGTGTTAACTTCTAACAAAGATGATGATATCGATTGGGATGAAGGCTATGTTGGTAATATTCAATATGGTGTTATTGTAAAAACATCTTCAAGCTCAGGCACTCGTCATGCATTTGAATTGGATACAGCGGGTGATGCTGCTGAAAGTGCATACCAAGAATCTAACCCAACGGTTGCTAACGTAACAGCTTTAGCTTTGCTTGAAGATGCAGAAGTAACAGATGGCGTTGATACTTTAGCGGGTGATGCAATTCACTTGAAAAAAGGTTCTGAAGGTCGTTTCTACAACATTCTATTGTTGGGTGACTTCAATAATTGTGTAAGTATCGAAGATACTACTAACTACACGACTACTGAAAATGCAAATGCATCATTCGTTAATGTGTATGGTGACTGCATGAATACATCATCAATTCCTACTGAATTCACATTGAATGACGTAAATTTTGATGCTGCTTACAATGGTGTTGATGCTGAAACAGCTGAAACTAACGTGCCAGCACTGACTGCTCCAGCAATTGCTTCAGAAGAAGTTGATGGTTCAGCAAACTAATCTACCAATTAATTGGTAGATCTTAAGAGCCCGCTATCTTTTCAGATAGCGGGCTTTTTTATTGCGTGTAGAAATGTATTGAACTGTCATTTTTCTGAAACCATTCTGACATTATTTAGCAACTAAATTGTAATCTTTTAAATGCTGTAACCTTCTTGTCATATTCCTGATATATCTTGTTTCTATTAAATTAACAGTGGGTCACTTATGAATGAGTGGCTTGTATTTTTAGATTCGAAACGGTGATTATGCAATGCGTACTCAACATACATCTGTAAAAACAAAATTTTTAAAGAGTAGCATCGCAGCTATTCTTCTTACTTCGGGAGCCTTATTCACAGCCCCTTCCGCCTGGTCATCTGATACAGCGTTAACATCTGTATTAGAAAAGGGTGAACAACGTGCCGATAAAGCGGTTAAATCACAACTTAAAATAGACTCTATCGATGCTGATATTCGTGGTGCTGAGCGTGAATATCGAGGTGTTAGCAAAGAGGTAGAAGGTCTTGAAGTTTATATCAAACAATTGAATAAGCAGCTAGCCGCTCAAGAGTCTGAAAAAACAGATATTGAAAACAGCATTCGCCAAGTCACTTTAATTGAACGTCAAATCACACCTTTAATGCTACGTATGATTGATGCGTTAGATCGTTTTGTTTCAGCCGATATTCCATTCCAGAAAACAGAGCGAATGGCTAGAGTTGAGATGCTAAAAGATTTAATGGGTCGTTCAGACGTTACTGTGGCTGAAAAGTACCGAAAAGTAATGGATGCCTATCAAAAAGAAATGGATTATGGGCGAACGATTAAAACCTATCGCAGCACAATCAATCTTGCAGGAACAGAACGTGAAGTGGATTTTTTACGTGTCGGTCGCCTAAGTTTAATGTTTCTATCTTTAGATGGTGAAAGCTTGGGTATTTGGGATCAACAAAGTAAAGAGTGGGAGCCACTAGAGGGCGACTATAAGGGTAAATTAATTGGTGCTTTACGTATTGCGCGTGAACAGGCAGCGCCTAGTCTTATGAAAATTCCTGTTGCAGCTCCATCAAAATCTACTTTCACACCTAACTCCAATGTTGCTTATGGGGAAGTTAAATAATGAACACTCTATCTACGTTTAAAACGGTTAATAAAGCTAAAAAAATCGCGTTAGGTTTATGCATCAGTTTTACCGCATCGGTTGCTTCAATAGTACCTGCTCATGCAAATCAAGACATTGATGTTGATTCGTTACTGAATTTAGTTAAACAAGGTCAGGCCCGTGATGATAGTGAATTTAATTCTCGCATACAGCGCTTTAATACGAATAAGCAGCAACAAGAAAAAATGCTGCTTCAAGCAAAAAATAAACGTACTTCTCTTGAAAATGAAAGTGAAGAAAAAGAAGCGAGTTTTGCAAAGAATGAAACAGA
>MDTG01282936.1_pt1 | contig 11286 bp, 8 predicted proteins | sample 811421 | NCBI WGS metagenome assembly MDTG01 (sample SAMN05326645, study PRJNA326480) | marine metagenome | isolation source: seawater | place: Pacific Ocean: South East | collected 2011
ACTGTCCAGGCTATATAAAAAAGAAACTCGAGAAAATTTTGAGTTATCAATTATATCTAAACCATATGATCCAAATTTTTTCTCAATTCTTTCACTATTCAATAAATTAGTTGCGCATCCGGAACACATCAAGGCTATTATTAGCCAGATATGTTTATAGTATCTATTTGTAATATCCATTAGGTATTTTTAGTAGTGACTTATGTTTAGGTATACATTTTATTATAATTTAAAAGTTAACTGGTCAGTATAAAAATACAATTTTTTTTAAACCAAATTTGCAGGAAAATTATGAAAGAACGTGCAATGGTTGTTTTATCAGGCGGTCAAGATTCTACAGTATGCCTATACTGGGCCAAAGAACATTTTGGTGTGGAAAATATTGAAGCAATTACTTTCAATTATGGTCAGCGTCATAATATAGAAATTTCATGCGCAAAAAAAATAGCAGCAAAAAACAATATCGTGCACCATATTCTCCCAATCAATACATTTAAAACTATCGGTGGAAATAGTTTGATGAATAAAGATGATCTTATCGATCCTAAGAAATTTAAAAATTTACCTAAAACTTTTGTTCCAGGAAGAAATATTATTTTTTTAACTTATGCAGCTGCTGTTGCCTGGCAAAGAGATATTGGACATCTGGTTATTGGTGTTGCACAGACTGACTTTAGTGGCTATCCAGATTGTCGAAATGATACCATGGAGGCTCTTGAGAAAACATTGAATCTAGGCTTAGAATCTAGATTTAAAATACATGCTCCGCTAATGAATCTATCAAAAAAGGATACCATTACTCTTGCGACCAAATTAAATGCAATTGATATAATGGCAGATACCCATACATGTTACGAAGGAGTAAAACCACCTTGCCAAATATGTGCCGCATGTCAGCTAAGAGCCAAGGGATTCTTGGATGCAGGGGTAAATGATCCCTTGCTATTAAAATAATGTACTCGGTCAAAGAGATATATTACACACTTCAAGGTGAAGGAAGGCAAACAGGTAGACCGGCTGTTTTTTTGAGATTCGCTGGCTGTAACTTATGGTCTGGTCGTGAGCGAGATCGAGAGATGGCTACTTGTCGATTTTGTGATACTGATTTTGTTGGTACTAATGGAGTTAATGGTGGTAAATATAAAAATGCCAAAGATCTTGTTAAAATGGTTAAAAAGAAATGGCCATCGAACAGAAATAATATCCAACCATATGTAGTTTGTACTGGTGGTGAGCCGTTATTGCAACTGAATGACGAGTTGATTGATGTTTTCCATCAAAATTCTTTTGAGGTAGGTGTTGAAACTAATGGCACAATTATTGCACCTGATAATATAGATTGGCTGTGTGTTAGCCCAAAGGCAAATTCCACGTTAAAGCAAACATCAGGTAATGAAATAAAATTAGTATATCCACAAATTGAAAAAAACGCGCAACCAAAATTTTTTCAAGAACTAGAATTTGATTATTTTTTCTTGCAACCAATGGATGGCAAAAATACAAACAATAATACTAAACTTGCTATTGAATACTGCCTAAAAAACCCGCAATGGAGATTAAGTATTCAAAGTCACAAAATAATAGGGATACCATGATGCATAATTACAGCTTAAAACAAATTATTTTCGCTATATCTGTGGGTGTGTTTCTTGCTTATCTTGTCTATCAATCAACGGTTAAGCCTCCGCATCAAGTAAAACGTCAAAATGAAGAATATATTGTTCAAAAAGCTACATTTCAAATCCGTGATATGCTTTCTCTATCAAGTAAAAGTGAAATAGTAGATCCAATTAATACCGATAGAGATGTTGGTAAAACTTACATATATCCAGTAGATAAAACCTGGCAGGTATCAGGTTTTTATCGAAGGGATTATAATGATTCATGGCATCCTTGGTTAATGACTCTTGATGAAGAGGGGGTTATGATGAATCTTGTTATTCAAGATGATATTGAATTTTTTGATGAGCATATAATATTAAATGACTCTATTGAAATTAAACCATAATATTTTTTTATTGAGTAACTTCAGGAATTTCATCACGCCAATCTATGATATTTAGCTCAATAAAAATAAAAGCTACTAGCCATAAAAATGCATCCCAGAAATCTACAAAATCTCCTTCAAGTCCCCAATAAAAAGCATTAAAAAATAAAATTGGATAAAATGCGTACTTATTTACAGAGCTAAGTTTCATTGATAGATTCTTACTTTTTTGTTTTTCTTGAAGCCGAACATTCAGTTCGATGATTATAACTACTAAAATCCATACACCTGCATTCACTACATCAATCCATCCAAGCCAAATGATATTTTGATGGCCAATTGAGTCGACTATTGCCTGGGTATTTTCAAATCTTAGAAATTCGGATGAACCGCTCAATGAAGAACAATTTTGTGATGTTATTGATGTATATTCATTAATTGTATGCGAATACATCCATTGCTCTTGTGTTATAGAGCATAAATTACTTATTTCAACTGGAGATACGCTATAAAAAAATAATAAATTAGCTGAATAACCAAAAAAGGAATAAACAATGAGCACATAGCATAATATTTTGAGAATTACAGATAGCCAATCTACTAATTTATTATTGTAATTATCATCTAAAATATAAGTTTCAAACTCTAATATCCAAAGAAGAATAAGCCAAGCAATGGTATCAATTGAAGCTGAATATGCAGTAATAATCTCACTAAATGATATGGAATCAGAATAACGTACCGAAAATGCAGCTAGATCTTCAATAAGGAAGAAATAGAAATTAAGAGTTAGTAAAAGATAAATAGTATATTTAAAGTATTGAAAATAATTTTCTTTAGTCAACATTGTGTGGTCCATGTTTTTAAATCCATACAGCAGATTAAATATTTAGATTTAGTTAAAATAAAACGCAGTCATTACTATGTTAATTATGTAGAATACATTGTCATTGTGCTTTTCTAGGCGATATATTTCAATAAAGATAAAAAATGAATTACCGTAATTTAATTATACTTTTTTTCTGTCAGTTGATATCTGCAACTGGCCAAATAGTTATAGTGACTCTTGGTGGGGTCATCGGTTCATCGCTAACAGACAATCAGTCAATAGCAACTCTACCCGTATCATTAATGGTCGTAGTTACCGCTTTATCGGCTATTCCAGCAACTATTCTAATGAAAAAAGTTGGACGCAGAATGGGCTCCAGTATGGCCTCACTATCCGCTGCAAGCGCTGTATTGATTGGTGCTTATGCGCTACATATTAAAAGCTTTGAATTTTTCGTACTTGCTGCCGCATTATTTGGTATTAATGCAGCTTTTTCACAGCAATACCGTTACGCAGCTGCTGAAAGTGTTGATCAAAAATTTGTTAGTCGAGCAATTTCGATGATTCTTCTGGGTGCTATTGGTGGTGCAATGTTGGGTCCTGAGCTTGTAACAAGAGGACGCTTTTGGATTGAAAGTGCTCCTTACGCAGGAAGTTTAATCTCTTTATCAGTTTTATTTGGTATACAGTCAATATTATTAATGTCTTTAAGGACATTCAGTGTTCAAGATGATGGTGATTTAGAGGTAAACGCAAGACCTCTAGGTATTCTTTTGAGGCAGAGAGTATTTATAATGGCTATGCTGGGTGGAACTGTTGCCTATGGTGCAATGACTTTCATAATGACTGCTACTCCACTTAGTATGCATGTCGTTGATGGGTATTCAATGGAAGCAACAGCAAATGTAATAAGAAGTCATGTTTTAGCCATGTACATACCATCACTTTTGTCAGGTTTTCTGATAGAAAAATTTGGACTCTCTAGAATTATGATGATGGGCGCTCTGGGTTTGTTTTTAGCCAGTATTGCAGGCTTATCGGGTCAATCGATATTTAGTTATTGGGTTGCACTTGTGTTGCTTGGTATCGGATGGAATTTTTTATATGTCGGAAGTACAACAATGTTAACTTATACATACAAACCTAATGAGAGGTTTAAAGCTCAGGGGATAAACGAATTTTGTGTATTTGGAGTATCAGCGTTGGGCTCTCTTCTTGCGGGAACAATAATGTATCTTTATGGTTGGTATACATTGGTATTAATCCCTGTACCATTTTTGATTATGATTGCGGTAGGATTAAGGATGACGAAAAATGAAACGAACCTATTGCTCCAAACTAGAAAATAACTAAATTAGAATAAAAAATTTAAGGCAATGAAATCAAACCTCTACAGTAAAGATATGTACAATTATGATATTCCTGAAAAATCTTTATGGGAATTGACTCAATGTGGTAATGATCTTGAGTCATCAACGATGATTGGTGATCATAAATTCGAGGTGGCTGTTATTGGAGGTGGTTATACAGGGCTTTCTGCTGCTTATCATCTTGCTAGAGATTATGGAATTGAAGTTGCTGTCATAGAGGCTGGTCATATTGGTTGGGGCGCCTCTGGTCGCAACGGAGGCTTCTGCTCTATGGGAGGAACTGCTGAGAGTTCAAAGAATTTAATTTCTAAGTATGGCCTCGAGGATGTTCGACAATATTATAAATCTCAAGAAGAAGCTGTAGAGCTCGTAAAAAATATCATCAAGGACGAACAAATTGATATTCAGATTCAAGGCAATGCCGAAATTAACGTCGCTCATTCAAAAAATAATCTAACTGAGATGACCGAATATGCATCGTTTCAAAGAGAGAGTCTTGGTTTAAATGCAACTGTTATCTCAAAAGGAGAGCTTGCCGAGAATTATTTTGATGCCAATGAACAATGGGGTGGAATTGCGATGCGGCCAACATTTGGTTTGCATCCATTGCGATATGCGAAAGGCCTGGCTGCTGCTGCAATTAAAAATAGTGTGAAGATATTCACACATAGTGAAATTGTAAGCTGGAAAAAAAATCATGGAAAACATATTCTTTCATCAAAGACAGGTACGTTAACTTCTAAATATGTTATTTTTGCAACCAATGGATTTATGCCTGAACATTTACTAGATAATTTCAAATCTAGATCTTTACCAATAATAAGCTCAATTATTACCACAAGGCCTTTATCTAAAATTGAGCTTGATGCGCATAATTGGCAAACAGATAACCCGGTAATTAATTCTCGAAAACTGGTTAACTATTATAGGTTATTGCCTGATAAGCGCTTCCTTTTTGGCGGTCGGGGCTCTTCATCAGGAGATAAAACAGGTGCTGAGGATAATTATAAATACTTGATAAATGTAATGCGGAGTATATGGCCTAACTGGTCCAATGTTGAGATTGAACATAAGTGGCATGGTTTTGTATGTTTCACTCGACGATTAACTCCCTCTATTGGAAGATTAGAAGATGATTCTTCGATATTTTTTGGATTTGGTTATCATGGAAATGGAGTAAATACCTCTACATGGACGGGATGGAAATTAGCTCAGTGGTTGGGAAAGAACATAAAAAGCACTGATATTCAAAGAAATTTGCCTTTATTGGTTCAAGGATTGTCTCCAAAGTTTCCATTAGCATCTCTTCGAAGACATTATTTGCAGGGAATTATTCAGTTATATCGTCTCAAGGATGCTATTAAATTCAAGCTTAATTAATTTGTATATGACTGAGTTTAGCAATAACTATTAATTTTATTTCACTATGATTAAGAGAAATTATTAGGATGTTGTTATATTGAGATTGAGTAATCCTCTAATTTTAATTGATGTTATTTTAGGCATTATAAAAGCATACATTTCTTAGTATTAGAAAATTGTCTTTCGCACAAGTGTAACAATCAATAATTTTTTCGTATTTTTCTTTTTAATGTCCAATTCATCAGTTAATATACATTTTTTTAGCAGATTAACGTTAATTTTTTACACAAAAACAATGCCATAAATATTATCTAATGAGTAAAACCCTTAAAGAGCTCAATCTTACAAGTGGCCTATCTGGTGCCAATGCTACCGCTATTGAATCGATGTATGAAGCATATTTGGCAGATAATTTTTCTGTTTCAACTGATTGGCAAGATTTTTTTTCATCATACCCGCAAGTTGAGAAATCAAATCTTCATACTCCAATAAAAGAGGAGCTTAAGAATAAATCACGACTTAAAACCAAATATTCAAATCTCAACAAAGGTACTTCTGAATTTGTTGCTGACAAACAAGCAGCTGTCTCTCGTTTAATTCAAGTTTATACCTTGAGGGGCCATCAAATTGCAGATATTGATCCTTTAGGAATAATGCTAAGAAAGGCACCTGGTGTTTTCAAACTTGATTATTTAGGTTTAAATGAAAAGGATTTGAATAAAGAATATTCAACAAGCGGTTTTGCTGGCACTGAAAATACTACCATGATACTTGGTGATTTGATTGAGTTACTAAAAAAAATCTATTGTGGAAAGATTGGTGTTGAATTTGCACATCTATCGAGAGCCAAAGAGAGACTATGGTTAAGACATCGCTATGAACAAGAGGCTTCATTCTATGAATATTGCGATGCAGAAAAAATATCTATTTTAGAACAGCTTACTGCTGCTGAAGGAATCGAGAGATATCTTCATACCCGTTTTGTTGGGCAAAAAAGATTTTCATTAGAAGGGGGTGATAGTCTAATTCCATTACTTTCAGATGTTATTCAAAAATCTGGAGAAAACAATGTAAAAGAGGTTGTCATTGGTATGGCGCACAGGGGCAGATTAAATGTTTTAGTAAACGTTCTTGGGCAATCACCTGATACTTTGTTTGACAAATTTGAAGAAAATATTGATCCTAATATGACTGGTTCAGGTGATGTTAAATATCATCTTGGTTTCTCAAGTGACATCAAAACAGATGGTGGTAATGTGCATGTTGCACTTGCATTTAATCCTTCTCATTTAGAAATAGTTAATCCTGTTGTTGAGGGCTCTGTTAAGGCGCGCCAAGACAGAAGAGGTGATAAAGAACATAATCAAGTACTACCTATTTTAATTCATGGCGATGCCGCTTTCTCAGCACAAGGAGTAGTTACAGAAACATTTCAAATGTCACAGGTAGATGGCTTTAGAACGGGTGGTACCTTACATATTGTCATTAATAACCAAATTGGTTTTACTACAAGTAATCCATCTTATGCAAGGTCTACGCCTTATTGTAGTGATATAGCGAAAATGATTGAAGCGCCAATCTTTCATGTTAATGGTGATGATCCAGAGGCAGTAATATTTGTTACTAGACTTGCTTTGGATTATCGACAAAAATTTAAAAAAGATGTTGTGATAGATCTTGTTTGTTATCGTCGACAAGGGCATAACGAGGCAGATGAACCTAGCGCAACTCAGCCCCTTATGTATTCAACGATAAAAAAACATCTTTCCCCAAGAGTTTTATATGCTAATAAATTAGTTGAAGCTCGCATTATTGATGATAACCAATCATCAGTAATGCAAAATAATTATCGCAATCTTCTTGATGAGGGTAAGCCTGTGCCTAAATTATCTCTTGGAATGATTGGAGATGATTTTACTAGTGATTGGAGTTCTTATAAGCAAAAAGATCTAACAAAAAAATTTAAAACTGGGGTTCCAAAAAAGGATATTAAAAGGCTGTCAAACATAATCACAACTCTGCCTCAATCACTACAATTGCATGGCAGAGTAAAAAAGATAATGGACTCTCGGCAGGCTATGGCAGTTGGTGAGTTAGAAATGGATTGGGGTTTTGCTGAAACAATGGCTTATGCATCGCTTATAGATCAGGGTTATAAGTGCCGCATAACTGGACAAGATACAGCGAGAGGAACATTTTTTCATCGACATGCGGTTCTCTATAATCAAAAGAATAAAGAGAAGTTTGTCCCACTTCACAATGTTAAAGAGGCCTCTTCATTTCGTATAATTGATTCATTGCTATCTGAAGAAGCAGTTTTGGGATTTGAGTATGGTTATGCTACTACACATCCAAAAACGTTAGTAATTTGGGAGGCACAGTTCGGTGACTTTGCAAATGGTGCACAAGTAATAATTGATCAATTTATTAGCTCTGGGGAGACTAAATGGGGAAGATTATGTGGCTTAACGCTGTTGTTGCCACATGGTTTTGAAGGACAAGGCCCAGAGCATTCGTCTGCAAGACTAGAGCGTTTTCTGCAATTATGCGCTGAGAATAATATGCAAGTATGTGTACCATCAAATCCTGCACAAATGTTTCATATGCTCAGAAGACAGATGGTAGGTAATTATAAAAAACCTTTAGTAGTTATGACACCAAAGAGTTTATTGAGAAACAAATCTTCTGTCTCAAGCTTAAAAGAGTTAACTGATGGATCTTTTCAGCAAATAATAATAGATCAAGCAGATTTAGTGGCTGAGGAAGTTCAGCGATTAGTACTATGTAGTGGAAAAATATATTTTGAGTTGAATGACCGTAGAGCGCAAAAGCAGATAAAAAATATTGCTATTGTCCGAATTGAACAATTGTATCCATTCCCAGTAAAGCAATATAATGAGATTATTAAAAAGTATCCTAATTTGAAAGAAGTGGTATGGTGCCAAGAAGAACCTCAAAATCAAGGTGCATGGTATCAAATTAGGCATAGATTACAGCATGAAATTACAGATCAAAAATTAATTTACTCGGGTAGACCAAGTGCAGCAGCTCCTGCAGTAGGTGTTTTGAAAATTCATAATAACCAACAAAAAATATTAATAAACAAAGCTTTAAAATATAATATTAATTAATATTATAATATTTCTTACTTATAGGATCCATTGATCATGACCATTGAGATAAAAGTACCGCCTCTTCCAGAATCAGTCACTGATGCAACATTAATTAGTTGGCATAAAAATATTGGTGATACAGTTGGTCGTGATGAGAATTTGGTGGATCTGGAGACAGATAAGGTGGTCCTCGAGGTCCCATCACCCAAAACTGGAACTCTGGAAAAAATATTAGTTGAAGATGGTTCAATTGTAAAAAGCGGTGATATTCTTGCAATCATGATTGAATCTCAAGTAGACCAAACTTCAACCAATAATCATAGAGACAACAATAAAAATAAAAGTACTAAGAATAGCGCTAAAGATAAAGAAAAAATTCATCCTGAAATAAAAAAAATTAGCCCTGCTGTCAAAAAATTACTTGAAGAGCATGATTTAGATCCTTCAGTAGTCAATAGCGGCAATAAAAATGATCGCCTGACTAAAACTGATGTCTTGCAGTATCTTAGAAGTAGAGATGCTGCTAATTTAACATCAAATGACATTGAAAGACCTATAGAAAAAACTAAAATAGTGAGTGAAGAGCAGAGTGATTTTAGTGGTCAAAGAATACCCATGACCAGATTACGTGCAAAGATTGCTCAACGTATGGTTGAAGCACAAACTAATGCAGCCATGCTGACAAGTTTTAACGAGATCGATCTTTATGAGGTAATGGAACTAAGAAAGAAATACAAGCAATCTTTTTTTGCAGAGCACTCTATTAAGCTTGGTTTGATGTCTTTTTTTGGTAAAGCTGTGGTAGAGGCACTTAAGAAATTTCCAGTAATTAATGCCTCTGTTGAAGGAGAGGATATTATTTACCATGATCGTTTTGATATTGGGATTGCAGTATCTTCGGATCGAGGATTAATGGTCCCAGTTATAAGAAATCTTGACCAATTAAGCTTTGCTGATATTGAAAAATCACTAGCTGATTTAGCGGGAAAAGCAAAAAATGGTTCTATTAATATGAATGATCTGAGTAATGGAACCTTTACGATAACTAATGGCGGCACATTTGGTTCATTAATATCTACACCAATACTAAATCCTCCTCAAAGTGCAATATTAGGAATGCATGGTATTAAAGAGCGTCCTGTGGTCGTTGATGGTGAGATTGTAATAAGACCTATGATGTATGTGGCATTGACTTATGATCATCGTATTATTGATGGAAAAGAAGCTGTTCTATTTCTGGTAAGTGTCAAAGAGTCTCTCGAAGATCCTGAGCGCTTGATGCTTGAATTATAAGAGATTCTCATGACTATTTATGACGTTATTGTTATTGGTGGTGGTCCAGCTGGCTATATTGCAGCCATTAGGGCAAGTCAATTGGGATTGACTGTGGCATGTATAGATGAATGGAAAAATCGAGATGGATCATATTCATTTGGAGGGACATGTCTAAATGCTGGTTGCATACCATCAAAAGCCTTACTAGAATCATCTGAGTTATATCACAAGGCGACTTATGATTTTCACAAACATGGTATAAATATCACTAAGCCATCAATTAATATCACTGCTATGCAGAAACGTAAGAATGGCATAATTAAAGATCTTACAACTGGTATTTCAGGGCTATTAAGAGCAAACAAAATAGATGCACTCACAGGGCATGGGAAATTTCTTGGAGATAAAAAAGTTGAATTCACAAATGATAAGAATGAAACTGTTATAATTGAAGGTAAGAATATAATTTTAGCAGCAGGATCAATCCCTATAGAGTTACCCTCAATGCCGTTCGATGAGCATTTAATTGTAGATTCATGGGGTGCATTAGATTTTGATAGCATTCCTGATAGGCTAGCCATAATTGGAGCTGGTGTTATTGGGTTAGAGCTTGGAAGTGTCTGGGGTCGCCTTGGGTCAGAAGTTACTATCTTTGAGTCACTTTCTCATTTTCTTAGTCTAGCAGATCGAGACATCGCAAAAGAAGCCAGCCGTCAATTCATCAAACAAGGACTAAATATTAATCTTAACTCCAAAGTCCTTAGTGTAGACATAGTTGATGGAGAACCTAATTTAACTTATGAAAAAGATACTAAACAGGAAACTGTAATTTTTGATCGGGTTGTAGTTGCAGTTGGAAGAAAACCTTATACTAAAAACTTATTTTCAGATGAAAGTGGAGTGGTGCTGGAGGATACAGGGTTTATTAGTGTCAATGATAATTGTGAAACAAGCATACCTAATGTTTATGCCATAGGTGATTGTGTTAGAGGACCGATGCTTGCGCATAAAGGTTCTGAAGAAGGGGTTATGGTTGCTGAGCTGATTGCTGGAGAGATCACTAATGTTAATTATGAGATTATCCCATCTGTAATATATACATCACCTGAGATAGCCTGGGTAGGAAAAAACGAATCTGATTTAAATGATCTAAAAATTGATTTTAAGGTTGGTACATTTCCCTTTGCGGCGAGTGGTCGAGCTAAAGCAATGGATCAAGCTTCTGGAATGGTAAAAATAATATCCTCAGCAGAGGATGATCAAATTCTAGGTGCGCACATAATTGGCCCAATGGCAGGTGAGTTAATTGGAGAATTAGTTCTTGCTATGGAGTTTCATGCCAGTACAGAA
>MDTG01313074.1_pt1 | contig 11286 bp, 16 predicted proteins | sample 811421 | NCBI WGS metagenome assembly MDTG01 (sample SAMN05326645, study PRJNA326480) | marine metagenome | isolation source: seawater | place: Pacific Ocean: South East | collected 2011
GGATGCTCATGAATATATCTATTAAATTCCATTGCAAGTAATCTTGCTTCATATGCATCAGATGCATAAAAACAATTCTCAAGGCGTTGATTATCACAGTCTCTATAATGGACTGTATAAGGTCTCAAGCTTGAAACTGGGATTTTAAATTGAGATTGACTCATTTTCAATTTATATTCCTAATTAAGTTATGCATCCATTTCATTTTTTTTTCTACAGATGTCTTGTAACCAATATAAATTAAAGACCATTTAAAAATTGATTTTGAATTAAAATTGGATTAATAACAGATTAAATTAATTGAAAAAAATTTTTATGCTTAAATTATCTGAAATAGATCTAGGATCATTACTTTTATCCATTTTTATCCTAATTGGATTCATAGCTACTGCATTCGTCCTTTTTCGTTTAACGATAATTGGAATTAACTACACAAAAGCTAATTTCTCTAGAGGAGAAGAAAAGGAGAAGACAAAAATCGAATCAAAGGGATTTTAGATTCAATTAAAAAGTCTCTAAAAGCAATAATAAAGTGATTATTATCTCTATATTAAATCCGAAGAAGCTTGAAATGTGTTAATTTAGAAATATCCAGAGCAAAACATAATGAATGTTAATCCTCTAATACCAGTTGGGGCCAAGATAAAAATCGACAAATATAAAATTAAAAATGTTTTGTCTAAAAAATTACTTGATCATATGCCTCAAATTATAAATTGCGAAGTTGTAGATTACAAAATGACGGATGGAATGGGTATTGGTTACGTATTAATGACTTATGACAACATAAAGATTTGGGTTTTTACAGATGAATTAAATGAAGATACAAAAAAAGAATATAAGATAAAAGATATAAGTAATTCGTCAAACTTAATAACAAAAGACCTTTTATTAAGCATTATTGATGTTAATTATGAAATGAATGGCAACAAAGGCATTAAAACGTTGGCAAATCCTTTCAACATAATTAATTGGATAATATTTTCTCTTAAGGATATCTTCTAAGACGATACTATAGTACTATAAATACAACTTCATTATATTAGTTAAATCTTATTTTATTTATAAAAATTATTTACGTTATCAACTTAAGAGTTTAATGCCCTTGAAATATAACAATACTTAATTAGTATTATTAAAATCAATAATGAATGACAATTAGTCAATTATAAAAAAGAAAGCGTCTTATTACCAAACTAAAATTATTGCGATTAACAATTAATATATTTTTACGATTATTGTAATCTATTTACTGCAAAAGTAAAACATATCAATATATATTAAATAATAAATTTAAAAAAGGCATCAAAAAATCTAACCGTAGGTATTCATAAAAGAGATTTCAAAAAAGTTAGACTTAAAGTAATGAAGCAAAAAAACATTATCATAATAATACGTAAACTACAAAAATCGTGGAAGGATTTGATCCAGCAATTAATTATGGGCCAAATGATGCCGGTATATCAGCAATAACTATAATTGTTGGAATAATAGGTCTTCTTTTAATTTCTTGGTTTTTTGGCAAAATATACGCCCAGTTCTCAAAATTTTTCGAAAAGGAAAATGATAACTAGATACTTTTAATTATTTAAAACCTTTATATAAATGAAATAAAAAATATTTATCAAAAAAAAAAATTTACTCAAATTATTACGAGAGATCAATAAAGTTGTGAACTATTGCAAACTAAAAAAATAAAAGAACAACAATTGTAGTATTTTAATTTCAACAATATTGATTAATTATGTTAGCATCTTTGATGGTTCATGAGTGGGCAACACCATTAAATTTATCAGCGCCAATTGCAGGTATTATTACCATAGGTGGCTTTATGGGATACTACAGTTTATCTAGAAAGTTTTAAACGTTGACTAATATTAAGAGAAGGTATACTAAAAAACTTAATAAATGAATAAGTTAAGCTGGATAGATTTTCAAGAATGTGTACACTTCATATCTAAAAAATGTGACAATAAGTATTTTGAAGGAGTTTATGGTTTTCCTAGAGGTGGACTTTGTCTAGCTGTTGCCTTAAGTCACTCGCTGAGATTACCTCTGCTAATTGAGCCAAAAAATAATTCTCTTATTGTTGACGATATCTACGACACTGGAAATACACTTGAGAGCGTAAGACATCTCCAAGGTTCAGAAGCTCATGTATGGGTTAGCAGAAAAAAACCAAGTTGGTGGAATTCATATAAATACACACAGGAAAAAGAATGGATTATATTTCCATGGGAGAATATAACTTTTGCTCATAATGATAGAGATTTATATTATAAATCTAGGTAATAAATTATATTTACCACATGACTTCATCTGATCTATTAATTCTATATGAAGATCTAGGTTGACCTAAATTTAATAATTTATCTAATTTAACAGCAAATTCATATGTATTACCTTTTAGACCTTTACTTATATAATTATAATTACTCTTTATTTTTCTTCTAAACTTTAAATATCCGATATATTTTTTCCACAATAAAGCATTATTGTAATTATTAGCCCATAGATCAAATATATCTTCAATAATATTTAAAGGAATCTCAGAAGAATAACTTTTAGTATAATTATCAAATTTATAGCTTTCAATTCCCGAATCGGAGACAAGAATATCCAAAGTTGAATTTATTGCTTCCTTAACGTCTATAGCGGCCTCAATACCAAACAGTTCTTTCCTATAATACTCAAGCAATTTACTTCCTTCAGACTTAATAATATCATCTTCATCTGTAAAGTTAACCAACCAAAAACCAACTCCATTAGTGACACCAGAGGCTAAATATAGATTAACTGATTTTGTCATTGTAGTAATTCTAGTCAAAATAGGTAAGAATCAGATTTCTAGAGCATGACAAATTAATAAAAAGATATCTGCCATGAAACCCATAATCTAAATGTATTAAAATTGAAAAAATATTTTTTATAAAAGACAACATTCTTCAAAATATATGGAAAAAATAACCTCAAGTAAATCCACTGGTTATAGAAAAAGTCTTGGCCCTGGAATTCTTTTAGCGGCAGCTTGCATAGGTGGATCTCATCTTATGTCTTCTACGACTGCAGGAGCTAAATTTGGATTTTCACTTATTGGACTAATTTTATTAACAAATCTTCTTAAGTATCCATTTTTACTTGTTGGTACTAGATTTACTGCAGTTACCGGTTTATCACTACTAGAAGGGTTTCACAAACGCAATAAATTTTACTTGCCTATATATTTAATAGTTGGATTAATTACAGGCACGTTTACTATTTCGGCCGTAAGCTTTGTTACGGGTCTTCTTATAAAAAACATAGTAATATTTTCAAATTTTCCTGCATTAGATTTAGCCATAGCAGTATTAATAGCTTGTTCATTAATACTTTTTATAGGGCAATATAAAGCCCTTGATAGGATTTCTAAAATTCTTGTTTTTTTGCTTACATTATTAACATTTTTTGCAGTTATCTCTTTATTAATAAAAGGCCCAGCTGGTGATATGAATTTTTCATTTTTAAATAGCAATCCATCTCCATGGACGCTCTCAAACTTAGGATTTTTAATTCCCCTAATGGGTTGGATGCCCGGACCTGTAGAGCTATGTATATGGCCATCACTTTGGATGTTTTCGAGAGCTAAAGAAACACAACATACAGCTACATTGAAAGAAGCAGAGTTTGATTTCAATCTTGGATATTTAATCACAGTCCTTACTGCTATTTTTTTTCTAACCCTTGGTGCATATACAATGTATGGTACTGGTGATGAAATGCTTACAGGTTCAGGAGTAAGTTTTGCTCAGAATTTAATCCGCTTATATACAGAATCTATAGGTGGATGGGCAAAGTGGGTGATTGTTCCTGCAGCTATTGCTGCAATGTTTAGTACTACTCTTACATGTCTAGATGCATATCCCAGAAGCATCTCATCGGCTCATGGTTTGTTAACTCAAATAGATAAAGGAGATAGCTTTACTTTGAGTGATAAGAAACGTTTAAACAAATGGATAATATTTCATGTTTTTGCTTCATTTTGTGCACTTCTAATTGCTAAATCTGGCGGTATTGGAGTTAAAGATTATGTATTCGGTGCAATGACTGGCAGTTTCCTGACAGCTCCTTTATTTGCCTGGATGGCGATGGATACGATGAATAGTAGATTAGTAAAAAGTCAATTTCGTTATGGCATTGTTCTAAAAACACTTTGCTGGTTTGGAATTTCATTCCTCACAATAGTTAGTGTGTTATTTATCTATAATACATTCATTGGTATCGGACAATAAATTAATACTTGATTGATAAATTGTAAATAAAAAATTTATTCAATTATGTAAATAATTAACTTGATGCAGAAGTATAATGTTTTAACGCAAATTTCCAGAATAACCTGCTAAGAATAAAAAAGAAACTACTTAAAATCAATCCAAAAAATAATACAGTATATTTTAGCTCTCCCAAAATTGCTTCAGCTGGAAAAGTAGTTAAAAATGCTACTGGTAAAACCAAGGTAAATATGAATCTCAAAATGACAGGATAAGCTGAAATTGGATATCTGCCTGCGGCCAACAAAGCTCTGAGAACTTCTGTTGCATTCCATGTCTTAACGAACCAAATACTTGATGCAGCAATTAAAAACCAAACTGAATAAAGGATAATAAAACCAATCAATAAGGAAATAATAAATACTGATAATGAGTAAATAGTAAAAAAGGAACCAGATCGAATGGCAGCCCAAAAAACAATGGAAAGTCCCAAAATGATTTCAGGTAATCCCGCAAAAGAGAACTTTTTAACTGATAGCCAAAATTGACTATCAATAGGTTTTAATAAAACATAGTCCAAAGTACCTTCTCTAACGTAATTTACTATTTCTGTTAAATTTGGTCGTAAAAGAGCATTTGTCAAACCATCTAAAAAGGTATAAACACCCTGAATAACTAAAGCTGATTCCCAAGTCCAATCTCCTAATTGCCTTCCACCCTTAAAGAAAAGGGATAATATAAATACACTTCCAATAAGTGTACCCATCATAGCTAACAACTCAATTAAAAAATTGAGTTGATATTCAAGTTGAGAGGCAAATGCTGTAGACCAAAATAATTTAATTGTTTTAAAATAACGATGCATATTAGGCTCCCATTGCTGTATATCTTCTTACACCAAGTTTCCATAGAATATTTACGGAAGGAACCAGTAGTGAAACCCACAAAATCTGGAATAAAAAACCACTAAATAAATCAACTGGCATACCAGACAAAATCTTTGCTGGAAAATTAATTAAATAGGGAAATGGCGTTAACATTGCTATTTTTAGAACACTAGGAGGAAAAGCAGATAAAGGTACCAGTAAACCAGATAAGAATAAATAAGGAACAAATATTAATCTCTCTAGAGAACTAGATTTTTCAGTCCAAAAGCAAAGTGCAGCCACCAGACTTTGAAGAAGGAAAGCAATAGAAAAAGCTAAATGAGTTGATAAATAAGCTAGAAATAATTGAGGGAATGAAGGAAGCCAAAAAGATGATGGATTTAATACGAAAAAAGTAATAGCAATAGCAATTGCGAAAGGAAGTCTTGTTGCTTGCTCTGCCAAGTGAGCCGCTACATATCTCAAAAGTGGATGCAAAGGCTGTAGCAAATATGGAGATAATCGACCTGACAGAGAATCTTCCTCAAAAGAGAATACAACCCAAACGACTGAAAATTGCCTAACTAAAAAAGCACTTAAAAAATATCTTGCCAAGCTAATATCATTTAGACCAAATGTGTTACCAACATCATTTTGACTCCAAAGAGAGAACATAATAAATGGAAGTACTCCAGAAAGTGCCCACAGCGCTATTTCAATTCGATATTCCAACATGTATGCATATTGTGTTGTAAGTAAAGTCTTAATAACTTTAAAAGATAAACCAAATATTCTCAATTTACTTCTCCCTTTATAAATAATTCTCCTATTAATTGATCAATAGGAGGATCACTAATCTCTAAATCGATAATATCAAAATCAGTTAATAGTTTACTAACTACTTCGGTCAATTTATCCCTAGGAACTAACAAACAAGCAAAACGATCATTCAGGTCTTGAATCTCACCATATTTTTCAAATTGATCACTTGAACATGCATTTTTCAATTCAACTTTTACCTCTCTCGAAGAAGATAATGAATTAGCAAGTGAATCAAGATCGCCATCATAAAAAAGTTTTCCTTTATGAATACAAATTACTCTTGGGCATAATGCTGTGATATCAGCCATGTAATGACTAGTTAACAAAATTGTTGCGCCAGTTCTTTTGTTGTATTCCGATAAAAAGCTACGTACTCTGGCTTGAGCATTAACATCTAGACCAAGAGTAGGTTCATCTAAAAAAAGGACAGATGGTTTATGTAATAAGGCAGCAAGAATTTCAGATTTCATTCTTTGACCTAGAGACAACTTTCTAACAGGTCTAGTAAGTTCTTCTCCCAGTTCAAGCATTTCTGCTAACTCATTTATTCTTTCCTTTGCTTCGTAGTCAGACAAACCATAAACAGCTGCATTTACATACAACGAATCCATGGGAGGAAGATCCCAAATCAACTGCTGCTTTTGACCCATTACTAAAGTAATCTCTTTTAGAAAAGCTGGTTGCCTTCGTTGAGGAGAGAAACCACTTACATCAACCAATCCCGTGGATGGGTGTATTAGACCACACATCATTTTTAATAAGGTGGTTTTACCGGCGCCGTTAGCTCCAAGGAAGCCAACTATCTCTCCTGGAGAGATTTTAAAACTTATATCAGTTACAGCAGGCACGTCATAGGTCTTTCGATCGAAAAAATGATTAAGAGTGCCCTTAAAACCAGGCTGTTTGTTTGCGACTCGATAATATTTACTGAGATGATCTACAAGGATCAAGTCTCTAGGCTTATTAGGCAATTAAAATCCAAATGCTTCAACATTAAGATAAAACATTTTTAAGCACATAGCAGATAAAATCGAAGTAAAGAAAAAGCCATAAGGTTAAAAACAAAATGGATGAACAAAAATATTTAATTGCTATTGCTCTTGCTGAGCAAAATAAGAAGAGATTAATGCCTCTTGGAGGTAAAACATTTACTAGAGTAGACGCATCAAAACAGACTCCAAAAAAAGAAGCTGAAAAGATCATACTTGACTTATTACTTAGATTATTTCAAAGAACTACTGAGGGTAATCTAAAAATTTCAAATCATGAAACTGGATTATTACTAGCAGAAATTAGATTTGAAGACATGAACAATAATCTTCCAATAATTAAATCAAATTGGATTAACACCGGAAATACAGATAATTTAATAGACAAATTGAAATCAATATGTTCAAATCTTTGGAGTATTCAATACAAAAAACACGAGGGAATAATTTTAAATGACTTAAAAGATGAGAACTTAACCTGAAATTTTGGATTGAGCTTTTTCAGCCTTACGAATAATCTTCTGAGCTTCATCACGAGAAAGACAAGACTCAGCTTTAGTTTGTAACTTTATTAGTTTAGCGTGTTGCTTTCCCAACTTCATAACTAATGTCTAAAAAATAATTAAATATTTTATAATTTAACATATCTATTTAAATTTGTAAACTAAGAACTTATTTGAACCAAATGATCACAAAAATAATACACGATTATTTTTTCACTGAAGTATATCTATGAATTACAGACACATCAAGACGACCGTAACCAGCTTCAATTAATCTTTGCTCAATTTCTTTTACTTTTGAGGCAATTGGTAACTCAATTTTTAAATCTTCAGCTAGGTCAATTGCAATAGATAAATCCTTGTGATGCAACTCTAATTTAAATCCCAACGGATGTTTATCAATCAACATTGCTTTTGATCTATTTTCTAACGGCCATGAATTAGCTGCTCCAACTTTTAAGGCAGAAACCACATCATCCATAGGTAAATTAAGTGATTTTCCTAACTCCATTGCTTCTGCGACTGCTGCATATGTTCCTGCGACTAATATTTGATTAATAGCTTTGACTTGTTGGCCTTTACCAACGCCATTAAAGTAATTAATGGATTTCCCCAGTACTTCAAAAATTTGTTCAAAAGATAAACACTCTTTTTTTGTTGCACCAATAAACAACGATAGTGAACCACTATAAGCTCCTTCTGTTCCACCAGAAACTGGACAATCAACATAAAGGATGTTTTTCTTGCCTAATCTTTGATGTAAAGAAATAGATTTGTTAGGACTTATTGTTGAGAAATCAATTACAAAAGAATTAGGCTTTAGATAATCTGCAACACCCTTTTCACCAAATAGAACAGATTCAACAGCAGCATCATCAGTGACGCAAATCAAAAGCCCTTCGCAGTCATAAACGGCTTCTTTAGGGTCAACAAAATACTTTTGCTGATAATCATTATTTAGTTTTTCTCTCTTAAACAAATTCAATTCATAACCATTATCAATAAGACGCTTAGACATTGGTTGTCCAATAGCTCCAAGGCCAAAAAAAGCTAGTTTCATCAAAATCAAATTTCTATTCAAAACGAACTAAGAGTAATAAGATCTAAAGATGTTGGATCTATTGCTATAAAAAATTAATATGCTGCCAAAAGAAGAAAATATGATGCGATAATTAATTCATCGAATACTTAAGAAATTGACAAATTTTACAGATTCTAAGAATGCTACACATCACTGGTATCCATTCTTGAAGTATCAAGAGGAGTGTGAAGCCGCTGGGAAAGAAGCAACTGTAAATGATTGGATGAGAGCTTCAGGGCAACTAAAAAATAGAATTGATTTTGAGGAAACTAAGGAAGCGGCTGAACTTGAAGCTTTAAAAGCAAAAGCCAAAGAAACAAAAAAAGAGGCTTAAATAATTAATTATCAATTAGGAGATAATTATGTCTTTATCTCTTTAAAATAATTAAATTGATTACTCACAGTTAATGAGAAAATCTTGTGAAGATCTATCAAACTATTTGCATCACTGTAAGTAATTTTACTAAAGTTATTCAATTAAGGTCCTAGGAAATACAAAGCCTAAGATCAATACATATCTGATCCCAAGTAATGTCAGAGACCAAAGCCCTAAATGTACTTATCGCCCCAGAAGGTCAATTACAGGGTAATGGACAATTAAGAGAATCCTTTCACGAGAGAAGGGATCGCAGAGGCGCAGATTATCCTATGTGGTATCTAAATTCAGCATTAGTCAGCAAGTTTAAAATTACTGAAAAAGAGGGTTATGAGGCTGTTGTAGCAGAAGATGCAACAACAATAGCCTGGCTCAAGCTTCGTTTTGGAGGAGAAAAGATAAGCAAAGTACTAAATATCAAGGAACTTTGGGAGCATGCAAGTTTGCCCCCTGAACCACCCGAAACAAAAGATATAGCCATTCAAAAATAAAAACCCTATGAAGCCAGTTCATAAAATAACTATCCATCATAAACAAGAAGGAAAGACATATTCCTTTGAAGTACCCGAAGGTGAGTACATTTTGAGAAATTTCGAGTCAAAAGATGAGAATGGTGAAATTATCGGAGATAGACTTCCATTTTCTTGTAGAAACGGATGCTGCTCAGAGTGCGCCGTTAAAATCATTTCAGGAGAAATGGATCAAGAAGCTTGTATTGGTTTGTCTAAAAAGCTTAGAGATCAAGGCTTTGGTTTGCTGTGCGTTTCAAAAGCCATAGGGCCGTTGGAATGCGAGACACAAGAAGAGGACGAAGTCTACAACGCTCAATTTGGGAAGTATTTCAAAGGACTGGATACCCAAGCAGGAAATCCTTTTGATATTTAATTCATAAATATAGTTTTACTTATCAGTCCAAAAGTTCAAAATATCTTCACCAGTAAAATTAACATCTTTGTCATATCTTAGGGCGTTTGTAGCTTCCATGGGTAATGCGAATTGTTGAAATATTAAAGAAACAAATTTTAAGAATTTACCTGGTTTGGCTATACCTTTTGTTGATACAAAGGCTCTGAAAGCGTCAATAATATTGTTTCTTAATTCCCAAAATCTACTATCTTCAAGATTAAAGACCCATGGGAAAGCATTCTTAGAAGTGTGATTTGTTCTTTTAATGACTTCCTCATCAAATTCTTTGGGCTCAATACCTAATAATTCATAAAATTCTCCTCTTTCACAAACTGTCAAAGTATGAGTTAGAAAAACACTCCAGAGAAAAAATCTACTTAGTAACTTACCTCTCCAACCCTTAGTAATTCCTGGCCAGCACCTCATCATTACTGTAAAACAATCACCATGTCTATTCTCGTCTTGACACCATGGCTCGAAGAAATCAAATAGAGGTGCAAAGGCCTCTCCTGGATTAGCCTTAAGATGCCTATCCATCAATATATATCTCCAATAACCAATTTTTTCTGAGAGGTATACAGAATATATAACCCAACTTATTGGGAACCATGTAGCGGCTCTCTTTCCTCCTAAATGAGGTAAATCAACTTCTATACCTTCAGCAACAAGAGCTCTACTGAGAAAACCAGCATGTCTTGCTTCATCTCTTGCCAAAAACTGAAATAACTTTCCAAGATCTCTATTCCCCTCTTTCTTCAAACGATTAGAAATTTCTTTAAAGAGTAGAAAACCAGAAAACTCAGAGATAACTGATCTTACTAAATAACTCTCATAGGTCTCTTTAGCCTTTTGAGGCAATTCTTGTAATCTGTCCAAACTAGCCTTTCTATCGAAATGAGTGCAGTTGTAATCAGCTTTCATTTCTGAAAGCATCGCCTCAAACTCTTCTCGAGCATCAGTTAATTCTGTCTTAGCCGCTTTCTTAAATTCGGTTACATAAAAACGAGGTGTAAGAAGGTTTTCATCTAAATGTGGCGGCAACTCATTTGTTCCGCGTGTATCAACTCTTAGTTTTGGTGAAGAAGAGGCTGTTGCGGTCATTCAAATTATCCAGCAAGAACATAATTGTATGCCTTAATTTGAAAAAAAGGTGAATTTTTAATCAGGTAGTAATAGTGCTTCGCCAAAAAAGGATGTACATTCAATAACTAAAACGTATTAAAAATTAAAGATACATTGTAAAGAAAAAAATTGTTGAAGAGTTATCTCAAATTAAATATTAAAAATCCTGGACAAATAAAAACTGAAAGCAACTACAATATGCTCAAGAATGAATATCTTGTAAAGCTGAAACTGATAAGACTTGATTCTGTAATGCCTCAATACCTTCTACTGCTGCACTAGCACCTTTTAAAGTAGTCAAAGTTGGCACAGAGTAGTCAAGAGCTGCTTTTCTAAGATATTTATCATCATAAATTGCTTGACGACCAATTGGA
>MDTG01318930.1_pt1 | contig 11286 bp, 9 predicted proteins | sample 811421 | NCBI WGS metagenome assembly MDTG01 (sample SAMN05326645, study PRJNA326480) | marine metagenome | isolation source: seawater | place: Pacific Ocean: South East | collected 2011
CGTCGAAACTTCATGGATTATACATTACTGATATTCTATGTTACACTAGCACTTGGTGTATCGTTTTTGTGTTCGATTTTAGAAGCAATAGTGCTTTCAATTCCACACACATATATCGCTGTATTGGAGAAAGATGGCAGTAAAATCGGGAAAATATGGGCTACGCTAAAAGATGATGATGCTGTTAAACCGCTAACTGCGATTCTAACTTTGAACACAATCGCCCATACAATGGGGGCTGCGGGTGTTGGTTCAGAGGTACAAAAATTATACGGAGAGGAATCTTTAACCCTCGCCTCTGTTTTACTTACACTGGCAGTACTGTTCCTATCGGAAATCATCCCTAAAACTCTTGGAACTGCTTACTGGAAAAAACTAGCACCAACAGCAGGGTACATATTGAATTACACGACTATATTATTGACGTTGCTAATTGTACCTATCCAGTGGTTGAAGAAAATACTACCTAAAGGAGAGCAGTCCCTTGTGACGCGAGATGATGTTGCCGCCCTTGCCGATCTTGGTGAGGAAGAAGGTATACTCGAGGTAGACGAAGAAACGGTTATCCATAATTTATTGAGGTTAAGAGAGATAAAAGTGCATGAGGTAATGACTCCAAGAGTTGTCTTAACAGCATTCCAAATGAATTCGACAATAAGGCACATAATGGATGAGAATCAAGTTATAAGGTTCTCTAGAATACCAATTTATGATGAATCTATTGATGATATCAAAGGCATTATAATACGATCACAATTATTAATGGCAGCAAGTAGAGATGAATGGGATTTGAAAATTTCAGACCTTGCCAAAGACGTAATGTCAATATCCTCAAATAGTTCTGTAGACGCAACACTAGACTTATTCTTGACTAACAAACAGCAAATTGCAATTGTCACGGATGAGTTTGGCGGCACATCAGGCATCGTAACTATGGAGGATGTACTGGAAACCCTTCTCGGAGAAGAAATCGTTGATGAACTTGATGAGGTTGAAGACATGAGGGAATTAGCAAGAGATCAAGCAGACTTCACAGAATCCGAATGAACACTTAGCTCATCAATCCATTGTTTAATCAAAGCATCACGATTGTGATTAATCCTTGCACCTGCATGAGTTAGATCAGCGACAAGGTGGTGTTGAAAATTAAATCCTGTTACTTCTTGTTGGTGTTCAATTAACCTGTTGTAATGGCCTAACCCCAACCTATTATCATGTTCTGCTTGGATTACTAAGCAATTATTCCTTATGATGCCCCAAATTGGGATATCAACCTCACTTAATTCAGTTACATTCGAGATCTTTGGATTAATCTCATTAAAATGAGCGGATAAACGATTCCAGAATTTCTTCTTGCCGAATTTAGGTATCTTGAGGTTATGCAGGCTCTCTTCAAAAATCAATGAGTAGCAAGTCATTGGGGATTCAAGTATGTATCCCATTATGTTTGAATCATTGTTTGTTATTAGTTTGTCAAACCTAAGAAGTACAAAACCTCCCATGCTATGCCCATGAAAATAAACACCATCAATCAGTTCCATATCAAAATTGTCGGATAAATTTTCGTAAAATTCATTGAAGGTAGTTGATGCATGTCCTGCAGTCCATTTGCTTACAGGTTGACTTTTCCCATGCCCTGGCAATTCAAATATTATTACATGAAAACCCATATTGATATAATTCTCCGCTCTACCCAACATCGAAGATGCACTACTTCGCCAACCATGAATAATGATGACTAAAGGTCTGATTTGATTGTCGAAATATGACATAGAGTGTATTTTTGTATCTAAATCATGGAATTTTGAAATCCAACCATCAGAATTAAACTCTTTTTTCCGATTCCCAGGCGAGATGAATGCTAGAGCAACCCACATTTCAATAACTAAATTATATAATCCAAAAAGAAATAGTGGAATGAAAATCATATTCAAGATTTTAAGATTTAATAACAATGTAATAATTACTAAACATAGCATCAAGCAGAAAGCGACAGATGGTCTAGCCCATCTATACGTAACAAGAAACATGAGTCTCACTAAAAAGAGGAACTACACTATTTTGTTGCTTTAGGTTTTGCCTTAGCCTTTGCTTTAGGCTTCGCCTTAGCCTTTGCTTTGGACTTGGCTTTTGGTTTCTCCTCCTTTGGTTCAGAGGCCTCACCGGCTGATTCTTCATTGTTACTCTCCGCGATTGATTCTTCATTTTCCTTTTCCGCCTTAGCGACTTTCTTTGCTTCTCTTCTGGCTGCAAATTTATCACCATAATCGCCCATATTTTCGAACTTAGCCCAGAATCCTGAGGACTTCTCATCTTTTGATGGCACGTGTTTTACAAGGTATGCTCCAAACAACACATCATACAACCCTTGGTTGTACTGGCTCGAACGAGCAAACTGCCAATTGACAATGTATAAAATTATGAAAATAGCGCCTATTGAAGTCCAAACAATTGGTCCAGCACCAGCCTCACTATCACCGAGTTTACTGGTAGAAACTGTGACAAATAGGAAACCAAATAGCGCTAGAATGCCAACAGAGTTGGAGAGCATTCCTTGGAATGGGTTTGCTTTTTCACCTGACGAACTTACAAATTTTATTCGCGCAACAAATTGTCCTAAATTTCTTCCAGTTTTTATTGGCAGTAGTATTACATTTAGTATAATCATTACTAATGAAACAATCAGGAGAATTGTGGTTACCACGCTGGTGTCTCCTGCCATCATAAATATGGCTGCTAGAAGAACTCCGAAATTCCAACCAAAGTTAACGAACCAACTCATAGTACGATCTAATTTATTGGAGATTTCATATCCATCTGGGATTCCAATGGGTCGAGGGGCCCTTGGTTTCTTTTCCTTTTTTTGCTTGACGGGTTTGGCAACAGACTCTGGTGCTGCTTGAGTTACTGGTTCGCTTTTTGGAGCTGCTTTAGCAACTGCCTTCGCCTTGGCAACTGGTTTTGCCTTGGCAACTGGTTTTGCCTTAGCAACTGGTTTCGCTTTTGCTTTAGGCTTGACATCTGTTGTATTCGAAGCTCCACCTGCTTTATCTAATAATCCCATATAATCACCTTACTGATACATTTCTCCTACTGTACTGTAGATTTTAAAATCACTTGATGCGACAAATTGTTCAATAGATTCCGCACTCATGTTGCCAAGTTGGTTGTCAACGATTGCGAAAAATAATGAGCGTAAGTCATCATCTGCCGAAAGCGGATCATTACCAACAGTTTGGTAGACTCCAAAGTCATCAGAAGCAACAAATGATTCAACTACTTCTGAAGGTAAATTTGACCCCAGTAGCTCATCAACTATTGAGACAAAGGTTACGAAAATATCCTCTTCGTCTGCTTCCTGGGCAATTATTGGTTGTGCTTCAGCAACCGGTTGACTCTCTATTTCTGCTTGTGACATAGATGCCATTAACTGTTTCCTCTCTTTCAATAAAGATTCAAGTTGAGGTTTGAGTTCTGATAACTTTGTGTCGTCACCGTCAGCCTTTGCTTTCTGGTATATAGGTTTCAGAGTTCTAATTTGATTTTCTAGAGACGATAACAGTTCTTCGCCAGTTAACTCTTCGCTGTCCTCGTCCAACAATTGGACTATTGGTGCATCCCTTATCTCGGCAATTTTCTCGTCATGTTGTTGTTTTCTTAAAACGATGATGTCCCTATCTAAAGAATGACCAAATCTGTCAGCATATCTGTCCAGAAGTGAACCAGCCTCTCCGGATGAAATTCTATCGATGTGACCATATATTTGCGGTAATGGTTTGTTTGATTTTTTGGCCCACAAATCACCATATTCATCTGAGGATTTATGTGCCTCTGTTGATTGATTTTCAGCTGCGGAGAGTAAGGATGGAGTTGGTGTATCAGACAATGGTGGAAGTGAGTTTGGAGGCAATTCGCCAAGGGGTGGTAAATCTGTATTGACTGGAGCGTTTTGAGCTGGGAGTGGCATACCTGGTAAAGGCGGTAGTGGTGCTGGAGGAAGAGTTGGACTTACTGGTTCAGGACCAGATTTTTTCTTGTTCTTCCTGAACCCCATGACCTCACCTAAGCAGGAGGGAGGGTTGAATAGTATTGAACCTTACCGAAAAAACCTCATAATTACAGCCATTATTCCTCTAATTTATCTGGCTACTTTGGCCCAGCCCTTTAATATTAAAAATGTCGCAGTTGCTTCAGAGACATTAATAATTTCACCCAGTTTAGGCTCCCACTCATTGTCAAAAAATCGGAATCTACAATCCTCTTGAGTAATTTCAACTGACAATGTGTTACTGTTTGGTAACGCTATAGTTTCGCTCAAAGGATCAAACGGTCTAGAACCGTCTGGGTCTAGGCGAGATAACGGGAATTCTGTCACCCTTAAACCTGATTTTCCGTGCAGTGATGTAGGCCAACGAATCTGCCTCCTAACATCAATAGTTACTACTTCATCAGCTTCTCCAGCATTAGACAGAATGACTGATGTGTCGGTTTTTAGTATATCTAAAAATAGTGATTCATAACGGTCTAAAACACCAAAGTTTCCTTGTAACAATCTATTCGATCGCTGTTCATTAATTAGTAAATCTCCTAGATTTTGTATTGATGTTTTACCCTTCGAAGTGGTTCGATTTTCTCTTTTCGCTTGTGATTTTAGTCCCTCATGTAATTCATCGAGTACAGATGTGTAGCCTTTTTCTTTTCTAGAAATCAATTGTAGTTTATTGACTATTTCCTCCATTCCGCGATTAATTCTGTTAGCCCATCCCGTCCTATCGCCAAGGTGGTATCGAGATATGCTACTCTTTACATCAACATCTTCGCCTCTAATGTGAGAAACAATCTCTCTTCTGGCTTCCGAATCAAGTTGAAACAATGCAGGGTCTCTGTAGTGGAGGTGAAATCCTCGATGACCAGAAAATGTTACCTGCAAGTATTTTTCATTAAAGCCAAATTCAGGTTCTAAATAGTCATTCCAAAGAGTATGTGCTTGCTCTTGTATAACTTCAATCATTGCAGGAAAATCGCGATCTGTGACTCCTGGTAGGTGATCGCCATCTAAATCAAAAATCAAGTCAGCCCCAATCCAATCTTTCTCTACCATTTTCATTTCATATGGTTTATGCCAATATGCCGTAGAGTAGAAGCAGGAATGCATAGGCCGCTGTGTTATGAACTGTCTTACGCCTTCAATATCAGAAAAGGCCTTGTGTCTTATTGGAGGAGTGTTGCCAAATGGAATAAACATCCATTCTCTAAATCGCGTTCTCGGTGGTGACCATAGCTTTGAATTGCGATAATAGTTGGTGAATTGATGCGCAAAACGAGCCCAGCCAGAGGAAAACATTTTGCCACCATAAACCAAGGGTTAGGAATTATTCGTTTGCCATCCAGAATCTTTGTTCTGCTTCGACAATCTTAGTTGCCGATTCTGCACCTGTTGCTTTAATGTAGCACTCCCAGCAGTAATAATTATTGTTGATTACCATCGCTGCACCAAACGTCATTCGAATACCACATTCTTTGCATCTTGGACCAATCTCACCATTAGGTGCTTGTGCTAATTGGACATTGTCATGTGGCATTTTTCTCCCTAATCCATCGTACATTTAGTAGTTATTGAATTTGTCTAACAATCAACTTCTTGATATTCTTTACTCTTACACCAATCAAGTAGGTCGATAGCGACCTCGCAAGATTCTGCTATTTCTGGCATTGGGTGATCAACAAACTTCTCCAAGATTGGTTTCACTTCATAGTTTCCTATCGCACCCAACGCCTCAGCGGCTTCATGTCTTACCATAACATGTTCATCTTCGTTGCTCAGCACTTCTATCAATGTTGGAATTGCAACTTCGTTCTGCATTTGACCCAACACATATGCAACCTCATGACGAAGTAGTGCGCTATCTGATTTGAAACCAGAGCACAATGCAGTACAGGCAGCATCTGACCCGTCATTTCGAAGAGAAAATACATTCCTCATTCTTTGAAACATTGGGACGCATGAATTAGTTAGAGATAATTCCCATTCTGATATTACGCCCGATAATAGCGGTGGCGCCGGATCAACCGATCCGTATTGGCTGATTTTAGGTTTATTTGGCATTACTATTCCCCGATGAATTTCATATCTTCAACATTGAAGTTGGGATTGATAAGACCGATTGCTTGCCCTTCAGAAATAAATTGTTTTATTGAAGACCTTCCATCCTCGCGGTAATCGATTGTTCGGTCGTTTACATACATGGTCACGAATTTTCGATTTGTATCATCATCGATACCCCGCCCCCATTTTTTAGCAAATTCAAGAGCTTCATCTGGATTATTTATTGCGTACTCAATACTCATCTTGGTATAGTTTGTGATATCATTCATCATTTTGTCTCCAAGGTCTTTTCTCACTACATTACCGCCAAGAGGCATGGGGAAATTGTCTGTCTTGCTGTTCCACCACTTGCCGATATCAATTAAAACATCTAGATTATAATCAACATAAGTTAATTGGCCTTCATGAATAATCAGCCCAGAAGTGTAGGTATCATCAAGAATTCGAGGGATTATTTCGTCAAATGGTACCACTTCAACCTCGACATCACCCCATGCTAATCTCAACCCAAGGTATGCACTGGTTTTCAGCCCAGGAACTGCAATCTTCGAGTTTTTAGCTTGTTCAGCCGTTATCCCTGTTTTACAAACTATCATTGGACCGTAACCCTCGCCCATTGATGCACCACAGTTCATCAAGCAGTAATGTTCTGCGATATCAGGGAACGCATGAATTGAAACTGCAGACACTTCCAGTTCCCGATTCATGGCTCGATGGTTTAATGTCTCGATATCTTGAAGTTCGTGGACAAAATGATAGCCTGGAGTTGGAAATTTGCCGTTGGTCATGGCGTGAAACATAAATGCATCATCAGGGTCAGGAGAATGGCCGATTCTGACTATGAAATTGCCTTCTTCGTCCTGTTCGAGCGGTTTGTCCATGACCCTCCCAATTTAATGTCCTTCAAGAACCATCCGTTTGAATTCTCTGACATATCTGATAATTAAGGTAATTTATTGATTGGACGGCTATATATTCAAGTAGTCAGATGATTAGGATAAGGCGAATACATATGCGGGGCAGGATGTGCATTACCACAATTATGGTTTTGATACTGATTTTCACGATGCCACTCGCAAGTTCGACTTCATCAGGTTTAAATTTCCTTGATGTCACAGTTTCTGATAAATCAGACGCACATACTAATTCAGTATCGATAAATGAAAATCAGACCATAATCGCTAGTTCATATAACACTTTTATTGAATTTCACAACGCTTCTTCCCTAGAACTAATCAAAAGATTTGACTTCGGAAGGGAATTATATCACATAGAATTTTCACCTGACGGCAGATATCTAGCAGCAAGCTTGTCTGCAAACGAAGCAATCCCTGATTCTCTAAGAATAATTGAAGTAGAGAGCTTGGATTTACTATCAGCCCAAGCAAAGGGGAACAACCGCCCAGGAAAAATTGACTATTCTCCAAATGGTGCTAAAATCATCGCTCCTAACATGAATAATGGCGCTCAAATACTCAATTCTATTACATTGAATGAAATTGCAACCTTGAATGGTGAGCATACCTCGGATGTGACATGTACAGCCTTCTCCAAAACTGGTAACTATGTCATCACAGGCGATGAGATTGGAAAAGTCAGGTTGTGGGACAATGATGGCGAACCTACAAATGTCGATATAAATGTAGAAGAGGAAATCGTTGGTTGTGATTTTAGCAGCTTCGACGCTAAATTTGCCATTTCAACCATAACTGGGAATATTTTCTCATATACCATAACTGGTACATTATTACAATCACTAAATTTAGGGGAAAATCAAGGTTTGGAATGGTCCCAAGATGAAGATGTTCTATATGTATTAGAATCCGACTCAAATCCAGCATTAATTGCCCTAGATGGCTCCACATTCGAAATTATCCACGTAACTCATCTAATGCACAAATCACTAGATTTCTGTATTGTAGAGGCAAACGGGATGCTCAATCGTATTTATGTGGCAACAGATTCTAACCACATTGCATTATATGGTTCTCCAGAGTATCCAGATGGTTATGGCATGATAGGTTCAGATTTAGACGGAGACAGCATTCCTGATATTGTCGACAAAGATGATGATGGCGACTCTCATGATGACAATTATGATTTCAACTGTGTCAATTCTACGGTCTGTAGTAGAGAACCAGATTTAGAAACAGTCCGAAAAATGGTCATCGAAATATCTGGAGACACACTGATGGTAGAAGATATTTACACAATGTCGCAGTCTGACACATACCTATTTAGAAATTTAACCCGCAGGGCAATTATATCTGATCAAAGAATAAGTTATCAAGAAACGAATATGTTAGAAGACGCATTTTGCAGTAACATGGACCAAAACGACTACATCCAAAAATTAAGGGATTCTATTGAATTATCAGTAGGTCAGGTAAATAATGGGACTTTGCAGTGTAACATTATTGCTGGTTTATCATTTACCAAAACCTATGATAAAGAGCAAATTAGATTTGCGATAAAAACTAGTTTTGATGTCCAACCAAATGTAACTTTACCACTAACTGTTTCATTAAATTCACAAGTTTCGATAATTGAATCGTCTATAACCCACAAAATGGAAAATCATCCAATACTAATACAACATGTTAATTCAGACGGAGAGATACGTCCCAGCCTTTGGTGGAACAGTGGAATATCTGATGACCCATTATTAAATTTCACAAGTTCATATGTAGAAGACTCCAATATCAACTCAGTAATCGATCTAGTGCTGGAAAATAGACTATTGATAGTTGTGGTATTGACAACAATTTCTTTTGGTATATGGGCTGTCATACGCAGGAAGAACCTTAATTCCCTTATTCTTGATGAATCAGAATTTGAAGGTGCTGAAGAAATTTCTGATACTATGGACTTAATCGAAAACGCATTCAATGAGGATTATGAACACGACACAGAAGAGTACACGATACCCAAACCAATAGAAGATATAGATTATCTTTCAATAGATTACGAAGCGGATTCAATTGTATCGGATTCAATCCCACCAGAAGAGAAGCCGACAGATAGGAGAGCTTTTACCTTGGATGACGAAATGCCAAACACAGAGAACCAAGTGAAAAGGCGTGCTGGAAGGATGAACCGGAATCCACAAGGCCCAATCATGACAACAAAACGAAAACGGTTAGACGGCAAACTGGATGTTCCTGGAGAGCAAAAAATTTCAAAGAAAAGGGCTGTTAATCCTGTAATGAGCAGAAAGGTTGCTCCCGCCAAAAAGGTTAGAAAAGTTAGGTCTGTAAAGAAAGATGATTAGAAATTTAGAAACTCTGCACCTTGCTTTAAATCGCAGGCTTCGCCGAGAAACCGATTTAATCCAGTTATGTGTTGTTCATCCAGTCTGTTGAAAACTTCACTGAAATATTGATCTAATCTTGAGGTGCTGAGGCCTGAATGTGATGATGATAATTTAACAATCAATTCCCTTCGATTAGAGTTTGACTCAAATTCCTTTAATTGTTCTAACAACGAAATGTAAGCACGCTTAACATTAACAATTGGGGTATCTCTTCTAGCTGCGAATACTCCAAAAACCATTGGTTTACCAGTAATTTTCTGCCATTCCATCCCTAAATCTAAAATTACTTTTTCCGGATGTGTTCTAGAGGCGTCTAAGGCTCTATCACCGATAATCAATGCTCCATCGGAAGTCTCCAACATTTTGTCTATATCAGGTCCCATGACAGTTAGAGATGGCTTCAAATTTTTATGTTTAAGTATGAATTTCATCAAAGCTACAGATGACGAAGAGTCTGATGGTAGAGCGATATGTTCCATTTCCTCGAGTGGCTTGGAGCCAAATAACAAAACACTTCCAACTTCTCCTTTTGAGCAAATACCTAAATTTGGCAACAAAACCAGCTCATCCGCATTTCTAGCATAATCAGCAGCAGGTATAGGTGCTATGATGCAATCCCTTCGTAATAGATGGCCTGTAAGCCAAGATGGTGGTGCAGGCAGGACATTCCAATCATCGCTTAATTGCAAAAATAATGGGTCGCAGTTCATGAAAGCAACTCTTCCAATTGTAGATTTCCATGATGAAAATTTTTCATGCCCGCTTACAGGAGTATTTACTATCATTGTCTTCACCTATTGAATCAACTTTAACCTTTTTGTCCTTTTTGGAGGTTCTAATTTTACCGAAGAGAATTTTGTGTATATCGTGTTTCGTTTTACAGGGACAAAACCGGCATCAGAAACTAATTTCGCCATTCGATAAGTATCATAATTGAGACTAGATTTTGCACCAGCAAGATGCATTATTGATTCTTGTCTGACAGTTCCGTCAATATCATCGGCCCCATAATTTAACGCAAGTTCAGCTACCTCATCTCCAATGTTCATACGATATGCTTTGATGTGAGGTATAGAGTCCAACATGAGTCTCGAAACTGCGATTGTTCTAAGAATCTCATTTGACGTTGCTAACTGCGCTTCTGGGAGTCTAGTAGAATCAGGGAGGAATGGATATGGAACAAAGCATTGTAACAAACCGTATTCATCTGCTAGCCTCCTTAATTTATCCATATGGGATAACCTATCATGAACATCTTCAATGGTGCCAAACAACATCGTTGAATTAGAGGGTATTTTCAATGCATGAGCCTCCCTGTGTATTTGTAAGTACTCTTCTGAACTTTCTTTCCCGTTGCAAATTATCTCTCGAACATCATCGTTTAGTATCTCTGCTCCACCACCGGGGAGTGAATCTAGCCCCGCGTTTTTTAACCTCTTCAGCGTCGATGTAAAGGAAATATTACTTTTTTTGGAAAGATGCTTGATTTCAACTGCAGTAAGGGCTTTTATGGAGATGTTGGGAAACTTTGCCTTAGCCGATGTGATTAAATTTTCATAGAATCCCACATCCCAATCTGGGTGTAGACCACCAACAGAATGTACTTCATCGATAACATCTGCATACTTCGCAATTTCATCCAGGTACTCATCAATTGACAATTGATATGAATCAGATTGCCTCTTGCTCCTTCTGAAAGCACAGAATTTACATGCTAAAACGCAAATATTTGTCTGATTGATATGGACATTTGAGTTGAAAAACACGTTATGTCCAAACCTGGCCAATTTTACCAAGTTTGCCAGCTGGCCTACTTCATGTAGACTTCTGTGAGAGTACAGTATGTGTCCGTCTGCTATTGTCAACC
>MDTG01377718.1_pt1 | contig 11286 bp, 4 predicted proteins | sample 811421 | NCBI WGS metagenome assembly MDTG01 (sample SAMN05326645, study PRJNA326480) | marine metagenome | isolation source: seawater | place: Pacific Ocean: South East | collected 2011
ACCTGAAACAGAACCTGAAACAGAACCTGAAACAGAACCTGAAACAGAACCTGAATCTGAATCTGAACCTGAATCTGAACCTGAATCTGAATCGGAATCTGAATCGGAAAAAATTTCGGATGAAGAAGAATTTGTTCTAGAAGAAGAAACTAAAGAAGGCGAAGGCGAAGGCGAAAGTGAAGGCAAAAGCGAAGGCGAAGGCGAAAGCGAAGGCGAAAGCGAAGAAACTAAAGTAGATGAAGGTGAAGGTGAAAAAGATTCATATTCTGAGCTTATTAAAAGTAAAAATAAAAAATTAATGAATCGTGTTTTAAATAATTTATTTGAAGACAATATTAATAATGATGAATTTGAAAAAACTATTTTAGAAGATGAAAAAAATAAATTAACAACAAAAAAAGATATGCAATATTTTTTGAATGCTTTAGAAGTCTTAAATAAAAAATCATTCACAGATAATGATAATGAATTATTAGAAAATTATAATTATATTTATCCGCATTTAGATGATCGTTTATTTAATGTAAAAATAGCACGTAAAGCTGAATTTAATGAAAATAAATATAATGTTACTTTAGATGATGATTTAGATTTTCAAGAAAAAGCAGGACAATTATGTAATCAAGAATTTGAATTATTGGAACATCAAAATTTTGTAAAAAATTTCATATCATTTTATACGCCATATAATAGTTTATTGTTATATCATGGTTTAGGAACAGGTAAGACATGTTCGGCGATTAATATTGCAGAAAATATAAGAGATTATTATAAATATAATAATATAAATAAAAAAATTTTAATAGTTGCATCTCCAAAAGTGCGTGAAAATTTTAGATTGCAATTATTTGACGAAAGTAAATTAAAGATAGTAAATAATAAATGGCAAATAAATAATTGTGCAGGTAATAATTTATTAAAAAATATAAATATGTTGAATACTAGTGTATCTAAAGAAAAAGTGAAAATATTAGTAAATAATATAATTGACACATATTATGATTTTGTAGGTTATATAAAGTTTGCAAATATAATAACAAAAGAGTCTAATATAGATAATTTAACAACAGGTAAAAAATATAGTATTAAACAAAAAAACATATTAATAAAAAATAAATTACAAAAATACTTTGGCGAAAGATTAATAATAATAGATGAAATTCATAATATTAGATATTCCGATGATAATAGTAACAAATTAGTTGCAACAGAATTACATAAATTAGTAACAAATGTGGATAATATGAAATTAATTTTAATGTCTGCAACACCAATATTTAATGATTATAAAGAAATAATTTTTTTAATAAATATATTAAATTTAAATGATAAAAGATCTACCATAGAAGTAGATGATGTATTTAATAAAGATGGAAGTTTTAAAGTTACAGTAGATGGTGTTGAAATTGGTAAACAATTATTAATACGTAAATTAAATGGGTATATTAGTTATGTAAAAGGAGATAATCCGTTTATTTTTCCTTATAGAATATTGCCAAATGATTTTGATGTTGTTAAGAGTATAAAAAATCTAACTAAATATCCCGAACTGGATATTAATAATAATGGGTTTAATTCTAAAATAGAAATATTTGATATTTATTTAAATGAAATATCTATTTATCAAAATAGAGTTTACAATTATGTAGTAAGTAAATCTAATCCCAAAGAATTAGAATCATATAAATATACTGCATTTTTAAAACCGTTGGAAGCTTTAAATATTGTTTATCCTAATAAAGAATTATTAGAATTAGAAGAAGTAGAAGATGATGATTTTGAAAAGATAAAAATAAGTATTGAAAAATTAGTTTCAAGTGAAGGATTAAATAATTATATGACTCATAGTGAAAATGCCAAAAGTAAATATAATTATAATTTTATTAATTCAAAATCAAAGGCTGAAAATATTTTTTTGATAGAAAATATAGAAAATTATAGCAAAAAAATACATACAATTTTAAAATGTATTGAAAATTCAAAAGGTCCAATTATTATTTATTCTCAATTTATAGAAGGTGGATTAATACCGATGGCATTAGCATTAGAAGCTAACGGATTTACGCGTTATGGTTATGATGGAACTTCTGGAACTAATAAAGTAAATAATTTATTTGCGCCAGAAATATTTAATAATATAAGTAAACTGGATTTAATTACTAACAATAGAATATCTAGTAAGCAAAAAATGGAGAATGCTAAATTTGCAACATATACAATAATTTGTGGAGATAATAAATTAACACAAAATAGTGAAGAAGATATCAAAGCGTGTACAAATATAAATAATAGTAATGGTGAAATAGTAAAAGTTATATTATTATCATCTGCTGGGAGTGAAGGAATTGATTTTAAATTTATTAGACAAATCCATATTTTAGAACCATGGTATAATATAAATAGAATAGAACAAATTATAGGAAGAGGTGTAAGAACATGTAGTCATAAAGATTTACCATTTAAACAAAGAAATGTGCAAATATATATGCATGGAAGTTTATTAAAGAATAAAAATATAGAATCTATTGACTTATATATGTATAGAAAATGTGAATATAAAATAAAACAAATAGGTAAAATAACGCGTCTAATGAAAGAAATAAGTGTTGATTGTTTTTTAAATAGTTCTCTCAAAAATTTTTCACAAGAAAATATAAAAGAAATATTAAAAGAGGGAGTAATTATTGAATTATCAAACTCTAAACAAATTAATTATAATCCGGGAGATAAACCTGATAGTGCTATATGTGATTATATGGATAATTGTGATTATAAGTGTGTTAATGATGAAATATATGATTCAACTATTGATGAAAAAACATATAATGAAGATCATTATAATCTACATCTTGCAAAAATATATAGTATTATAGAGGATCTTTTTAAAGAAAAATATTTTTATACTAAATTAGATATTATTCAATTTTTGTCTAAAGATTCAAAATATACATTTAATACCATTAATTTTGCACTCGATAATATTATTAAAGATTCTAGTATGATAATAAAGGATAAATATAATAACAAAGGGTATTTAATTAATATTGATGATTTATATATTTTTCAACCATTATTATTAAATAACAAAAATAGTTCATTATATACAAAAACTCATCCTATAAGATATAATAATCCACATATTAAATATAAGGTGCCTGAAGTAATAGAAACTAATATATTAAATAAAAAAATAAATTTAGATAAATCTAAAATAAAAATATTAGATGAAAATGTTGATAAAGCCAAACCTGGAGTAGATGATGTAGATAGTGATAATGATGATAGTAAATATAATTTAGACGATGTAATGTTAACAGCGAGAGATAATAATAATGTTATTTTTAGGAATATTGTAGAAGAATTAGAAAATATTTTGAATCCTTCATCTGTATATATTCAAAGTTTCGAAGGTCCAAATGAAAAAATTAAACACTTAACAGAATTGTTTAGTCTTTTTAAGAAAAATAATATAAATATTTTAAATTTTGGTGATGAAAAAGTTAGTACATTTAATATAGGTTCAAAAGATATTAATTATTTAACATTAAATATACTTCTTGATACTTTGAATTTTATTTCAACAAAAAACTTAATAGAATTTATTTACGATTTAGATGAAGAATTTATTTTTAAAGAAGTTATAGATTTAGAGGTTCTTAAAATAATTAAGGAATATTATAATGAAAGAATAATTGAAAGTAGTAATAAAAATATTAGAGGATTTATTTTTAATAATGAATTATTACCAGATATTTATAAAAATTCTAAAACAGATAATAAATATAATTACGTATTATTTATTCTAAATTCTAATAATAAATTAGAAAAAGCAAGTCCAATGGACTATAATGATTTACATCCTATAATTTTAGATAAATATAATATTACAACAAAAAATTATTCTAATATATTAGGTTTTATAAAAGTGTCTGATAAAAATACATCTAATAAATATAGAAATGAATACGATTTTAAAATTAAAACAAAAAACTCAGATAAAAATATATTTAATAGTGGTAGAACATGTAAAACTTTTGAAAAAGGACTATTGATTGAATATTATAAATTATTAACAGGTACTGAACCTCCAACAAAAGTTAAAATATCTTCAAATTCTAATTGTATTTTAATAGAATTATTATTAAGATATTTACATAAAAAAAATAAAGATAATATACATTGGTTTTCTAATACAAATGAAGCATTAATAAATAATTATAAATAATTATAAATAATTATAAATAATTATAAATAATTATAAATAATTATAAATAATTATAAAAATTGATAATTTTATATTAACAAATCTTTAATATAAAATTATATAAATATATAAATATATATTAAATATGTCTAATAATAAAAATATATATGCAAAACAAATTATAAATGAAAAAATTATCTTGAAATATTCTGAGGTAAATAATAATCTAGAAGACAATATTAAAAATATTTTAAAAAATAAGTTAGAAAATAAATGTACAATCAATGGTTTTGTTAAAAAAGATTCATTAAAAATTATCGAAATTTCTTGTGGTGAATTAGTCTCTGATTCTATAATGTTTAATGTAGTAATTGAATGCTTAATTTCATGTCCATATGAATCTATGATTCTAGAATGTAAAGTAGAATCTTCTACAAAAGTAGGATTAAAATGTAGTATAATAGATGAAGATGGTAACAGTCCATATCTAATTTTTGTTGCTCGTGATCACAATTATAGTAATTCTAAATTTACGTCAACAAATGTTGAAGATATTATATTTGTTAGAGTAATAGGACATAGATTTGAATTAAATGATCCATTTATTTCAGTAATTGGAGAATTAGTAGAAGAAGATGTAAAAAGTAGTCAAACACCAAAAAGTAGTAAGAAAAAAAAAACATTATCAATAAATAGCGAACAATAATATATTAGTTAATTAAATATTTAAAAATATTTAAAAATTTATTAATATTATTATTATTATCTATTTAATGGAAGTAAATGAAGTAAATGAAGTAAATAATAATAATTTTAATATTGAAAATGTAAATTATAAAAATTTAGAAAAATTGCAAAAAAGCATAGATAAGCTTAGTCCGGAACATCATTTACAAATAGCAAAAATATTATATAAAAATAATATTAAATTAACTCAAAATAACAATGGAATATTTGTAAATTTAACTAATTTATCAATAAATATAACCGATTTACTTTGGAAATATTTAGAGTTTATAAATAATCAAGAAGAATATATAAATAAAGATGAAAATACTAAATTAGAATTAGAGAAATTATTTTTTATAAAATAAATAAATAAATAAATAAATAAATAAATATTTTATATAAAATATATTTTATATAAAATAAATAAAGACATAATGATAATAATAAATGTATAAAAATATGTTTTCATTAAAAGAACATAATTTTGATGATTTAAAAAACTATATGTTATCAAATATAAATAATAAAGATTCTAATGATGCTAAAAATGATAAAGATAATAAAGATAATAAAGATAATAAAGATGATAATATAAACAAAGATGTATTAAAAGTGAGTAAAAACTTATTATATATTGATTATAATAAAGCAAAAAAAAAGTATAATAATAATTTTAAGTACAAGGAGGATCCTTTTTTTTGGTGTTTTTATAATTTACTAAATGAGAATGATTTAATGGATGATAATTTAAATATATTAAAAATAGAAAAGGATACTAAAATAAATTTATTAGAAGAATTAAGAAAGAATAAACATAAAATTAAGAAAAAATATCGATTAAGTGTTTTAGAAGATGAGTTATTAAATTGTAAAAACATAAGTTTTAATACATTTTGTGGATTATGTTGTTTAAAAGATATAAGTATTTTTATAATAACACAAAATAATAGTTATAGTTATTTTTTAAACAATAGTGAATTAATGGAAAATAGTATATTAAATAGTTATGAATTATTTAATTTTGTTGAATTGAAGTACAATAATTCATTAGTAAATGCAAAAAATAATTCAATAAACACTATTAATATAAGCAAAAATGAATATAATAATATTTTAAATACATATTATTATTTAGAAAATTTAGAAAAACCATTAAAAAGCATAACTTATTATAAATTAGATGATTTAATAACAATAAGTAATAAATTAAAAATATTGCTTTATAGTGATGTAAACAAAAAAAAGACAAAAAACCAATTATATTCAGATATAATGAATAAATTGAATTAAATAAATTGAATTAAATAAATTGAATTTAATATATTGAATTTAATATATTGAATTTAAAATTTTTAAAATGAAAAATTGAAAATTTATTATAATTATTTATTATTAATTATTAAATAATAAATAATTATATATAATATGTCAAAATCTATAAAAGATATAATTAGTGATAAAAAATATGTTTCAATGTTTGAAAATGATAATGATTCAAAAAATACTATTCTTTTAAAACGTCTTATAAAATTATATATAGATAATAAAAGTAAATTTATAGAAAATGTTATTCCAGAATTTGAATTCAGATTTGGCACTAAAAAAATTAAATATTTATCAAAAATAGATTTTAATAATGTTATTAAAACTTTATTATTTCATAAATTTGAATTAAAAAATGAAAATTATAGTTTAAAAGTTATTTTAGATGATGATGATGATTCTAATATTAGAACAGAAATTATGGGCTTACCCAATATACAGTATTATTGTAAAAATAACAGCATTAAAGGTATTGAAGATATTCAAAATATTAAATTTGTAGAAAAAAAATATTTTCAAAAAGACGATGTAGTTTTTTATCCATTAGATTATGATGAATATAATATGAGAGTATCATTTCAGGTTGAAGAGAATTTTAATATGTATGATGAAAAAATTAAAACTATAATAAAAAAATGGGATTCTACAAAAAAAATTTTCAGATTTGTAAAAAGATTTGAGTTTAAACATCCAGAATTACCATTCAATATACATTGTAGTATTGTTAAAATGTCTAAACAAAGTTCGGGTAAAATAACTTCGTATTTTAATATTAATGATTCTAATGTTTTTAACGCATTTGAAAATTATGAAGTTGAAATTGAATTTATTAATCCCGATATTGGTTTAAAAACTAAATTTGAAACTGGACATTATTTATATGAAACTATTAAAAAAGTAATTAAAATTATATTAATTGGTATACAAGAAACAAATTATCCTATTAGTTTAATACAGCAAAATGATATTTTAAATAATTATTTAAAAATCACGAAAAATACTAAATATGTAAAAAATGAATTATATAGTAAAGTAAATGTTAAAGATTTTATTGGACCATCATCAGTAACATTACAAAATATTAATATTTTAGAAGACAAAGATATAGATGATACAAATAAAAATGTTCCAAATATTAGAAAAAATTATTGCGTAACAGATAAAGCAGATGGATTACGTAAATTATTATTTATTAGTAATGATGGAAAAATATATTTAATACAAATGAATATGAATATACAATTTACTGGATTATTAACAGAAAATAAAGAATTATTTAATACTATTATTGATGGTGAACATATTTTAAATGATAAAAATAAAAAATTCATAAATTTATTTGCATGCTTTGACATTTATTTTATAAATAATAAAAATGTAACCAGTTTACCTTTAATAAAAGATAATATTAGTGGTAAAGACGAAAAATCTGAAAAATCTACCAAATCTAAAATGAGTGAAAGTGTAAATTATAGATTAGATATTTTAAATTCTGTTATTTTAAAATTATCTGCAAAATCAGTTGTTTCTAATTCAAAAAATTCTTTAAAAATTGTTATTAAAAAATTTTATACAAATAATATATTCAAGGCAAGTGAAACTATATTAAATAATATTAAAGATGGATTATATGAATATAATACAGATGGATTAATTTATACACCTATAAATACTGGTGTTGGATCAAATAATATTGGAATAAACGCACCAGACTTTAAAATAACATGGAAAGAATGTTTTAAATGGAAACCACCTGAATATAATAGTATAGATTTTCTTGTTAAATTTAGCAAAGATAAATATAACAAAGTTATTATAAATAATAGTTATAATAATGGAATTAGTTTAACATCGCCAAATAGTTTAAGTCAATATATTACTCTAATTTTACAGGTAGGTTTTGATGAAAAAACACATGGTTATATTAATCCTTTTAACATGATTATTGAAGATACTAAATTGAGTGATTTTGAAGATTACAAAAATAGTTATAAACCAATGCAGTTTTATCCTACAAATCCCAGCGATGAAAAAGCAGGATTATGTAATATATATGGAACTTATGATAAAACAGGTAATTTAAAAATATATACTTTAGAAAATGAAGAAATTGAAGATAATACTATAGTAGAATTTAAATATGATATTACTAAAGAAGGACCTTTTAGATGGATTCCACTAAGAGTACGCTATGATAAAACTTCTGAATTAAAATCAGGTATTAAAAATTTTGGTAATGCATATCATGTTGCAAATGGTACATGGCATTCTATACATAATCCTATAAGTGAAGATGTTATTAAAACAGGAAAAGGTATCATAATAGATAATTCAGACGATGATGTATATTATAATAAAATAACTTCAAAAACTGAAACACGATCTCTTAGGGATTTTCATAATTTATATATTAAAAATGAACTATTTAAAAATTCTATTAGTTCTGGTAATATTTTGATAGATTATGCATGTGGTAAAGGAGGAGATTTACCAAAATGGATAAAAACAAAATTAAATTTTATATGTGGAATTGATTTGTCTAAAGATAATATTGAAAATAGATTAGATGGTGCATGTGCTAGATATTTAAATTATAAAAAAAAATTTGGAACAATACCATCTGCTATATTTTTAAATGGTACTAGTATTGCAAATATTAAATCAGGCGATGCATTTTCAAATACTAAAAATAAAACAATTATGAATGCTATATTTGGAACTGGTACAAAAAATGAATCAGTATTAGGTAGAGGTGTTTATAATAATTATGGAATAGCTCATAATGGATTTAATATTAGTTCAATAATGTTTGCATTACATTATATGTTTGAAAAAGAAGAAATATTGAATGAATTTTTAAAAAATGTAGCACAATGTACAGCAATGAATGGTTATTTTGTTGGTTGTTGTTTTGATGGTAAAAAAATATTTAAAATGTTAGAATCAACTGAAATAGATAATAATATTAGTTTATTTAAAAATGGTAAAAAAATATGGGAAATTACTAAAAAATATAAATTTACTGAGTTCGAAGATGATGAAAGTAGTTTAGGTTATGCAATTGATATATATCAAGAATCTATAAATAAAACTATTAGAGAATATTTAGTAAATTTTGATTATTTAGTACGTGTTTTAGAAAATTATGGTTTTGTAATGTTAAATGATGCTGAAATTAAAAATATGAATATGCCATCAAGTATAACAGATTTTGAAACAATGTATAATAAGTTAGTTAGTGAAACAAAAAAAGATAAAAATATGACTTATCAAATTGGAAGCAGTTTAAATATGTGTGATGAAGAAAAACAAATATCCTTTTTAAATAATTGTTTTATATTCAAAAAAGTTAGAAATGTATCTAATATACCATCCTTAATTAAAAATATGGAAACTGATCAAGAACAAGATGAAGAAAAATTAAAAGAAGATGAAGAAAAATTACATGACGATTTTCAAAAAATAATAACACAACCACCACCAGAAACACCTGCTCAACCACCAATAGAAGCTAAAGAAGATAAAGAACCAGTATCTGAAGTAAAAGAATTAAGTATTGATGAAAAAATTAAATTAGCAAAACAAAAGAAAGAAGAAAAATTATTAGAAAAAGAGAAACTTAAAGAAGAAAAAGAGAAACTTAAACAAGAAAAACTAAAAATTAAAGAAGAAAAACTAAAAATTAAAGAAGAAAAATCTAAAAAAAAATCAGAATCTAAAACTAGTAAATAAGATAAACAATATAAACAATATAAACAATATAAACAAGATAAATAATATTTTTTAAAAACAATATAAATTTATTATTTTAATTAATAATAGTATCAATTAAACTAATAAAAATGGCTTATATTAATATACCATCTTTGAATTATTCTATTGATTTTAGTATTAAATTACATGATTCTACAAATAAATTAAATGAAAATTATATTTCAAACTCATTATATAAATATTTAATAAATATTAAACAGCAAATTCATAATAATAATAATAATTGGGATTTTTATAAAAAAATTACAAATCCTTATGAATATATACATACACCATATAATTATAATAAAACTTATTCAATATGTAAATATAAACCATTAAGCAGATCTTTTTTTAAAATGATAGAAATTATTAATGTATTTAATATATTAAATGATGAAAATAATATTAGAAGTTTTCATTTGGCGGAAGGTCCGGGTGGTTTTATAGAAGCATTTAATTATTATAGAAATAATAAAAGTGATATTTATTATGGTATGACATTAATATCAAATAATATAAATGTGCCTTCATGGAAGAAAAGTAATAATTTTATTAATTCAAATAAAAATATTAAGATAATAGTAGGTGAATCAAAAAATGGTGATTTATTTTTAAAAAAAAACTTCTTATATATTAATAATAATTTTAAAGAATCAATGGATTATATTACAGGTGATGGTGGGTTTGATTTTTCGGTAGATTTTAATAAACAAGAAGAATTAAGTTTAAAATTAATTATTTCACAAATTTTTTATGCATTAATTATGCAAAAAAATAAAGGTACATTTGTATTAAAAATTTTTGATATGTTTAATATTAAAACAATAGAAATGATATTTTTATTAACTAATTGTTATGAAAATATATACATATATAAACCAAATACTAGTAGAGTTGCTAATTCTGAAAAATATATAATATGTAAAAATTTTAAACTAAATAATTTTACAAACAATATTAAATCATATATTATAAATAATTATGACTATATATTAAATAATTTAAATTCTATTAAAACATTTTTTAACATTAAATTGCCTTTATTATTTTTAAATAAAATAGAAGAAATAAATGCTATTTATGGCCAACAACAATTAGAAAATATTAATAATACCTTAAATTTAATCAGAGAATATAATAATTTAAATATGGAACTTCCTTTAAACCAACTGGATAATATTTTAATAATTAATAATATTAATAATATTAATAATAATAATAATAATAATAATAATAATAATAATAATAATAATAATAATAATAATAATAATAAT
>MDTG01031578.1_pt1 | contig 11285 bp, 11 predicted proteins | sample 811421 | NCBI WGS metagenome assembly MDTG01 (sample SAMN05326645, study PRJNA326480) | marine metagenome | isolation source: seawater | place: Pacific Ocean: South East | collected 2011
CTTCATAATATCCATCGCCGTCTCTGTCGCTCATTCGATAGATTACATCATGATCGGCTACGTAAAGGTTATTCTTGAAAAACGCAATACTATGTGGCCATTCGAGGTCATCTGCGGCTATGAGAGCTCGATCGGCTCTTCCGTTATTATCTGCATCGGGAAGGGCATATACGATGCCATCTTTCCAGGGGCTGCGACTCCAGTAACCGCTGTGACGGGTACTGAAACTTGCAACATGTAACACATCGTTTTCGTCCACTGCCATAAAGCGGGCGTGCTGGATTTTGTCAGCGAATAAAGATGCTTGAAATCCATTGGGAACGTTCAAGGCATAACCGGGTAGGTTTTTTACATTTACCGGCCGTAAGTCTAAGTCTACCCGTGGGGTTAGTTGAACCTTTTCAGGCGGGTATGTTTCGGCATAGAGAGTTCCAAAATATAAAATGCACGAAAAGGCAGCGAGCAAATATATTTTGGTTGACCTTACGAAATAACGAAAAAGTTGTTTACAATAAAGCATATAGGAAAACGTACGTCAGAATTTCATTTAGTCCACCCTATTTCTGCCTCTTGTCTATCTGATCATCTACGGATAGATTTTTCGTTATGGAAAATGATCCGCAAGAAATAGATGCTGATCCTGTTGAAGTTCCAATTGACGGGACACTCGATTTGCACACGTTTGATCCTCGAGATTTGAAGGTGTTGCTCCCTGAATATTTTCTTGAATGTCAAAAACACGGAATTCTTGAGGTTCGCGTTGTCCATGGTAAAGGCACAGGGACGTTGAAGAAGTCGGTAATTTCATTGCTAAAGCGCTTGGATATGGTAGACTCGTATAGATCTGGGGGATTAGGGGAAGGTAGTTGGGGTGCGACAATGGTGACGTTAAAATGTCAACGTGTTTGAGGATACAACGCAATAATGACGTATTTAGTATTTAATGTAACAAAGCCACGATATTAGAATTTTTGAAATGGTAGTTATATGAAATGAATAGTACGGGATATTATGATTATGTACCGACCGTCTCCATGGCTCGTTCGGTGGTCTTAGGTGGAATGCTCAGCGTCCCATTTAGAGAGATTGGATATGAGCTCGCAGCTCTTACAGGAGTGAGGTTGATAGACTTGGACCAATGGCTGGAACACCGTCTCGGCCAACCTCTTTGGGATTACCGACAGTCGTTAAAAGACCCGAATATTAGATTGCTTGAACATCAGGTCCTTCAAAAAGCGTTAAATTCATTGCCAAAAAGCCTCATTGTCGCCGGCGAGGGAACCTTGTCCAATCAAGCGAGTTTAAATGTTATCAGTGAATGCTCAGCCTTGGTATACTTGAAGCTGCCGCCCATGATTGCTTTCCGGAATACCCTACAAAAAATTGAAGAAAGAGGGCCCAATATTTTTCCGTATGTCGAGACGCCGCTGCATAGATTCGATCAAATTTCGCCCCTTGTTGAAAATCTGAAAAATGCTGAAATAGTTGCAGATCTTCTTATTGATATGGAAGGTCTGTCGGCTCGGAGTGTATTGAAAAAAATAAATATTTTATTTCCGAAATTGAGCGGAAGCAAAAAAGGTTGAAATTCGCGATGAATTTGATTTGTTCTTGTTTATTTACCGATGGTGGTTGGGACAAAAAAGATTGGCTACAGGTTAAAAGTCCTCGTTGGGAACATAACGGTGATTGGATACAGGGGGAAGATCATATTTGTAATCGCGTTCCGGGTGGTGTTGATGAGATCGAGTTAATGGGGAGCGAAGCGGGAAGAACGTATTCAAGTATGCTATATAAAGAGCTTGTAACGGACTTTGTAGTGGGGGTAGAAATGAGTTTTGATTACCGCATGGCACCGTTAATTGTTTTATCTGGAGCCCCTGCACAACATTCTGACGGGTCTTTCGTCTACCGAGACCATATTGAAGTTGTTCTATTTGACGAAGGAGTGAATGTTTGGTCTCATTCCTGGGATGAGACTAACGGACCCACTTGGAGGAAATTATCTTTTTTCCAACTACCGACGTTGCCCAAAGAAAGATACTTTCTTGAAGTGACTCGTTCAGGGGAACAGGTACTCAATATCAGGTGTAACGAGCAATCTTTTGAAGTGGCTGCAGATTTGCCCGAGCGGTTGCATGTGGGTATAACTGGTTGTGAAGGGCTAAATAGATTCTATGAATTTTCTCTTTCTGCTTTATAAGAGATGTTTCACACAGCAATGAAAATTGGGATTTATAAATAATATTAACTTGGCCGTTCAAGTAGGACTAAAAAACACAGTAGGCATAAATTGAAGTTTTCGCAAAAATAGTTAGCTCTGCACTTCGGTATTTTGTAGTTTCAATAACAACGATTAATGGGAGGTTAATTTAGTGGTAGATTCAATATCTCTACTCAGTGACGAACAGATGCGTGAGTTTCTTTCTAATGGTTATTTAAAACTCGAAACGCAATTACCCAAACATTTTCACCAACGGATTTACGAGTGTACAGAAGAAATTTTTGAAAAAGATGGTAACCCCGGTAACAATATTTTACCCCGCGTTCCTGAATTGGGAAAAGTCTTTTCCGATCCTTCGGTCGTGGGTGGATTGAGTAGTGTCTTGGGTCCTGACTATGTGATGCATTCACATCGCCACCCACATATAAATCGTGGTCCAAATGAAGGTGGTGGATGGCACAAGGATAGTTATTGGGGATTTAAGAAAATACGGAGTCACCGTACTAGATGGGCTATGATCTTTTATTATCCGCAGGATACCCCGTTCGAGAATGGCCCTACAGGCGTAATGCCAGGTACACATTGTTCAGAAGGGCGATCTGAAAACGAAAACGACGAACAACACCTGCCCATAACCGGGGAAGCGGGTACGTGTGCATTGGTTCATTTCGATCTATGGCATCGGGCATATCCGAATACGATTTCGAAAATGCGCTATATGATGAAATTTCAGTTTACTCGAATGAGTGAACCAATGGCCCCAGCGTGGAACTGTTCGGATCGTCTGTGGAGTGGTTCAAAAGATCAATTTATTTGGGCGAAACATTGGGATTGGCACTGTGGGGGAGGTACGCTTACTGCCTCCTCAGGCCTTTCAGTTCATTCTCTTTGTGCTGACTTGCGTGACGAAGATGATGGGGTTCGTCTCCGGGCTATTAGCGGTCTCGGTTTCTTGGGAGATTCCTCGGTTAGTGCAATCGGCACTTTAGCCGACTCTTTATCGGACTCAAATGAACAGGTGCGAACGAACGCAGCTTATACCTTGGGAGCCATCGGCGCGCCAGCGTTGTCGGTCTTATCCGATCGTTTGTCTGATGAGTCCGAAGAAGTTCGGCTTGTCGCTGCTCATGGTCTTGCACAGATGGGTTCGGCGGCAGTTCCGTCTTTGTTAGAGGGGTTAAAATCGGAGGATTCTTCGCGTCGGGGGTTTTGTGCGTTTGCACTCGGTGATATGGGCAAACTATCGGGTAGTGAGGCTGGGCTTGCTCTGACGGATCTTATTTCAGATGAGTCGGAATTAGTTCGGTTCACAGTAGCTGAAGCATTGGGTTTAGTGCCTTTTGAGGCGGATGAAATTATTGGAGCTCTGTGTTCTATGCTTAAAGACGAGAGTGGACAAGTTAGATATGAGGCGGCCTATAGTTTGGCTCGTATCGGTACTAAGGCACGCTCAGCCGTCCCAGCCTTAACAGAGGCGTTATATGATGAGGATAATCGATATGTAAGTGGCCATAGTGCAACGGCACTTCAACGAATTCAATCGCCGGAAGCTAATGAATCACTTATAAATTACCTGAGTAGCTCTCGATGGTGTTCGATGACGAACAAAGAAAGTACTTTTTAGAGTATTTTCGGGAATGCACTGGTTTTCTTAATTTTTTTTAAGTCTCCATACGTCGCTGGCCATATTGTTTCCACCAACAACCCAGAGGGAATCTTGGTGGACGTAGATGCTTGCAGCATGTCGAGGAGCCCAAGGAGTTTGTAGCTCTTGCCAATGTTCTCCGTTCTCAGAAAACCATACATCTGAACGATTTTGACCGCTCCAACCTTCCAGGACCCAAAGCCGATCGTCAAATACAGCAACTTCGTGGTATTGACGTGGATCCCATGGCGCCGCGGGTGTATGCAACTTCCAATTAACTCCATCGGAGGTACTCCAAACATCACTATAGAACACTCGGCCCGGTGATGTGGGTGTATCGTAACGGCCACCGCCTATCAACCAAATGCGATCCTTCCAAATAGCCTGCCCACCGATCATTCCCCGTGCGGCCCATTTCGGATCTTTCGTTAAGATTTTTGTCCATTTCTTTCCATCGGAGGATTGCCACGTGTCAGAATAGTAATGTTGTGGGGCTGTAGCTAACTGGGGTATGGTTTGTCCTCCCATCACCCAAATTGCATCCTTAAAACAAACAGTATAGTGTAGCGCTCGTGGTCCCCAAGGAACGGGTAAATTAGGATTAGCTAGTACCCAATCGGATCCATCATTTGAGAACCATACATCGGAATGATAATGGCCCTGATTAACGTCGCCGCCTACAATCCACATTGCGTCCTTGTGTACGACGTAGCCAGCGGTATGCCGTCCTTCCCAGTCACGCGTGCTGTCAAAATGTGTATCAATGAATGAATTGGGCTTAACTAGTTCCCAGTCTTTACCGTTATCAGACGACCATACTTCATTACTGCATATGCGTGGGAATTGTTCCACGTTTTTCGGGTTCCAACCTCCTAGTAACCACATTTTATTTTGAAAAACTAAGGCACCAGCACCATCACGTGGGTCAAACGGAGCGGAATCGGTGACAAGTTCCCAAGAGTATTTTTTAGTCATAGACTCCGAACATTTCTTTAGGTAACAAAAATAGGTTTGTATAATGCTAAATTATTTCTAGACAGTCTTTACCGGGTAATTGAGGAAAAGGTGCGGATGGAAGGTTTTGGTACCAATAAGCTACCGACGCGATGTCATCCTGCAAGGGTAAATAACGGCGGTCTTTACGCCAGCCTAGTGCTTGGATATTGACTCTAAGATCTTGATGGAAACGCACAGGGTCTGTGATGTGCCAGCGGTAGAGCCCAAAACGCATCTGAGACTTAAATGTACTATCGGGACGGAGTACCTGAGGCATTCCTGCGTAGGGTGTTGTAAATTCTTGATACTGATTTGTTTCTTTATTTACAAAATCATAGGAGCCGCAGAAGTAATCCTCGGTGCCTGTACCACAGATGGTCGGAAATTCTTGATCTCCATCTATGAAAAATTTTAACTCGCCTTCACCCCACCACCCAGAATTATTTACCCCCCAGGCCATGTAGGTGCCAGCGTAGTGACCATGCCCTGTAACACCATCTAGTAAAGTATACACTTCCCCATAGGGAAGAGGATTACTTCGTCGGAACTGAGCATGGAAATAAGCGAGTTGATTTGATACAGGTCCTTCGGCGTAGTTGATTTGATAATACAATACCATGTCTTCGTCAGCAATGTTCTCCAGCGTTATCCGACAACGCTTTGCGAAGGGCATGGGCCAATAACAATTGAATGCGCTTCCTGGATTGACGCAGACTGCGAGTGAGGACAATTGAGCAAATTTCCCCCAACCGCAGGCAAAAAAGTCGCCGATGGGGCATTCAACGGAAGGATGTTCTTGGTCGTCCCAGAAGATACGAATGATACTAAAGCGCCAGTTACCGGTTGGGGTTAGCCAGATTTGCTCAATATTTCCAGAGCCATCGATATCTGCCATTGTGAAGGTGCTTCCGGCTTTAACGACTACGGACGGGGAGACTTTCCATCCTTGCCCTAATTCACGAGCAGCTATTGCACCCGTACCTTCCGTAGCCATTCCTCCTTTCCCTTTTTCTCCCGAAAAATTTTCCGGACTTATGGAACGGGACTGTTTATCAGATAGTTTTGTTAAGTGATTGAGCATTTGTGGCTACTTTCGCTTAAGTTTGGATAATCCACGTACAATTCTTTCGCCGCTTTCCTCCCAAGTGAGATAATTAGAAGGAGTTATGTCGGGACGTTTATCCCAAATTGTTTTCATTGCTGTTGCGATGTTCAAGGCATTAGGTGTTACGTAGATCGTATCGTCTCCACCTGCTTCTCGTATCTCATCTATATCCGACGCAATTGCCGTTGTCCCACAGAGGCTTGCTTCGAGGACGGGCATGCCAAAGCCTTCATATTTTGACGGGAAAATGAGGGACACGGCGTTTGCGTATAGCGCAGGGAGATCCTCGTCTGGGACAAAACCGAGCTTCTGGATGGCCGGGTGGTTAGAGATTCTTGACAGGAGGTCATTATTTTTCCATCCACTCGCACCAGCAAGGACCAACTTACAATTTTTTTCTGGATATTTTTTAATAAACAACTCAAAAGCATCGATTAAAACATCAAGGTTTTTTCTTGGCTCAAGAGTGGAAACAGACAGAAAATAGGAACTATTTAAGTTATATTTTTCGAGGGTGTTTTTTCTGACATCTTCATTGGGCGGATAAAATTTATCTAGGTTTACAGATGGAGGTGCTATTATATCTGCTTTCCGAGAAAAGAATTTATTAAGACGATTGGAGGTACCCTGTGAAATAGTTGAAATCAAATCGGCGCTTCTTAGTCCGGATCGAAAAAACAACTTAAAAAAAAGTTGATACATAATTGGCATAGTTTCTGGTGCTATCAGGTAATTTAAATCATGAACAGTTAGGAGACTCTTAATGCTACGGTCTAATCCAAACGGTAAAAAAAAGGCCGGACCCCAAAAACACGTAGGTTTGTCACTATTTATCATTTTTGCGGAAAAGAATTTTAACCATAACGGTGGTTGAAGTTTTGATAAGCCAACGTTCGACTCATACCGAAACTTCCAACGTTTTGAAAGAGGGTCGATGGACATCGGTCGGTTTGAATAGACGTGAAATGTCGTGTCTGTGAGTGTTTTATCTAGCACCGCACACATTTCGTATACGTATCTACCGACTCCAGTAATATTACCTTGAAATGGTCTACCGTCTATTGCGATTAACATTTTTTAAAGATATTGTAAATTCATTACGGGCTTATAATTGTTGAGGGAAGCGAACGGATAAACTCGTTGTGGTTCAAATTATCTGGTGGCGAGGTATTTTCCAATACGTTCAAGGCCAATCTCGATTTTTTCCACGTCTAGAGCATAGGAAAGGCGCACTCGATCGGGGGCGCCAAACCATTCACCTAGGTATGTGATAACGTTGTAATCATTATACAGATCCCAAACAAAGTCCTTAGGATTTTCGACCTTTGGCATAACGTAAAATGCTCCCTCAGGTTTCCAAAGATCCAATCCTAATTCAAGTAGTCCCTTATAGATTAGATCACGTCGTTGTCTCCATATTTCAAGTTGATCTTCGATAAAAGATACGGGTACTTTGGTAGCCGCTAAGGCCATTTCTTGGCCTAATATATTGGTATTCATTGAGGTGTGAGTTTTTATGCCGATAGCTTCGTTTACTAAAGCTTTGTCTAAAGACCAAAGGAAACCAACTCGGAAACCACACATTGCGAATGTTTTGGAAAAAGAATTTATGGTAACAACGTGTGGTCCTTCTATTAGATAATTTTCTCTGACATACATTAAATCTTTGTAGACCTCATCAGACAATACATATACGCCTAAATCGCTGGTGATTCCCTCGATTGCCTTAAGCGTCTGGATAGATTCAACCCTACCCGTTGGATTGGAAGGTGAATTTATAATGACGGCCTTACAGCCCGTTACTTTTGAAGAAAAGTCTTCTATGTCAATTCGGCCATCTACTGAATCGGTGAAGACGGGCTCCATCCCAGCAAACCGAACCATATGTGGATATGAATAGTAGTAAGGGCGAACGATTAAAACCTTGTGTTGCTCTTCGTTATGACGCTGAGCTATAACACGCAAAACTAAATCGATAGCCTCAGAAGCTCCATTGGTTACAACAAAGCTGTCTGCCGTTGAACTTGGATACTGACGCGCCAAGGCTTCTCTTAACTCAACGGTACCTTGGATGAGCCCGTATTTAAAGTCTCTGTAATTCGGTAAAATACTGTATACATCGTTGGGTGGAGGAAGGTCGGGTTGACCCGAGCCAAACGAAATAATGTCTTCTCCCTGCACACCGATAAACATAGAGGGAGATAGAGAATCTTTATCCATGGTTTCCTTCAATTAGCAATTAATAATGCCGAACAACTAAAGTTACGGGTGACCCGTCACCTACACCAGTGTTTATATATAAAGAGTAAAACGAATATAAGGGTTGGAAATATACGAATTAAAGGCCCACCTGATTCGCCTACAGCCCTAAACGTAATTTATACAGCTTGTTTTTTTTGGTGATTAGTTTGGACTTAAGGGCAGAATGTGATTTTGTGATCCTTCCTTTTGGGGTGCCGAAAGAGCGGTAATATGAGGTTGATCAACGGAGCACTTGGTATGATCAATGGCCTGAATAAAATCAAATTCTGATACGTCCCTAGAAAGTTCAGCTGCATTTGCCATGACTTCAGAAAATGCAGGTAAGTCATTTATATTGAGACATATTACGGTAGTATTGTAGGTGAGGGCGATATAGGGGCTCGGCCAGGCACCAGTTTCAAATCGAATTGATGCTTTTTGGATTTCTGTATTTAATTCATGGAATTTTTCTAATGGCATGCCTACATTGACGTTATGCGTGACGATGTGGATTCCACCATGGTTACATAGGTAAACCGTGCACAACGGTGGGTTTTTAAAGAGCATTCGCATTTTATTTTGACTCCACGGATGTAGTTTAGTTCCTACTTCAATTGTTAATCTAACATGTCGTTTGTTTGCACAGCCAAACGATGAGCCGTAAATCTATTGTAATCCATATTGTTATGCAACATTTGTAGAGACTATTTTGAATTGATTTAGAAAAAATTAGATCAACGAGGTTTGTTGACCTTAGGTATAAAATATGGGCACGGTCTCTGTGGGTGATTCATTTCTATTACTTTCATTCCGAACACCGTTTCTAAGGTTTCTTTGTTAAATACAACTTGAGGTGTTCCTTTATGAACCAATTGTCCTGCATTCAACAAAAAAACTTCATCCGCAAAATCAGCTGCCAAATTAATATCGTGTAGGACGGCAAGGACACCGATATTGGACTTTGTAAAATCTTTTGCAATTTGAAGGGAGCTTATCTGATACGTTGGGTCTAAGTTGGCTGTAGGTTCATCTAGAAAAAGATACTTCGGGGTTAATTCGTCATTGGGCCAGATCTGACTTAATACTCGTGCGAATTGTACGCGTTGTTTTTCACCCCCCGATAGAGAGGTATAATCACGTGAGGCAAGGTGTTCGATACCAGTTTTAGCTAGGGCTTTTTTGGCAATAGCTTTATCCGATATATAATTACTTTTGCCAATTCCCTCGTAAGGTGATCTTCCCATGAGAACCACTTCAAAAACACTGAATGGGAAGGTGAGTTTAGAATTTTGGGGCAAAACAGATCTTCTAAGAGCCAATGCTTTTTTATTCCAATGATTCAAACAGATATTGTCTAATGATACGGTCCCTTCCGTTGGGATGATATCGCCAGAAAGGATCTTCAACAGAGTACTTTTTCCGGCGCCATTTGGTCCAACTACGATAACAAATTTCCCAGGTTTTACTTCTATAGAGATCTTATCGATTAACGGTATTTCGTCGATTAAATAGGTTAAGCTATGTCCGATCATAAAATCATTTTTCGTAGGTTTGCCTGCGTTTCAGAAGGTATATAAAGAAAGGACCTCCGATAATGGAGGTCACTATCCCTATTGGCATTTCAGCAGGGGCAACAACGGTACGAGCTATTAAATCAGCTAATAGTAATACACTTGCGCCTAAGATAGCACACCCGGGAAGCAAAAAACGGTGGTCAGGTCCAAATTTAAGCCTTAGAAGGTGGGGTATAACTAAACCGATGAAACCTATTATACCTGATACGGCCACGGCAGCGCCCACAGCGAGTGCCACGTGTAATAGGATTAGTTTTTTTATTTTTTCGATGTCGAAGCCCAAATGGGTTGCTTCATATTCACCTAACAACATAGCATTGAGAGGTTTTGCAAATTTTATTAGGAATATTACAGACCATATAATAATGGGTGCTACGCCTACTACATTTTTCCAGGTAGCACCGCCTAAACTTCCCAAACTCCAGAATGTGAGATTGCGTAATTGTGCATCGTCTGCGATGAATGTCAAGATTCCTGTGATTGCACCGCCCATTGCGTTTATGGCAATTCCGGCCAGTAACATTGTGTAAATTTGTACATGGTTTTCCTTGATAGAGATCCAGTAAACAGTGTACGTGGCTGTTGCAGCCCCGAAAAACGCTACTATTGAAAGCGCAAAGGGTCCTAAAGGCCTCGTGAACCAAAAAATCGAAGAATTGACTAAAACAATAAAGGCGACAGCGGCCACAGCAGCACCACTGGAAACACCGATCAGTCCAGGATCTGCAAGAGGATTACGGAAGAGTCCCTGCATGACTGCACCTGAGACAGCTAAACCTCCACCAACGAGCAAGCCTAGTAATACTCTTGGTAACCGAATCGCAACTATTACGGCTTCCTGTGTCCTATTGAATTCCCAACCCAAATTCCAGTGGAACAAATGCTCGCAAATAATGGCGATGATTTGTGCGGGTGTTATTGTTACGGCACCAATCCCTAGACAAAGTACGCAGGTGCCTGAAAGAATTACGGTCAGAGTTACGACCCGAAGAGATTGTAGTGTTGTTCTAAAACGTGTTATCAATTTCCAGAGGTACTAATTGTGGAATCGGGATATAATGATTTATGGAGAGATCGGGCTGCTTCAGCAATCCGGGGCCCAAAACCTAAAAGCAGCAGACCGTCCATAGTCAGTACACGATTTTTCACCTTGGCGGGAGTTAATGCCATTCCTGGTAATTCCCATAGGGCATTTGTCCCACCGAGACTTTGTAGTCCGCTATCCATAAGCAAGATTACATCAGGAGCTGAACTGATTACAGCTTCTGATGTTAATGGTTTGTATCCCTCAAATTCTGATATAGCATTTTTTGCACCGGCGAGTTTGATGATTTCATTTGCACCAGTTTTAGTGCCCGCGACCATAATGTTTCCTTGTCCACGAGCATATAAAAAAAGAACTTTAGCTGTTAGACTATCTGGGATATTGTGAGTTAGGAGACTGTCGATATCTAGTGTGATTTTATTTATTAGGTTGGTAGCTTGACTCTGTGCGTGAAC
>MDTG01054513.1_pt1 | contig 11285 bp, 11 predicted proteins | sample 811421 | NCBI WGS metagenome assembly MDTG01 (sample SAMN05326645, study PRJNA326480) | marine metagenome | isolation source: seawater | place: Pacific Ocean: South East | collected 2011
AATTATTTATAATGAAGATAAAAAATCTAGAGATTATGAGTCTATAAAAAATAAATTTAGACCAGGTCATGCTGATTATACCTATTTTAAAAAATACGGTATTAGAGATTTTAGAGGCGGTGGACGCCAGTCAGCTAGAGAAACTGCGAGCAGAGTGGCAGCGGGGGCAGTTGCTCGTGTTGTTTTAAAAAAAATAATTGGAAAAAAATTTAATGTAATTGGAGCTGTAACACAATTAGGTTTAATGTCCTGTGATAAGTCTAATTGGAAAGACTCTGAAATAAGGAAAAATCCTTTTTTCTGTCCTGATAAAAAATCTGTTAAGCTTTGGGAAAAATATCTTTTAGCCGTAAGAAAAGCAGGGTCTTCTTGTGGAGCGGTAATTGAATTAAGAGCTTCAGGGATTCCAGTTGGTTTAGGAGCACCTATTTATTCAAAACTAGACACTGATATTGCTGCAGCCTTAATGAGTATTAATGCAGTTAAGGGTGTTAATATTGGCTCAGGTATGAACGCTGCATATTTAAGTGGTGAAGAAAATTCTGATGAGATAAGAAAAAAATCTGGAAAAATAAATTTTAAAACTAACCACGCTGGAGGAATTCTTGGAGGAATTTCATCTGGACAAGATATTGTTGCCTCATTTGCAGTCAAACCAACTTCATCAATTTTAACTAGTCGAGAAACTATAGATAAAAAAGGTAAAAATACTAAAATTTCAGTTAAGGGACGACATGATCCTTGCGTAGGTATTAGAGCGGTACCAATCGGTGAAGCAATGATTAATTGTGTTTTACTTGATCATCTGTTGATGCACAGAGCGCAGTGCAGTTAATTAGAAATCTTATTCTTATTTTTAGCCAAAATTATATTTGAGTTTAAAGTTTCCTCAACTTTATTAGCTATAGATAAACTATCCAACCCAGCGATCTCATACATTTTTTCTGGAGTATCTTGATCAATAAAAATATCTGGCAAAATCATAGATCTAAATTTTAAGCCTCTATCAAATACACCTCGTTCTGACAAAAATTGCATTACATGAGAACCAAAACCCCCTATAGAACCTTCCTCAATTGTGATCAGGACTTCATGATTAGAAGCTAATTCTATTATCAATTTTTCATCTAATGGTTTTGCAAATCTTGCATCAACGATTGAACAATCTATTCCTTTTTTTGAGAGTAGATCTGATGCTTTTTTACATTCTTCCAACCTTGCGCCAAAATTTAGTAATGCTACTTTTTTACCCTCTTGAATTACTCGACCTTTTCCAATTATTAAAGTTTCATTTATAGAGGGTAGTTCGATTCCAATACCATTTCCCCTAGGATACCTAAAAGCTGAAGGACGGTCATTAATACCTACGGAAGTATTTATCATTTTTACAAGATCAGCCTCATCACTTGCTGCCATTACAATGAAATTTGGTAAAGTTGAAAGATAAGTAATATCGAAAGATCCAGCATGTGTTGGTCCATCAGCGCCTACTAATCCAGCACGATCTATAGCAAATCTTACTGGAAGTGATTGTAAAGCAACATCATGAACTACCTGATCATATGCCCTTTGAAGAAAAGTTGAATAAATTGCGGCATAAGGTTTATAACCTTCGGTAGATAATCCAGCTGCAAAAGTAACGGCATGTTGTTCGGCTATTCCTACATCAAAAAATCTATCAGGAAATTTTTTTTCAAACAAATTCATTCCAGTTCCAGATGGCATTGCACCTGTAATACCAACGATTTTGGTGTCCTGCTCAGCATGTTTTATTAAAGTTTGTGCAAAAACTTTTGTATAGGATGGAATATTAGATTTTGATTTTGCCTGTTCACCAGTAGTAATATTAAATTTAGATACACCATGATATTTATCTCCTGAGTTTTCTGCGGGTTTATATCCTTTTCCTTTTTGAGTTCTGACATGAATTAATATTGGGCCTTGATGATTAGATTTTTTAACATTTTCAAATATTTGAACTAAATTTTCTACATCGTGACCATCTATCGGGCCAATATAATAAAAGCCCAGCTCACTGAATAATGTTCCACCTGTTACAATATTTCTAAGTAAATCCTCTGCTTTACCAGCCTTTTGACTAAACCTTTTGGAAAAAGAAGAGATAATCATTTTAAATGTTTCTCTTAAACTAAAATATAGTTTACCAGATAAAAGTTTAGCTAAATATTTACTCATAGCACCGACCGGTCGTGCAATTGACATATCGTTATCATTTAAAATAACTATTAATTTTGATTTTAACGCTCCAGCGTTATTCATTGCTTCATAAGCCATACCTGCACTCATTGCCCCATCACCGATGACTGCTATTACATTGTTATTATTATTAGATAATTTTTTTGCGACAGCCATTCCAAGCGTTGAAGAAATAGAGGTTGAACTATGTGCCGCTCCAAAAGGATCATATTCACTTTCAGTTCTTTTTGTAAATCCTGATAACCCTCCACCCTTACGCAGTGTTTTAATTCTATTTCTTCGTCCAGTTATAATCTTGTGAGGGTAACACTGATGACTTACATCCCATACTAATTTATCTTTAGGAGTATTAAATACATAGTGGAGAGCTATTGTTAATTCAACTACTCCTAAGCCTGCACCTAAATGTCCTCCAGTCTCAGAAACTACATCAATTAATTCGTCTCTTAGCTCTTCTGAAATTTGCCTTAGATCCTTTTTTTTAAATTTCCTCAAATCAGAAGGAAAGTTTATTTGTTTTATAAGTCTACTCATTAAAATTTTCTTTCTAAAATAAATTCAATTGTACTCACTAATTCATCTGCTTTTTTTCCATATTTTTCTAGTTTTCTCAATATTTTTCTCTTAAGATTATTTGCATATAGATAAGCTTTTTTTTCACCCAATAAATTTAATACAGTCGATTTTCCTTTTTTGTTATCTTTTTTTAATGGCTTACCTACTAATTTTCTTGAACCTCTTTTATCAAGAAAATCATCAGCCAATTGAAATAATAAACCTACTTCTTCCCCTAGATTGCTAAAAATTTTTTTCTCCTTATCACTTTTTTTACCAATTGCTGCTACAGCATATAAACAGAAATTAAATAATTTTCCTGTTTTTTTTTTTTGCATGTCAATAATTTGATCAATTTTTTTTTTCTTATTCTCAAATTTTAAATCTAATTCTTGCCCACCAGCAATTCCTGTATGCCCAGAGCAACTTGCCAAGAATTTAATAATTTCATTTTTTGTTTTTAAATCAAGTGCATATTTTTTGTCGGAGATTATTTCAAACGCTAATGTAAGCAAAGAACTCCCTGCTAATACTGCCGAAGCTTCACCAAATTTAATGTGTGTTGATGCTTTACCTCTTCTTGTTGAGTCGTTATCCATACAAGGAAGATCGTCATGAATTAAAGAATAAGAGTGAATACTCTCAACTGCAGCGCAAATATTTATAAGTTTTTTTTCACTTAAATTAAATATTTTACCAGTATCAAATATTATAGTTGATCTAATCTTTTTTCCTCCAGAAATGACTCCATATTTCATTGGTTTAACTAACAAAGAGTGTTTCTGCTTTTTTAAGAAATTAATTAAAAATCGGTCAACTTTTTTTGCGTTTTTTGACAATTTTTTTTTAATCATTATTTTTTTTACCTGAAATATCTTTAAACTTTTTTTTGAATAATCCATCAATATGCTTGTTCAGAAGAATTAGTCTTTGATAATCACTTTTAGACTCGTCTAAATTAGTATCTTGATTTTCTAATTTAACTAAAATTGCATCAATTTCGTCTCTTGCTTCTTTTAATGATTTACTTTTTATATCAGCTGGAATATTTTCTATTTTCATCTATTAAATAATATTTACATTATGAAAAATAGCTATTCAAATATATTTATATTTAACAAAAAAATTCTCAAAAAAACGATAAATAGTTTGGATAGTGACAAAGTTGCTGCGTTGCCCACAGAGACTGTGTATGGGTTAGGAGGAAACGCTTATTCAAAGAATTCAATTAAAAAGATATTTAACTTGAAAGGAAGACCTAAATCAAATCCTCTAATTGTACATTATTATAGTTTAGAAAAAGCTTTAGATGATATTGTTATAAACGAATATTTAAAAAAACTTTATAAATATTTTTGTCCAGGACCAATTACATTTATATTAAAAAAAAAAAAAAATTCTAAAATTCATCCTCTTGCGTGTGCAAAATTGGATACGGTTGCAGTTAGATTCCCTAAACATAAAATTATCAGGTCTATATTAAAAAAAATTAAATACCCTCTTGCTATGCCAAGTGCAAATAAATCTACTAGTGTAAGTCCAGTTCAGGCATCAGATGTTTTCGAAGAATTGGGAAAAGAAGTTAAAATAATTATAGATGGTGGTGAATGTAAAGTTGGAATTGAGTCAACTGTAATAGACTTGTGCGCTTTTCCAAAAATTCTAAGACCAGGAATAATTAATAAAGATAAAATTCAAAATATTTTAAATTTAAGAATTAAAGATAAAGTTAAACATAAAATAATAAGATCACCAGGAATAATGAAAAAACATTATTCACCTGGAATACCTGTTAAAATTAATCAAAAAAAATACGATGGAAAAAGTGCTTTTATATATCTTGGCAATAAACATAAAAATAAAGTAAATTTCTTTACTTTGAGTAATAATCTTGATCTAGATGAAGCAGCATCAAATTTATATAAAATTTTTAGATTAATCAAAAAAAGAGGTTACAAAAAAATTCAAATAAGTAAAATTCCTAATTTAGGTTCCGGAATAGCAATCAACGACAGAATAAAACGGGCATCAAAATCTTAAATGAAGTTAACAGTTAAAAAACTTGTCAAAAAATTTAAGTCTACGACCGCGGTAGATAATATTAGCTTTGAGATTGAAAAAAATAACACTTTAGGACTTCTTGGTCCAAATGGATGTGGTAAAACTACTTCCATTGGTATGATGTTGGGATTAATAAAGCCCTCAAGTGGAGAAATTTTTATAGATGAGTTTCAGTTAAATTCTAAAAATAGAGTCAAATTATTAAGTTTAATGAATTTTGCTTCACCATATATCGAGTTACCAAAAAAACTCACTGTAATACAAAATCTTGAAGTTTACGCAAGATTATACGGTGTTAGTAATAAAGTTGAAAGAATTGAAGAGTTAGTAGAAGATCTTAATTTAAGTAATTTTTTATATAAAAATACTGGTGAGCTTTCATCTGGACAAAAAAATAGAGTATCTCTGGCTAAATCTTTAATAAATAAACCTAAATTACTTTTCTTAGACGAACCAACTGCCAGTTTAGACCCTGATATAGGTGATTTTGTAAGAGAGTATTTAGAAAAATATAAAAATAAAAATGAATTAACTATGTTACTAGCATCTCACAATATGAAAGAAGTAGAAAGATTATGTAATAAAATAATTATGATGAAAGAAGGTAAAATAGTTGATAGTGGAACCTGCAATGAATTAATCAAAAAACACGGCAGAGAAAATTTAGAAGATACTTTTTTAAAGATAGCTAGAGGTAAAAGTGGACTGGAATAAAGTATTTGCCTTAAGTTTGAGGCACATTTATCTAATAAAAGGATCTTTTCCAAGAATTTTAGATTTGATATATTGGCCAACAATTCAAATATTTCTTTGGGGTTTTATATCTAAATTTTTTACGTTGAATTCATCTTTTTATGAGAACACAGTTGGAGTAATTTTAAGCGCAGCTATACTTTATGATTTTCTTTTTAGATCTAGTATTAGTTATAATATGATGTTTTTAGAGGAGATTTGGAGTAGGAACTTTACAAATTTATTTATTGCACCAATTAAACTAAGTGAAATAATAACTGCACTAACATTTACAGCTATATTTAGAACATTGATTGGTTTGATACCTGCAGCGTTATTAGCTATTCCTTTTTTTGGTGTTTCTATTTTAAAAATCGGAATGCCACTTATTTTTTTATTAATTACTTTATATGTATTTGGTGTCACTTTAGGTCTTTTAGTTACTTCGGGACTCATAAGATTTGGTCCATCTTTTGAAAACATCGCATGGGCCAGTCTATTTTTTTTAGCACCGCTAGGATGTATCTACTACCCTATTGAAATTCTTCCCCACTGGCTTCAAATTTTAGCAAAATTACTCCCTCTGGTTCATATTTTTGAAGAGATGAGAAGTATATTAATTTATGATATCATAAATTATTTTCAAATATTTAAAGCTATCTTAATATCTGTTATATATTTTTTGATGGGAATAATTGTTTTTTACTTGTCTTATGAGGGAGCTAAAAATAGGGGAACTTTAATAAACATGGGTGAATAAAATATGCACAAAAATATTGATAAGATTAAAAGATTAGAAGGATCACCAAAAATAATTAAAAATATATTTAGTGGAAATGAAATAGAAAAATTTTCTACTCTATATAAGAATCTACCTACCACTGTTCACAATAAAAAACAAAATGTAATTAAAAAAAGATGGCTTAAAAATTATAGTGAAGAATTAGAGTTCCTTTTTTACAAAAAGGTAAATAATGAAATTGGAGACTTTAAAATGGATAATTTAAAAGATGAAAATAATCAAGATATTTTAGGGCTTTTTCAAGAAAGTTATAATCCCATTGGATTACATGTTGATGCAGGTTTTAATTTAGATGAAATTATTTTTAAACAAACTTTAATTCCCTTAACTTCTAAAGGAAGTACAGTTATATTTAAAAATAAATTTTATGGTAACTCTACAAATTTTACAATTGACGAAAATGAATTGAAAATTAAAGAACTAAAATATGGACAAAATATTAGATCATCTGAGCATTTAAAAATATTTGAAAAAAAATCTTTTGATGTGGATCAACATAAAAAATACTTAGAACACGAAGAAATTGAAAATCTTTCAGGTCTCGAGATTGATGTAGTTTATGAATGGGAATTGGGTTCAATGTTAATTTTTGATAGAACAAGATTGCACTGCTCTTCCTCAAAAATTGAAGGAAAAAAACTAGGTTTAACAACTTTCACTAAAAAATAGGTCAAATGGCAATTTACGATTGTTTTCAATACTTTAATGAAGACCATATTGTAGAACTTCGATTAAATATATTAGATAGATATGTTGATTATTTTGTAATATCTGAGTCAACAAAAACTCATCAAGGGAAACCAAAAAAAATTAATTTTGATGTAAATAAATTTAATAAATTTAAACATAAAATAAAATTTGTGGTTGCAGATTACAAAAAAGAAATTGACTTTAAAAATCATACTGGTGGTGAGTCTCCTGTAGAACAACATCAAAGAAATTCTTTAATGGAGGGTATTAAGGATGCGTTACCAGATGACTACATTATACTTTCTGACTCAGATGAAATTCCGGATTTTACAAAAATCAAGAATATTAATAAAATCAGGAAATTTGTGGCTTTTTCACAAAAAATGTTCATGTACAAACTTAATCTTCAAAATTTAAACGAAAGTAATTGGATTGGGTCTAAAATTACAAAAAAGAAAAATATAAAATCAATGCAAAGCTTAAGGAATTTGAAGTTTAAAAAATATCCTTTCTGGAGGATAGATAAATATAACGAACAAATAATTTATGGTGGATGGCATTTTTCTTTTTTACAAACTCCACAACAAATTCTTACAAAAATTAAATCTTTTTCTCATGGAGAATTTAATAAAAAAGAAATTAACGAAGTAGATATTGAGGAAAAAATAATTAAAAATAAAGACATTTTTGGGCGTGATACTGAGTTAAAAAAAATTACTTTAGACAGTAGTTTCCCAGATTATATAATCGATAATGTAGATAGATTATCAAAGTGGATAATTTAGAATGGCGCGCCGGATAGGAGTCGAACCCATAACCTCCGGATCCGAAATCCGGCCCTCTATCCAGTTGAAGCTACCGGCGCAATACGAATAATCTAAATTAATTTATGAATAATACAATTAAATTTTCTATTGATACAAAAGATAGTGGAAAAAGAATAGATATTTTTTTAGCTGAAAATATTACGCAATTTACTCGATCTTTTTTGAAAAAGTTAATAGAAGGTAAACAGGTCAAGTTAAATGACTACGTAATTTCATCACCCTCTGCAAAAGTGAGATACAAAGATCGAGTTTTAATTAATATTTTGAAAATAAACGAGGAAAAAATTACTCCAAAAAAAATTAATATAGATGTTATCTTTGAAGATAAAGATATTTTAATTTTAAATAAACCTAAGGGTATGGTTGTACATCCTGGAGCAGGAAATATCAAAAATACTTTAGTAAACGCGTTACTGTACAAATATAAAAATGATTTATCAAATATAAATGGATCATTAAGACCAGGCATTGTTCATAGAATTGATAAAGAGACTAGCGGGTTACTTGTGGTTGCTAAAAATAATTTAGCACACGTAAATTTAGGCAATCAATTCAGCAAACATACTATTAAAAGAAAATATATTTGTTTAACTTGGGGAGTGGTAAGGCCTCTTAATGGTAAAATTAGCACATTAATCTCAAGAGACAAAAAAAATCGGCAATTAATGACCGTAAGTGATATTAATGGAAAAAAAGCAGTAACAAATTATAAAACAGTAAAAGTTTTTAATATAAAGAACATTCCAAAAATAAGTTTAATTGAGTGTGAGTTAGAGACCGGAAGAACTCATCAAATTAGAGTTCATCTCAAATATAAAGGTACTTCTTTGTTAGGTGATAAACAATACGGGAAAAAAAATATGAAATTTAAAAAAATTAACAATGAATTCTTCCTCAGATTAAATAAGTTATCTGGTCAAGCTTTGCATGCTAAAACTCTTGAATTCATTCATCCTTCAACTAAAAAATGGATGAGTTTTAATTCAGATCTTCCAGATAGTTTTAAAAAGATACTGAATTTACTTGAAAATTTAAACAGTTGAAATATTTTTTTTTATGTATAAATAAAAATTATGATTAAAAAAAATCAGATCAGTAGCCTACCCACTCCTTCAACTGGAGGTCTATCCGTTTATTTGGCTCAGATTAAAAAGTTTCCCATGCTTGATGCTGAAGAAGAGTATATGCTTGCAAAAAACTGGAGAGAAAATGGTAATTTAAAAGCTGCTCACCAATTAGTTACAAGTCATTTAAGGTTAGTGGCTAAGATTGCAATGGGATACCGTGGTTATGGTTTACCAGTTAATGAATTAATTTCAGAGGGCAACTTAGGTTTAATGCAAGCAGTTAAAAAATTTGATCCAGATAAAGGTTTTAGGCTTGCAACATACGCAATGTGGTGGATTAAAGCAGCAATACAAGAGTATGTTTTAAGGTCATGGAGTTTAGTAAAAATGGGAACTACTACTGCTCAAAAAAAACTTTTTTTTAATTTAAAGAAAATTAAAAATCAAATTGCACCCGGTCAAGATGGAGATCTTAAAGATGAACATGTTAACGAAATATCCAAGCGATTAGATGTGGAGTCTCATGAAGTAGTAAATATGAATAGAAGAATGATGGGTCAAGAAAAATCACTTAATGACCCTATTAAGAGCGGTGAAACAGATGAATGGCAAGATTGGTTAGTGGATGATAGTTTAGATCAAGAATTAATAATTTCCCAAAAGCAAGAGTATGAAGACAAAAAAGAATTATTAGATGGTGCAATGAAAATTTTGAGTGAAAGAGAAAAAGAAATAATAGCGGCGAGAAGACTTTCTGAAAAACCAAAAACTTTAGAGGAATTAAGTAAAAAATACAAAATTAGTCGAGAAAGGATCAGACAAATAGAAACCAAAGCTTTTGAAAAACTGCAAAAGTCAATGATAAATGCGAGTAAATCAAAAAACTTATTGACCGCCAATTAATTTTTAAAAGGATCCTCTACTAAAATTGTATCATCCCTTTCAGGACTTGTAGATATGCTAGAGATTCTTGCACCAATAAAATCCTCTAAAGCGTGAATATATTTTTTTGCATTATCTGGCAGATCTTTTAAATTCCTTATACCTTGGGTTTTTGTTTTCCATCCGGGAAATGTCCTATAAATTGGTTTTATTTTAAATTGATCCTCAGATGCAGCGGGCAAATAATCTATTTTTTTTCCATCAAGTTCGTATTCTACGCACATTTTGATCTCTTCTAATTCATCCAAAACATCTAACTTGGTTAAAGCAATGCCATTTATGCCGGAAATTTTAATTGTTTGGCGAACTAAAACACCATCAAACCATCCACATCTTCTTTTTCTTGCAGTGACAGTTCCAAATTCTTTTCCTCGTTTACCTAAACTTTCACCAATTTCATTACTTAATTCTGTTGGAAATGGTCCGCTACCTACTCTGGTCGTATAAGCTTTGGTTATTCCTAAAATATAATTTATTTTATCAGGGCCTAAGCCGGAACCCGTGGCTGCAGTCGCTGGTAAAGTATTGGAAGATGTGACATAAGGGTAAGTACCGTGATCAACATCTAAAAGTATTCCTTGTGCGCCTTCAAATAAAATTTTTTTTCTTTCATCTTTGTATTTATCAAGTTTTAACCAAACCGGTTGAACGTATTTTAAAATTTTAGGCGCGATTTCTAATAATTTTTTCTTGAGCTCATCTTTTTCGTAAATCTTTTTATTTAAACCTTTTCTAATTGCATTATGGTGTAACAAAACGTTTTCTAGTCTATTATTTAAATTACTCTCTGATCTTAGATCCATGACCCTGATTGACCTTCTTCCAACTTTGTCTTCATAACAAGGGCCAATACCTCTTCTTGTAGTTCCAATTTTTCCTTTTCCTGCTGTATCTTCTCTTATTTCGTCCATTTCTTTATGAAACGGTAAAATAAGAGATGCTGACTCCGAAATCATAAAGTTTTCTGGTGTAACATCAACGCCTTGTTTTTTAATTTCTTCAATTTCGCTCAAAAGCGCCAAAGGATCTATAACAACTCCGTTTCCCAGGATAGAAATTTTTCCTTTTCTAACAATGCCTGAAGGTAATAATCTTAACTTAAAAACTTTTTTATCAATAACTAGAGTGTGGCCAGCGTTATGGCCTCCCTGAAATCTCACAACAATGTCTGCTTCACTAGATAGCCAATCAACTATTTTTCCTTTACCCTCATCTCCCCACTGCGAACCTACCACTACAACATTTTTCATTTTTTAAATTTCTTATTTAAAATAATTGAATTAAGATGATTTATTGGACCTTTTCCTTTTCCTAAATTTAAATTTGATTTTATTGCTTCATTAACATATTTAATTCCAAGCTCACAGGATTTAATCAAATCTTTTCCACATG
>MDTG01166507.1_pt1 | contig 11285 bp, 11 predicted proteins | sample 811421 | NCBI WGS metagenome assembly MDTG01 (sample SAMN05326645, study PRJNA326480) | marine metagenome | isolation source: seawater | place: Pacific Ocean: South East | collected 2011
GTATTGATTACTGGATTCCATTACGATATCACGGTCTGTAACAATACCCTGAGTTTTGAATCCAATCTCAACAAGCATTGAAAGCATTACTGGTGCCCATTTTTCAAATTTTTTATCAATACCCTTATCAATTTTGAATTGATATGGCTTATCAGGATCATTCTGTACTGGATTATTTGTAAATTTAGATTTAAAATCACATACACGAATACGTCTCCAAGTACCATCATCATTACTTTTCACATCAAATAGCGTATTTGTGCATACAGCAAGTTTAAATTGAGGTATGTAAGTAGTCATTTCATTACGATACAAACCTCTGCCAGTAATTGGATCACCTCCAGTAAGTTCCTTCATAATACCTTCATTTATTTTATCTCCCTTTGACGGTTCTTGCATAACTGCGAAACGTTTCCCTTTCAATTGCACAATCTCAGTAGAAGTTCCGCCAGCTTTGCTTCTATTTTGTGTAATCAATGATATTGGCACAATTCCCTTGTAATCGCCTAGTACAAGCGACATAAGCTCTACCATCTTTGATTTACCATTACTACCAGAACCAGTATAAATATTAAATGTTTGATTATCATTCTTTCCAATAAGTGTTGACGCCAAATGCTCCCACATATAATCACGGAGTTCTTTAATGGGAAACAATTGTTCCATAAATTCAGTAATTTCTTTGATTTCCTTCGACATTGTTTTTTTGTCGAGTTTATTGTATACAATATTAGTGGATAGCGAAATGTAATCATCTGGCCGTCCTTTTCTAAAAGTTTTATTTTTAAAATCTACAACTCCATTTTTACAACCAAGAAGGTGGGGATTCGAATCCAACTTGTTGTGGAAATCCTTATTATAAAAGACCTCCTTTGATTCTTTTAGAATAGCATCTTTCGAAACACTTTTTTTTAGTCGTTCTGTAATTTGAACAATTTTTTCTACTATAGCAGTATCTCCAGCAGATACATCTTTGGCATCATTATTCATTGCAGGAAGTAAATGGCTTACTTTTTTTGCTAGCAAACCAGGAAGTGTTACTGACAATTCTCTTCTAAATGCTGTACCACACTCAGTAGTCGCCCAACAATGATTATGAAACATATACCATTCATTATTTTTAATACCAGTACAAACATATTGGTCTTCATAGCATTTCTTCATTAGAACTGCAATATCATAATCTGTATCTCTTTGCATCCTTTGATCGTCTGAACCGCCAAACCGTTCTCCATTAATTGTTAGGTTAATCCAATAATCTAATGATTTACTATGTATTTTTTGATATTCGTCAAAATTTTCTTCTTTAAGACACCAATAAATAGTGGCGACACTTACTCCAGCACCTTCTTTGAAGTCCTCACACCATTGAGAATAATAACCAGGCAAATCATCAAAATTAAATTTCTCGGATTTACTACTGAATTTCATCCAAGTTAGGAATAATGCATCATTTCCAAAATCGTGAAGAGCTGTTCCAATTAATCTCCATTTTTCATATGGATTGTAATATTTGGAAGACAGCGCACAAGTTATTTCGTGTATTGTCCTTAATTGATGACTATCAGTCTTCATATCTTCTGCATAAAACATCTCAGATATTGCAGAATTTAGCTCATCCATATCTTTGATTTCGCAATAATCAACACGTCGCGATAAATTTGTTCCACTACTACTCTTTATGATTTTTCTTTTTGTTTTTTTTGATTTATTTTTCTTTCTACGCTCTTCATCTTTTTCAAAAGTTTCATATTCTGATTGTATATCAGGATTTTTTTCTAATCTAAGGTTTCCCTTATATTGAGCCGAGATTTTTGGAAAATTATCTTTTGTTATAAATTTTTTTACTACATCAGCATCTTCCATATGAATATCAAGATTATCTTCATCACTATTGAATGTGCAGTTATATTTGTAAACCAAACAATATTTGTCATTATCCGGTTTGCAAGAACCATACATTTGCCAGTTTGTATGACCTTTAGATATACCTTCATCAAGAACATCATCCCAGGTATTCTTTAATTGCTTAGTTAGATCTACTACTAGCTCACCAATATCTTCTAGAATATGTTTTCGCAATATTCGTTGCAGAATTCTATCAGCTTGCAGTCCAATTAATATATGAATTCCATCCTTTGTGTATTTTTCTTGAGGATTTACCTTTGGTTTTTCAAAGACGTAAATTGGAAATTCATCCTTATCATTAAATACAAATATTTCTTGAAGTTTATCAGCATATTCACCAACAATAGCATCAACATGTTCTTGAGTAAATAATCGTTTTTTTACATCAGCAGCATATCTGAAGTCAAAATCAAGTAAAATTGGACCTTCAGTATCTAATTGTTTTTCAGTAAGATGCTCTTTTTCACGTTTTGTTATTACAGTATCATAATATAAATCATAGAATGTATTAAGTTCATCTTCTGAAATACTATACGCCCCTGCACCTTGATGCTTTCCTTGTTTATTTGAAGGTATTCTAGTATGGGTGGTTACTGTTTTTTCTTTATCGGCAGATGATGTTAAGTGTGATGTTAGGAATTCCTTTAAATTTCGATACTCCCTTTTATGAGGCATATGGTTATTTGAATATATATTACTAAGAAATTTTTATCTTATTTTTCTAATCAATTTTTTATAGTTATGTGTAGTCAAATACTTTTATAACAAAAAAAATTTACAGGTATTAAGCTTTTAAAAAATTAAAAAATAATGTAAAAAATATTAATATAAATATATCTAAAGATTAATCAATATTTCTTATTAAATGAATACCGTTTATTCTGAAATAAAAAAATCTAATGAGATAATTAACGTAACCCAAGAAACAGCTAGAAGGTTAATTAAGGATGTTCGAAACATAGTTCGACATCCATTAGCCGATAATGGAATTTATTATGTTCACGATGATTCTGATATGTTTAAAGGTGTGGCGATGGTTATTGGACCATCTGATACAATATACTCACACGGTTTTTATTTTTTTACATTTGATTTTCCTAGTGATTATCCACATTCTCCTCCAAAAGTAACATATCATACAAATGATGGTGTGGTTAGATTTCATCCAAATTTATATAGAAATGGAAAAGTATGTCTTTCTATTTTAAATACCTGGCAAGGTGAACAATGGTCAGCTTGTCAATCATTACGAAGCGTATTACTTACATTAGTAACTTTATTTCATAATAAACCGCTTTTATGTGAGCCTGGTATCAAAGAAACCCACAAACATTTTCAACATTATAATGAAATTATTGAATACAAAAATTGGGAAGTTGCTTGTTTTGGTATGATTAATAAAAAATTTCTTAATCAACGATTTTTGGTTTTCGAACCGTTTATATTTAAACACTTCTTTGACAATAAACAAAAAATATCAGAAAGTTTAGAAAAACTTAAAGTTAAAAATCATACACATACAATATGTGACATTTATTATAAGGATTATATTGAATTAGATTATGCGAAATTGTATGATTTATATTTAATTGTTGCGTCAAATGTTATCTCTAGATTCACAGATAAACAATAAATATAAAATTGAAATAATAATTAAAATTATAAAATTATATAATTATTATATACCAAAAATGCACTTTTGTAAGAAATGCAGTAATATGTATTACATTCGTTTAGATAATGAAAATAACCACCAATTAATTTATTATTGCCGTAAATGTGGCGATGAAGACACAACTATTACACAAGAAAATATGTGTGTATCCAAAGTTCAATTGAGACGAGGTGAACAACGATTTAGTCATATTATTAATGAATATACAAAATTGGATCCAACACTTCCACGAATTAATTCGATTCGTTGCCCTAATACAAATTGCGAAAGCAACAAAAATGAGTCTAAGCGCGAGGTTATATTTATTCGATATGATGATGTAAATGTTAAATACATTTACCTATGCGCTGTTTGTAATACTTCTTGGAAAACTGACGAAAGTCATTAAAAATAATATATTATAAAATTGATTTATATAAAACAATCTTTTTTATAATATATAAATGAGCGATAACAATACAAAAAAAATTTCGATTGATAACACAACTACAACTCAAAACAGCGAAGCTATGAGTGATGACGATGTTAAAATTCTTAAAGTAAAATCTACTATTGTTGGTGAAGATAATGATCCGAATGTTGGTGTTGATGATGATGTTGGCTCAATAACTAGTGATATTGAATCAGATATAAATGATGACGATGCCGATGATGCAGAAGATGATTTAGATGATGCCGATGATGCTGATGATGCTGATGATGCTGATGATGCTTTGAAAGAAGATAATATCGGTGGTGTATCAAATGAAGATCTTACCATTCCAAAAAAAGAAATTAAACGTTTGTCTATCCCAGAAGATAATAGTGGACCAGCAGTAATTGATGATGAAGAACCTCAACAAAGCATGGTGGATAATCTAGTTATGACAGATAATAGTGATAGTGATAGTGATAGCGAAGATTATGATGATAAATATCTTCAAAAATTCAGTGATGAGCAAAAAAAAACGTTGGTTGAAGAACATCATCCAGAAATTATTTATCATAATAATTCTGAAATTGAACAAATGTCAAAATGTGTCAAAAATGAAAATAGCATTGTTTGTGATCCACTTCATATGACAATTCCGTTTCTTACAAAATTTGAGTTCACTCGTATTCTTGGAATGAGAACTAAACAAATTAATAATGGTGCAAAACCATTTATTAAAGTTCCTGAAGGAATAATTGATGGATATCTTATTGCTGAACGAGAAATTCGTGAAAAAAAATTGCCATTTATTGTAAAAAGACCTATCCCTAATGGTGGATGCGAATATTGGAAATTGGAAGATTTGGAATTGCTTATTTAAATTTTAACACTTCCATCGAGCACCACAATTCAAACAAGTTACAAAGGTTGTCATAGGTTCATCAGCAGATCTAGTTTGTAGTTGATAATATGTACATTTTGTAGCTTCTTGTTTATTAGCAAGACAACGAAAACAAGTAAAATTATCAGTTGCTGCCTCAAGTGTTGGTTCATATTTATTACTATCCCTCTCTTCTTTTGCACTAATTAAATGGTTCCATTTATCAGGTACAAGTTCTTGGTGTGTCATAAATGCAATTTCGTGTGGTTTTATTTCCTTTTTTGTAAATTTTTTTATATTTTCCTTAGTAATATTGTTATAAATAGAACGAAAATGGTCTTGATATAGAATAACAAAGTATGGATTTTCCCATTTTTTTACAATTCTTCTTTCATCTGCAAGTTTAATGCAATAATTGAAAATTCCACGTTCGATATTTTCAGCCCATTGTTTTTTGTTTACCTTTTTCGCGACAAGTGCACGAATATTTTCGCGAAATGTATCTGGGTTTGTAATTGTTTTCATTTTGTTGTATATAATATAAATAATGCATTTATATTATATTTCAATTTTATTTCTGTCTAATTTATTTTTCATCGCTATACTGATACTCTTCTTCACTAAGTTCATCAGTTATATCACTGCCATATCCAGGGTCTGCGTAACTATCTGAATCACTTGTTTCAGTTTCAACCTTAACAGTTAGTTTTTTGTTTTTCATATTTTTTTTACTTTGGTTTTTTGGTGTTTCTTTTGATTTTTTTACATTTTTAGAAGTTGTACATTTATTAATAATATTAATTTTTTCATCTTCATCATCTTCATCTTCATCTTCTTCTTCTTTATCTTCTTCTTCATCATCTTCTTCTTCTTCATCTTCTTCATCTTCCGCAACATTTTCATCTTCATCACTATTTTCATCACTATCTTCATCACTATCTTCATCACTATCTTCATTTTCTCCACTATCTTCCTTGTTACTACTTTCTTCATTACTATCTACAACAAATCCATCCTTCAAATATCCATCAGAAGTTAATTTATCTTTTGGATAATCTTTCAACTCATCAACATCCATTTTCGCGTCTTTGTCATCTTCATCAGAACCTCCAAGATCTTCAAAACCACCAAACAATTTTTCATAAATTGCGTCCCAATTTTTCATAGTTAAATCAATAATTTCATCGTCTTTAAAACGAACAAGCGCGCAACTTCCATATAGTAGTTCACTATCAATTGGCGGTGGAAAATCAAATTTACTTTCCATATTTGCTTTTCCAACTTTTTTACCATAACATCGAACAGTCATTTTTTCACTTTTAATTTTAACCTTCCATTCAGTTAACACTTCAAAATCATTCGATTTACGATAATTGCATTTTTTATAGATATCACCTTCAACTAGTGATTTAACATTAGTTTCTTTTAGTTCACCTCCTTTAGTTACGATAATAATCTTTGTCATACTCTTATAACTTATTTTGCGAATAGGTTTAAATGGTTTATCACAAGATTATTTATTACCAAATGAAATTATATATTAACCATCCTATACGTTATCATAACTTTAATGACCTATCTTTTTTAGATGATATTAATGAATATATATGCTCAAAAGATTTTACAAATTATTTTTATAGCATAAACGGTATTTACAAAACCGAAAATGATTCACTTTACAAAATTCAAATTTACGATAATAATGATAGTCAAGATAAACAACACATAAAGAAAATAGACGATTACATTAACAATTATCCTTTATATGTTGATAATACTGCAATGAAAACTATAAATGATGAATCATATTGTTTACCTGTTCAACATATAAAAAAAACTATACAAAAAAATGTATATTCATTGGCAAAAAATTCAATGATTAGATTTGTTGTTGAAATTGATATTGAAACAAATAAATTAAAGGATCATTATTTCATAACTAAGGAAAACCCTAATATTGAATGGGTAAAAGAAGATATTATTACGTTTTTATCACTAATAAAGTAATATTTTATATATACAACTATGATTTTATGGTCAATAAAAATACTAATATTGTCAATTATTTTAATATTTGTTAGTCACAATCTTTTTGGGTTTTTCAAAGATACATTAACAACACCAAAAGTTAAAGATTTAGTAAATAAACCTCAACAACAATATAATGATATTATGAATACAATTAAAAAATATAATAATAGCACAAAACAGTCAGTCAGCAAAAGTGTTAATAATGATAATAATGTTACTACCGCCAATAATTTAACCCAAAATGTTAAGCAACAAACTATGATAGATAAAACGCAAATGAAAGATGAGTTGAAACATTTTTTGAATGAAATTAAAAACAAACCGATGCAATCATCTTCTAGTTTATCTTCGTCTTCTAATCCATCATCTATTCAATCGATTGATAGTTTCGAAAACTCTAATACTTTTATTGGTAATAGTTATCAAAATGCTTACGAACAAAGATAATATAAAGATATAAAGATTATCTTATAAATTATACTAATAATGATACCAAAACAAATACTACATAAAACAATGTCACGGTTTCCCTCTTTTAAACTTTGTTATGAAAAAATGTCGCATAATAAAGTTTACTCGGAATTTTATCTCACTATACCCTTTGGAAAAAAATTTTTTGCTTGGTTTACTTACATTGATAAACAATGTGTTTGTATATTTTTACAGATTGCCTCCAAAGTAACAAAAGAAATTGAGGATATTAATATCTTTCCAGTTTGCTTTGACGATTCGTTATCGCTTGGAACAGTATTATATGGTACGATTTTTACGCACAATAAACAAAGATTTTTTAATGTGGAAGACATTCATTATTATAAAGGTAAACATACTTCAAATCATAATATGGGTAAAAAATTGGAAATATATCGAAAAATGTTTTCGAACGATATTAAACAAGTTAGTTATTCTACCAAATATATTGTTTTTGGTCTTCCAAATATGTCTGCCAATTATGACGAATTGGTGAATCGTGGTCATTTTTTAAATTATAATTTATATGCAATTCAAGGTCGCAGTCTCAATCATCTTTCTCATTTTATAAATATTCGTTTTAATAATAAAAGTAGCGATAAATATAAAACACTTTCTTCAACACGTTACGCAATGTTTTTGGTGCGTCCAAATCTTCAAAATGATATTTATGAACTGTTTTATAAGGATTCAGACAAGTTTGTTTTCCATAGTATTGCGTTGATTAATAATTATAAAATAAGTGTTGAAATGAATAAACTTTATAGAAATATACGTGAAAATGGCAACCTAGACGCTTTAGAGGAAAGTGATGACGAAGAAAATTTTGAGAATGTTGATATTGATAAATTTGTAGATATGAACAAAGAATATGTAATGAAATGCACATACTATCCGAAATTCCAAAAATGGTGTCCTAATCCAATTGATATCATCGATGATATTAGTTTAATATCTAAAAAAAGAGATATTGTTCAAATTGAAAATAATATGTAATGTTAATATATAATTCCGATAATGACAAACGGATTGGTAAGAAATGGTATGAATGGTGGACTACTTAGCGCAATGCAAGGTGGTCGCAGAAGAAAAAATAGAACTAGAAGAAGAAAAGGTCCTTGCAAAACTGGTTGTGGTATAATGAAAGGTGGCAGTCGTGCGCAGAACGAAGAACGCGTTGGATACGGATTTAGAGGTGGTGTTCAAGAAGGAGATGCTCGTCAATTTATGGGAAGCTACGCCCCTTTTGAAAAAATGTCAGGTGGAAGACGTCACAAAAAAAGCCGTCGTCGCGGTAGAAAAAATTCGAGAAAGAGATCACACAGAAGTTCTAGATTTAGAAGAAGCCGTTATCACAAAAAACACGGGTTAAAACGCAGAAACAAACGTAATCGCAAACAAACCAAAAAACGTCAGCGTGGTGGAAATAAAGCATACACTCCCAGTTATTCTGTAGCTGGCCAGGGTCTCGACAAACATTCGTCTGCGTTAGCGAATCCTCCCTTATTTACTCAAACAAATCACTGCAACGACACTTACAAACACGCATAAATACAATAATACATAAGTATTAAAATTCACAAACATATAATGATTAATAAAACATTATATGTTTCGTATATTTAAAAATTTATTTAATAAACTATTCAATTGATAGCAAGCATTGTCCTCTTAATGGATCTTCCATTAATGAATCGTCAAATTCAGGAATCCGTCCTGCGGTTTCTGCTGTTTCTTCCAATAGAGTATTCACAGATTCTGGTAAACCGTTAATTGGTGCTTTTTTTTCAGTCACCGAAGCCTTTTTCGGTTTTCTCTTTCTTTTTGTTGTTTCTGTTACTTCTTCACCGTCTTTAATAATTTTATAATTATTTTTTTTGTAAAAACTTTCTCTCTTCTTCCACTGCCTGAAAAATACATTGTGTCTATCGATAATATCTACAACTAGTGGTTGTTTGTGTTTGACACGAAGAATTCTTCCAACCGCCTGTGTTACATCTGTTTTTGGAGTTGCTAATATTAGCGTGGTTAATGTTTTAATATCTAATGCTTCAGCAGCCATTGAATAAGTGGCAACTATGATTTTTTTGCTTTCACTAGCCTTCAAATCCTGTTCTTTCATTCCACCAACATAATATCCAACAGAAGCAATATCTCTATCATCTATTGCATCATGTAGATATTTTAATAAATTTCTGTTATGTGCTAACAGCATTATCTGCTCATTTGTTGGTTCTTTTAACAAATCCTTGATAATATTAATAATAAACTCGCTTCGATTATTGAATGTGCATAATTTAGTAATCATTGTCGAATATTGGGGATTACCGCGATAATCCAATTTTATTTTATTAAACTCTACATCATCTGTTGAATAAGTCATTGCTTTAACTAGGACATTATCATCTCCTTCACGCTTTTCGGAGTAAATTATATCACCTAGAAACATTTTAAATACTTTAGTTAATCCGTCTTTTCGTTGCATTGTAGCGGATAATCCAAGTACATATTTTGTTACTACTTGAAATAGTGAACGAACAAATACTTCTGCTGCAATATGATGTGTTTCGTCAACAATAGTCAAACCAAAACTTGAAAACATCTCTGGTGGATATTCCTTCATTGAAAGTGATTGCAACATACCAATTACTATGTCTTTATCGTCAATATCAACAATTTGACCTTGAATTCTACCGACACGCGCACCAGGGAGAAATTGTTCAATGCGTTCAACCCATTGGGTTAGTAGAAAATTCTTATGAACAATAACAAGTGTCTTTTTTTTTAATTGTGAAATAATATTTAATGCAATAACTGTTTTACCTCTTCCACAAGGAATCTCAAGTAATCCACCCCAACCGTTATCTTTATCCGCAATGTTGGATTTATACACATCTACAATTTTTTCTTGGTAATCACGAAGAGAACCACCAAACTTTAGGTCAATTGTATCCCCCTCTGAAATTTTTTCTAATGATGGTTTGCCATATTCATTCTTACCATAAAAACGAGGAATATAAAATTTATTGGGTGATTCCCGATAAATAGAAAATGCTGGTGGTTTAATAGGCGATTTAGGAATATATGGACGCACCGTAAGGGCATTTTTTAATTCACGTCTTTCATCATTATTTAACGCTTTTTTAGGAACGGTATATCCTTTATTACCAAGATAGCACTTATTTGAAATCATTATTATTAAGATATATTATTTTTTAATGAGTGTTTAGATTGTTTATGTTATTTAATAAAAAATATCACACTATGTTATATAATGAAGGCTATCATCTCGTTTATGAAAAAACAAAGTCAGTTACATCTAATTTTAATGACACTTATTGTATTATTTATCGTAAGTGACATTGCAATCCCTACAGGATTGGCTGCACTTATTGATAACCCTATGGGTAATATCGCCGTTGTTGTTATTGCTTTATCTATGTTACTTAATGAAAAACCGGTCGTAGGTGTTCTTAGTGTAATTGCGGCATATGAACTTATCAAACGTTCAAGTGTTAAAACTGGTTCCCACGGCATCCGTAACTACTTACCGTCTGAAAACAAAAAAGACTCGCATTACTCCTCTCTTAACGACTTCGCAGTTACATTAGAAGAAGAACAAGTACAAAAAATGGTTCCTTTTGTGGTTGATAACAGTATGACTGGTCCTTCTTACAAACCAGTATTAAATGCGTCACATAATGCTTCCAAATTATAAACACATTGATTATTATTTAATATCAACGTGTTTTATTAAAAAAGAAAAAGAAAAATTAAAATTATAACTTTTGTGCTTTAATTACAGTTGCACCTGTTTTAACATCACCAGGCTTTAAACCTCTTGGCATTAATGGCTTTCCTTTTATTTTGGCACCAAACATATTCCACACTTTCCAAACTACAAAAAA
>MDTG01251913.1_pt1 | contig 11285 bp, 6 predicted proteins | sample 811421 | NCBI WGS metagenome assembly MDTG01 (sample SAMN05326645, study PRJNA326480) | marine metagenome | isolation source: seawater | place: Pacific Ocean: South East | collected 2011
GAAACATTGTTACCAGACAACTGTTTGTTATCACGACATGGAGGCGACGAGTTTATTGCGGTAATGGCAAAACAAGAAAACTCTAAAGCAGCGCAAGAATTTGCAAAAACAATTGTCGAGTCTTTCAATACGCCATTTCATTTAGGTGAAGAAGCAATCTATATGAGCGCGAGCATCGGCATCGCCATCGCCCCTGTTCATGGTTCAAACTCTGAAAGACTCATTAGTCACGCAGATATTGCCATGTATCAGGCTAAAAAACGCGGCAAAAACACTTTTGTTATTTATGATGAAGAACTCAATAGCCAACCCGCTTATCGCCTAAAAGTAAGAAACCAAATAAACATTGCTCTCGAACAAGAGCAGTTTGAACTCTATTTTCAGCCCAAAGTTTGTTTAGAAACAGGTACCATCAAAGGCGCTGAAGCCCTTATTAGATGGCGACAAAAAAATGGACGCTTTCGAAGCCCGCTCGAATTTATTCCAATTGCCGAAGAAAACGGACAAATTATTCCTATTAGCCAGTGGGTTATTCTAAAATGCTGTGAGTATTTACAATGTTGGCAAGATGACATAGATGACGACTTTGTACTCGCCTTGAATATTTCTGCACGACATTTCCATCGGGGCCAACTTCAAGCAGACCTAGCAGCATCATTAAAAAAACATTCCATTGATCCGTCTAAACTAGAATTAGAAGTCACTGAAACAGCCATCATGGATGACTTAGACTTAGCGGTTCAGACCTTAAAAGAATTAAAAATAATGGGAATACGAACAGCTATCGATGACTTTGGGACGGGGCATTCCTCATTAAGCTATTTGAGAAAGCTACCGATTGAAATTTTAAAAATTGATAAAAGCTTTATCGATGAAATATTAATATCTCAGGAAGATCGAACCTTAGTTCGCGGTATTATCGACATGGTACACGCGCTAGGCATTGAAGTTGTAGCTGAAGGTGTAGAAAACCACCAAATGGCGACACTGCTGCATGAGATGCAATGTGATTTGGTACAAGGTTACCACTATTGCGCACCTATCCCTGCTGAAGAATTTCTAAATATGATTAAAAACCGGCAATGCTATATATAGTTCATTAGTACACCTAATGAACTATACCTTTCTTATCGGCCACTTGTTCTTTTTGAATTTTTTTGTCGTGAAATAAAATAACAACAGACAACAATACTGCCGGCACGCCCATTATAGAAGCCACAATAAAAAACCATTCATAACTCGCACTATCAACAATCCAGCCCGAAAATCCGCCTATAAATTTACCTGGCAGGGTCATTAATGAACTGAATAAAGCATATTGCGTTGCCGTATAAGCTGTACTGGTTAACCCAGAAAGATAAGCAATAAATGCCACACCCGCTAATCCACCACTCAAATTATCAGCGCTCACGACAAGCGCAAGCAACCATAACGATTGGCTTTCAATCGCAGCCATCATAGCAAAAAGTAAGTTAGTGGAAGCCACCAAAGTAGCACCTAAAATCAAAACGGGCCTAACACCCCAAACCGCCACAAGAAGTCCACCTAAAGCAGACCCAGCAATCACCATCAAAAAACCAAAAACTTTCGTAATATCGGCAATTTGTATTTTTGAGAACCCCATATCCAAATAAAACGGATTCGCCATCACGCCCATCGTAATATCGCTTATCCGATAAACACTAATAAATACTAAAATAAGTAAAGCATACCAACCATTACGCTGAAAAAAGTCAACAAACGGCCCAATAACAGCTTTGGAAAAACGACCAGCCATACGAGCAAAACGGCTATGCTGACTTGTATTTGGCTCAATCAAGTCAATGACGGTTTTATCCAAATTATCTTCACTTTCTTTTCGCCTATCAGGCTCTTTAACACACAACACAGTGATCATGCCAACAAACATAAGTGCCGCCATCACCATATAACTCATCTGCCAAGAACTATACTCTGCGATATAGAACGCGCCAGCGCCAGCCACTAATAAAGCCATGCGATAACCTAAAATATAGGTAGCTGCCATCGCAGCTTGATATTCTTCAATAACCGCTTCGATACGATAGGCATCGACACTTACGTCTTGAGTCGCTGAAGAAAAGGCTACTAATAAGCCACAAAATGCTAAGAATTGAAGTTGGTTTAAAGGATCAACCGAAGACATTAACAACAAACCGCTTGCGATACCTATTTGTGCTAACAGCATCCAGCTTCTTCGTTGCCCCAATAAACGATGCAGCCAAGGCAACTTAACTTGATCAACGACTGGTGCCCAAAAGAATTTGATCGAATAGGTAATACCTATCCAACTAAAAAAGCCGATTGTCGTTCTCGTGACACCCGCTTCCGTCAACCAAGCAGTCAGGGTCGAAAAAACTAATAAGAAAGGTAAGCCCGCTGAAAAGCCCAAAAACAACATGGCAAGCACTCGAGGTTGCCGATATATTTTAAGTGCTTCAAGCCAGCGATGCCTAAGTTTATGATTATAATGGCTCAAGAAATGCTCAGCTTAATCTCTGAAATTATCAAATTGCAGTGGAATATCTAAATCGGCATTTCTCAAAAACTGAATTACCTCTTGAAGATCATCCCGCTTTTTACCTGTCACTCTCACTTTATCGCCTTGGATAGCAACTTGAACCTTTAGTTTCGCTTCTTTAATCAGTTTTACGATTTTACGCGCATTATCCATATCGATACCTTGGCGAACCTCAAAGCTTCGTTTAATCACTTTTCCGGTTCTACTATCAGAAAAATCCCCCAAAGAACGAGGATCAAGTGACCTTTTAGTAAAAGCAGAGCGTAATATGTCTACTAATTGTTCAATTTGAAAATCATGTTCCGCCGTCAAAACAACTCTATCTTTTTCTAAACTGATGTCTGCTGTGACGTTCTTAAAGTCCCAACGGTTACCTAGTTCACGTTTTGCTTGATCCGTTGCATTTGTTACCTCATGCAATTCAAGTTCTGAGACCGCGTCAAAAGATGGCATGCTATACTCCTGCTAGTATTTTCGAAAAAGTGTACTTAAATAAGATGTACTTAATTTATGTAGTACAAAAAATAAAGAGGCGCATTATAACGATTCCTGAAGATAAAAGTCAGAAATGTCGCTAATGTCTCACCTAAAATAACGAATTAATGCTCTGCGTTTCATAGTTAACAAACGTTTCTTTTCACAAGCCGAGCAACATCTGTGAAAAGTCGTTACAAAATAACTCTACTAATAACATTTGCCTCAGTCTAATGTTTTAGCCTTTCAGTACAATATACATAAGGCCATTTTTTAGGGCATGAAACCCAGATAAGGACCAGATTATATGCCAAACCTAGACCTTTCAATTTTAGTGGTCGATGACACAAAGTTTAGTAGCACAATCATAGCTAAAACATTATCTAAATCTGGATATCGCGATGTTCGTATTGCCAATGATGCTCAAACCGCTTTAAAGCTGCTCCATCAACGAAAAGCAAGCGTATTAATCGCTGACTGGTTAATGCCAGGTATGGACGGTTTAGAATTAACTGAAAAAGTCCGACAAGCTGACGAACAACATAATCATTTCACGTATGTCATATTGCTAACCGCCAAAGAAGGTGCCAGCGCTCTTCAAGAAGCTTTTGATAGAGGCATTGATGACTTCATATTTAAGTCTGAAATGTCAAAACAGCTTTTACCGCGAGTGTTTGCAGCAGATAGAATGTCAGATAGACAAAATATACTATTAAGTGCAAACCAGCTGTTACTTGAAAGTAATCGAGACTTAGAAAATAAAAGCGTGCTCGATTTAGAAACCGGCATAGGCAATAAACGCTATGCACAAGAAGCCCTCCGTAAACTCATAAAACATACAGAATCCCGTGGCGGCGCAAGCAGTTACATGCTAATTACCATCAAAGACTGGGCAAACGTTAAAAAACAAAATAATCATATGGTTTGTGAAGAACTCGCGCTAGGTATCACTAGACGCTTACGCAGTGTAATACGTCCACTTGATTCTTTGTGTAGAATCGCAGAAGATCAATATGCCATCATCGCCCACTTCACAAATATAGATTACTGCACACTAGGCTCATACAGACGCATTCATGATGGTATTAACCTAAAATCGTTTAAAACGATTTCAGGTTATATTTCGGTCAATGCCGCCTCAAGTGTCTGCACAATGGATGACCAGACAGACTCGCCTAATGTCAGCGACATAGAAGTGTTCTGCCAAGGGCAAGTTCAAGAAGCAATTAATACAGGTACTATTGTAATATCTCGCTGGAAAAAAGAGGTCAGCGCAAGCTATTCTTAATTCTCTCTTCGAATAAAGCTTTTTAAAATCTACAGAGCATAGAATCCAATAACTCTAATAAGGGGGGGGAGTACCGCCCCTCCCCTTACATTCAGACACATTTCTCTACTTTCAATCACCTTACTTAACTATATTCATCTATTACAAACGTCTAGATTTAGATATCTTGCTTTTGTGGATTTGAGTAGTCCAATTCGCGGGAAGCGGCACGTAGTTTTGTGAGTTTCACATAGTGCACTTCCCGTTTTTTTCTCAAATTCGCATATATTCCCTACAAGCTTGATATTTTTATCAAACTTATTTGCCAGCTTGCAGCTGGCATTTTTTTGTCTGAAGTATTTTAGTTTTTAGCCACCACTAGCTAAAAACTAATGTAGCCGTGCGTGCAATTGTTTTGCTGCATCATCCGCAAACAACACCTCTAACTTTAAACCTATAAAGGGATTAGATCTAAAATCTTCTTCTCTCGGATATTCAAGCCCTGTTTCTAGCTGATAAAACAGCCACTTTTTATATAAACTCGCCCTAAACACAACTTTCGCAAAATAATTATTAATATTGGTCGTATATTTTTCACGATCACTTTGAATACCTAACGCATATTGCATAGACCGTTTTGGACTTAAGGTATGAAAAAGTGAAAACTGGTTGAGTAAATCAAACCGCGACTCTCGTTCACTCCAATCTAATGCGATGGTTTTTCTAAACAAAAAGGCTTCATAGAGGTGTCGATCAAAATCAAATTGCGTATGCGTGCCCAAACCACGACTTTCAAACCAGAAAACTTCTTGAGAGTAGCGAAATACCCAAAAGTCACTCATGGCCCAACTTCGTACAGCCCGCCCGCGCGTAAATACATCTGGTCTAATTCTTACTTTAATACCCGTATCCCAAGATAAACGCGACCACTTCTGTGTATCAAATAAATAACGGAAAGACGCATAAATATCATCTTGGGTATCGGTTTGCGTTGAACTAGGAAAAGAGTCTAATTTTCGCTCATCAATATCCTTTGCCTGATCGGGTTCAGTTTCAAGCACTAAACGTAGCTTTTCTTTTAATATTGGCAAATCAAGACTAAACCGAACACGCGGCTCAAATTCTGTCTCGCCATATTTTGAACCATAAAGCGAAAAATCCATTTTTAAGTAACTTTTATTCAGGTCTTGAACGTTCTCCACATCTCCCATCAAGCTATCGATATAGCTTCCAACACTCACAACATTAGAAGACCACTGCTGGCGAGTTTGGTCCATCCATTGCAATGATGACTCACTCCAAAAAATAGACGCAGACTCTTTAGTTTTAGGCTCACCGTTATCAGGAGTTAAAAGGTAGTCAGATAAGCCTGATTCCTTATCTTTTTCATTTGAAAAAGCCATACCGTGACCAATAACAGTCAGCATGAATACAAGTAGGCATTGCAATAAAAAAGAAAACGTCAAACTCACCTCAAATAAAAAATTTAACTAACTTAATTCAATAAAGCTCACTAATAAATATAGCAAATTCATATAGAACCATAGCACCTTCTTAGGAAGGAGTACGAAGACGCACCACAAAGAAGCACCAAAACAAGGCATCAAATAGCCTTCAGTTATTTACATGCACAACAACAGCTCAAACCAACTCACTCTCTTCTCAAAAGAAATACAAGGCATAGCTATTTAACATTGGCAATGCGCACCATTTAGGCGCCTACCTAATAATGGAACAGTATTTGCTGATATGAACGTTCAAGGTTCGTTTTTACATAATGAATAGTTTGTCGAGAAAACTAGTATGACTCAAAATTTAGTTGTAATTGGCAATGGTATGGCTGGCATGAAAGCGGTTGAAGAGATTATCAGCGCCACACCAGACGCCTTTAATATCACTGTTTTTGGTGCAGAACCCTATGGTAATTATAATCGAATTTTATTGTCACCCGTATTGTGTGGAGAAAAGTCTATTGATGACATTCTGATCAACAGCTTTGAATGGTATGAGGAAAACAATATTCAGTTACATGCTGGTGAAGATAAAACAGTGGTAAGAATTGATCGACTTAAAAAAATGGTGTTTGCTGCTGATGGTACGCAAGCACCTTATGATCGACTTTTAATCGCTACAGGTTCAACACCATTTATTTTGCCACTTCCCGGAAACGACTTAGACGGCGTTATGTCTTTCCGCGACATTTATGACGTGAATAAAATGCTCAAATATAGCCAAGAAAAACAACACGCGATTGTGGTGGGTGGTGGCTTACTAGGCTTGGAAGCCGCCAATGGACTTGCTCAGAAAGGCATGCACGTTACAGTAGTTCACCATAACGATATTTTATTAAATAGACAGCTAGATAGTGTTGCTGCAAAACTTCTTCAACAAGAACTCGAAAGCCGAGGCATTTATTTCAAACTGTGTAGCTCAACAAAATCAATAGTAGATAATGGAGAGGGTCATGTAGGGTCTGTACTATTCGATGACGGCAGTTGTTTGAAGTGTGATCTATTTGTGATGGCTGTCGGCGTTCGACCCAATATAGCCTTGGCTAATGCAGCAGGTATTTATAGTGAGCAAGGCATTATTGTTAGTGACACATTACAAACTTTTGACCCTTCAATTTATGCCGTTGGCGAATGCATCCAACATAGAGGACAAACATTTGGACTAGTTGCCCCACTATTTGATCAGGCAAAAGTCTGTGCGAATCATTTATCGGGTCATGGCGTTGCCGAATATAAAACCCTACCCATAGCAACAAAGCTTAAAGTAAGTGGCATTCAGTTATTCTCGGTAGGGAGTTTTAATGGTGATAAATATTGCGAATTTATTACGTTTAAAGACCCAGAAGCAAAACACTACAAAAAACTAGTGATACAGAATAATGTTGTAATTGGTGCTGTACTTTATGGCGATACAAGCCAAGGTGCTTGGTTTCATTCTCTAATCGAAAATAAAACGAACATTTCCGCATTCAGAGATTCAATCATTTTTGGTGAACATTACTGCACGCAGTCACCTAAGCTTGAAGATGCCGCATGATAGAATCAATTGACTTACAGAATACCGAGAACTTACCCATAAAGCCCTCCATAAAAGGCACTAAAACTATCAAATCAACCTGTGCTTATTGCGGCGTTGGCTGTGGCCTAAATATTGAGGTGTCAGGCGAGACATCAATCATTAAAGTGTCTGGCGACCCAGATCACCCAGCCAATCACGGCAAGCTATGCTCTAAAGGCTCAGCACTTGCTGAAACAATCAGCCTTGAGGGCCGCTTACTCAAGCCAGAGGTAAACGGTGAAACTGTCAGTTGGTCAAACGCCATTGCTGCGACAGCAGAGGGTTTCAAGAAAGTCATTGAAGAACATGGTCCTGATGCTGTGGCATTTTATGCATCAGGACAACTGTTAACTGAAGACTATTATGTCGCTAATAAACTCATGAAAGGCTTTTTCGGCAGCGCTAATATCGACACGAACAGCCGCTTATGCATGTCGTCATCGGTGGCCGGCCATAAGCGCGCATTTGGCGGTGATACTGTTCCCAACTGTTATGATGATTTAGATCATGCAGAACTTATTGTACTGATTGGCGCCAACAGCGCTTGGTGCCATCCAGTGCTTTTTCAAAGAATGCAACGCGCAAAAGAAAACAACCCTGCCCTTAAAGTCGTTGTCATTGACCCTAGAAAAACCAATACCTGCGATATTGCAGACCTACATTTAGCACTAAATTCGGGGTCAGATTTAAACTTGTTTAACGGCTTGCTCTGCTATTTAGCTGAAAATAAAAAGCTAGACCAAGACTATATCGATCAATACACCGATTATTTTGAAGAAGCGCTATCAACCGCTCAAAAAGATGCTAGCTCTGTTGAAACTATCGCTAAAACTTGTGGCATTCCTCCGAAAGATATAAAAACGTTTTTCAGCTGGTTTGCTAACACTGAAAAAACCATGAGCCTGTATAGCCAAGGCATTAATCAATCTTCATCTGGTACAGATAAAGTCAATGCCATTATCAACAACCACTTAGCGACTGGCCGAATAGGTAAGTTAGGTAGCGGCCCACTGTCGTTAACGGGTCAACCTAATGCGATGGGCGGACGTGAAGTAGGTGGTTTGGCTAACCAACTTGCCGCACATATGAGCTTTGAAGAAAATGATCGAGACATTGTGTCTGAATTCTGGAATGCTCCCAACCTAGCATCTAAACCAGGCCTAACAGCGGTAGAGCTATTTGATGCTGTCGCAGAAGGTAAAGTGAAAGCCGTTTGGATAATGGCAACTAACCCTGCTACAAGCCTTCCTAATGCTGATAAAGTAAAAAATGCCTTGGCTCAATGTGAGTTAGTCGTCGTCTCTGACTGCATCGCAAAAACTGATACGCTCGATTTAGCCAACATAAAGCTTCCCGCAGCTGGTTGGAGTGAAAAAGATGGCACAGTAACTAACTCTGAAAGGCGCATTTCCAAGCAAAATGCTTTTAGACCATTGGCTGGTGAAGCCAAACCAGACTGGTGGATTATCTGCGAAGTTGCCAAAGCTATGGGCTATGCAGAAGGCTTTGCGTTTGAGTCCCCGGCTGAAATATTTCGAGAACATGCTGCGTTATCGGCATTTAAAAATAACAGTCACGAAACGCTTCGTGACTTCAATTTGAATGGCCTCGTCGATATTAGCGAACAAGAATATAACCAATTAAATCCTATACAGTGGCCCATACCAGAAAAGGGTGGTTCAGGCACATCACGCTTGTTTGCTCAAGGACGTTTTTTTACGCCTTCTAGAAAAGCACAATTTATTGCTGTCAAAAGCAAACCTGTCGCGAATTTGCCTTGTAAAGACTATCCCTACTCTTTGAATACCGGGCGCATCAGAGACCAGTGGCACAGCATGACACGTACAGCTTTATCGCCAAGGTTGAATTTACACAAACCAGAACCATTCGTGCAAGTACACCCAGAGGACTTAGCAACCCTTAACTTAAAGGATGCTCAACTAGTCTTGCTTTCTAGTAGATGGGGTAAAATGTTAGCGCGTATTGAAGAAACGACCGAGGTAAGGCCTGGCGCATTTTTTGTACCGATGCATTGGACAGCTCAGCTTAGCTCGAAAGGTCGCGTTGGTGCGCTGGTTAATCCACAGACCGACCCGATTTCATTTCAACCCGAAAGCAAACATACCCCGGTCAATATTCAAGCGTATCACCCCAAATGGCAGGGGTTTATTCTTAGCAAAGCGAAGCTTGATTTAAACCAACTCGATTACCGCGTCGATATCTTAGGTGAACATTACTGGCGCTACGAAGTTGCCGATAAAGAATTAAGCCTAGAAGCACTGAAATCGTTTCTTCAAGAGCAAGCTAAAGGAATGACTACCGACGAAAACAAACTGTCATGGCAAGAATATCAAGATACTACCAGCGAATTATTGCGACTCGCCTGCTTTCAAAATGAGCAGCTAATACTCGTAGCGATGGTGCAAAATAAACCTGAAAGTTTGCCTGAGCGTACTTGGTTATCGAGCCTATTTTCTGGTACGAAAGAACTAACTCACATTCGTTCAAGCTTATTAAGCGGAAAACCACCAGTAGGTGTTGCGGATACTGGCAAGCAAATTTGTGCGTGTTTTAATGTCGGTGAAAATACGATTCGAGATTGCATCCGAGAGCAAAACCTAAAAAGCGCAGCGGATATTGGTCAGGCCTGTAAAGCGGGTACAAACTGTGGGGCGTGCGTGCCTGAACTTAAATCAATATTAGTTGGTAAGTTGGAGTAGATTAAAAGCAAATTATAAATATTTTTTTAACGTTTCTAAAAGCAACTCTATGTCTATCGGTTTGGTCAGAAAATCATTAAAACCTATGTCTAGCGCTTTTTCTTTACTTTCAATATCTGCGTCAGCCGTTAATGCAATCACAGGTAAGCAGTCAAATTCAGGTAAAAGACGAATCTGTTTAGTTGCCTCATAACCATCTAAAACCGGCATTTGACAATCCATTAAAACAACGTCAAATTGCTTTAGTTTAATGGCTTCCAAAGCTTGTTGCCCATTTTCAGCAATAATCGTTTCTACGCCTATTTCACCCAATATGTTCTGTATTAACAATTGGTTTATTTTGTTGTCTTCAGCCACTAAAACCATCAGGTCCGATAATTCTTTTTTTGCGTTAAGGGCATTTGACTCTTCTACAAAACCCTCAGGATACTTAGAACCTGACTCTAATAATGACAATTTGCATGTAAAGATAAATTCTGAGCCTTTTCCAAGTTCACTATGAATGACAATATCGCCATTCATTAAGTAACTCAGCTCTTTAGCGATTGCCAAACCTAAACCAGAGCCTCCAAAATTTCGCGTTGTAGAATCATCAGCCTGGGTAAAAACATTAAACAACTTCTCCTGGATCTGTTGATCAATACCAATCCCCGTATCTTTAACACTTATCGATAATTCAGCTGTATCTTGATTCTTAGAAAGCAACTGCGCAACAACACTCACCGAACCCTCGCTAGTAAATTTTAAAGCATTGCTACACAAATTAATCAAGACTTGCTCTATACGTACCTGATCGCCAGAAAAATATAAGCCTTTGGGTATATCATCTATGAGGTGCCAAGTTATTGATTTTTCTCTCGACGCAGATTCAAATAGCGTGTTGATGCGATGAAGCGTCTGATGAATATCAAAAGGCTCATTGGAAATATCTAATTTGCCTGATTCAATCTTTGAGAAATCTAAAATATCATTGACGATGTTCAACAGCATGTCTGAAGATAGGGTAATTTTTTCGATATAATGCTTTATTTTATTAATATCATGAGTAGTATGCGCTAACTGCGAAAAACCAATCACGGCATTCAACGGCGTTCTGATTTCGTGACTCATATTAGCCAAAAATCGGCTTTTAGCTTTGTTAGCACTATCAGCAGCTTCTAACGCTAATTTCAACGACTTTGTCTTCTTTTTAACAAGCCCATTAAGCTCTAACTGA
>MDTG01358805.1_pt1 | contig 11285 bp, 12 predicted proteins | sample 811421 | NCBI WGS metagenome assembly MDTG01 (sample SAMN05326645, study PRJNA326480) | marine metagenome | isolation source: seawater | place: Pacific Ocean: South East | collected 2011
CAGGCGGCCGCATTTGGCCTTGAAATACAAAACGCCCGATGCGGTGCATCGGGCGCTTTGAAGACGAAATAGGTGTAAACCTATTTCAGGACTAGACAGTGATCTGGCGACCTGAGTCGCCACGAGGCTTATTGCTCAGGCAGCAAAGCGCTCTTCAAGGTAGGCATTGATGGCTTTCGATTCGTACAGCCATTTGCTCTCGCCATTTTCTTCAATGCGCAGGCACGGCACCTGAATCTTGCCGCCTTGTTCGAGCAGCGCCTGACGGTCTTGCTCGTTGTTTTTGGCATCGCGCAGCACAACAGGCACGTTGAGTTTGTGCAGGGTGCGACGGGTTTTAACGCAGAAAGGGCAAGCCTTGAACTGATAAAGGGCAAGGTTGGCAGCGCTTTGCTCGACAGCAGCCTGAGCTTGCGGGGTGCGTTTCATCTTGCGCGGACGGGTAATAAAGTCGAGAAAGATGATGATTTGGCCGAGGCCATTTCTGAGGGCTTTGATAAGCATTGCCGTTTAAAACCTGCGTTGAGTCAAACAAGGTGCGCAGCTTACCGGAGTTTTAATGGCTTGGCCTGCGCAACTTCACGAGCGGCAATCTCTGTATGCATCAGGTCAGCCATGCCAGCCTTTGGCTTGCGAGCGTGGCTGCGCGGGCTTAACCTTCGCAGCCAAGCCCAAATCGTCAAAGTGTGCCCATGAAACCTGAAGACCTGTTGTTACTGGTGACCCGCGAAATGCCTTATGGCAAGTACAAGGGCCGGTTATTCGCCGACTTGCCTGGCCATTACCTGAACTGGTTTGCCCGCGAAGGGTTTCCGAAGAACGAGACGGGACGATTGCTTGAGCTGATGCAGGAGATTGATCACAACGGTCTGTCTGGCTTGCTCGATCCCTTGCGTACCGGCCCACGCAAGAACTATCGCCAAAGCTGATTTGTTACGCGTTGTATCGGACTCAGATCATCCGGATGACCGAGACACCGACCAGTCTGGTGCCGGCAGGCAGTTCGTTGACACGCACAACCTCGGCCTCTGCTTGTAAGTCTTCAAAGCTGTCCAGCCCGGAGGCAATGTGCACCAACACGCGGTCGCCCAAGGCTAAAGCGCATTCGGTTTCGAGTTGCATGCCGGAGCTTGAGAGGTCGCGGCAAACGGCCGGGAACTCGTTATCGTTGAACACAAGGGTGGCGTTCGAGTTGAGGCGCATACGCAGGAAATCGCGCTTTTCGGTAAAATTACGTTCATCCTGAGACATAGGGCTATCCTCAAAGATAAGCTCGACTTGTTTGCAGTTGTTATAGCCTCCAGCTATTTGAGGTGTAAAGTCATATTCAGTGGATCTTTTGCGGATCGTCACACCCTTGAATCAGGAATCGGATGGGAGTACCGTCTGCGCCTTAATACGAACTGATAGCTCGCCTGAAAGGGTTGGTGATCAGTGTTTACGCCAACCCATCTCCGGCGTAGTTTGCCTGGATATCCCATGCACAAAACCAGTGCCACGCTGCTGATTATTGATGACGACGAAGTAGTGCGCGCAAGCCTTGCGGCCTACTTGGAAGACAGCGGCTTTAACGTTTTGCAAGCCAGTAACGGTCTACAAGGTCTGGAAGTCTTCCAGCGTGAGAACCCCGATCTGGTGATATGCGATCTACGTATGCCCCAAGTCGATGGACTTGAGCTGATCCGGCGCATCAATGCGCTTGAGGTCGAGGCTCCGGTCATCGTGGTTTCCGGTGCCGGTGTGATGGGCGATGTGGTCGAAGCGCTGCGCCTCGGTGCGGTGGATTATCTGATCAAGCCGTTGGAAGACCTGGCTGTTCTCGAGCACTCGATTCGCCGGGCGCTGGATCGGGTCAATCTGCGCCTTGAAAACAAACGTTACGGCGAGCAACTCGAGGTTGCCAACCGTGAGCTGCAGGCCAGCTTGCACTTGTTGCAGGAAGACCAGAATGCCGGGCGCCAGGTGCAGATGAACATGCTGCCGGAAACACCTTGGCAGGTTGCAGATTTGCAGTTCTCACACAGAATCATCCCGTCGCTGTATCTGTCGGGTGATTTCGTCGACTACTTTCGTGTTGATGAGCACCGTGTGGCATTCTATCTGGCTGACGTGTCTGGCCATGGTGCATCCTCGGCGTTCATCACTGTATTGCTCAAGTTCATGACCACGCGACTGCTCTTCGAATCGAAGCGCAATGGCACGTTGCCGAAGTTCAAACCGTCTGAAGTGCTTGGGCACATCAATCGCGGGCTCATCAATTGCAAGCTGGGCAAGCATGTGACCATGCTTGGCGGCGTGATTGATGAACAAACCAATCGCCTGACGTACAGCATTGGCGGGCATTTGCCGCTGCCGGTGATGTACAGCAATGGTGATGCACAATATCTGCAGGGGCGTGGCTTGCCGGTCGGTCTGTTTGATGAGGCCGAATATTCGGATCACGAGATCGAGTTGCCGCAATCGTTCAGCCTGACGCTGTTGTCTGACGGCATTCTCGATTTGTTGCCGGGCGACACTCTGCAGGAAAAAGAAACCCAACTGCCTCAGCTAGTTAGCTCGGCAGGCGGCTCTTTAGAGGGGTTGAGCACAGCTTTGGGGCTGGCCAACCTCGCTGATATGCCGGATGATATCGCATTGATGGTGTTATGCAGGAACCTTGCATGAATCCTGGGATCGGTCCCGGAAGAATCCAATTCGCTGAACTTGACGGCACATTTGTTCTTAAGTTCGTGGGAGAAGTGCGCCTGACGCTCTGTTCCGCGCTGGACTCGACCATTGAAAAAATCTTCACGGCGCTCAATTTTTCCGCGATCGTCATCGATCTGACGGAAACGCGCAGCATCGACAGCACCACCTTGGGCTTGCTGGCGAAGCTGTCGATCTTGTCGCGGCAGAAGATCGGCCTGTTGCCCACGGTCGTTACCACGCACGCGGACATCACACGATTGCTGCAATCGATGGGTTTCGATCAGGTGTTCAACATCGTCGACCAGCCGGTGCCGTGTCCGCAGGCATTAGACGATTTGCCGTCACAAGATCAGTCGGAAGAAGTGGTGCGGGCTAAAGTCCTGGAAGCGCACCGGATTCTGATGGGCCTTAACGAGTCCAATCGTGAAGCTTTCCATGACTTGGTCAATGCGCTTGAGCATTCCTGAGTCTTGAAATTACAGCATGACGGGGCGCTTAGGCGCCCCGTTTGCGTTTAGCTGATCAGCAGTTTTTCGAGCTTTTCCTGATCGCGGGCGAACTGGCGAATGCCTTCGGCAAGCTTTTCAGTTGCCATCGGGTCTTCATTCATGGCCCAGCGGAATTGGCTCTGGTTGAGGCTCTGACGGGCTTCACCTTGTGCATTGACGTCGAGCTTGCGCTCAAGCTTGCCGTTGTCGTCAGCCAGCGATTGCAGCAGTTCAGGGCTGATGGTCAGGCGATCGCAACCGGCCAGTTGCTCGATCTGGCTGAGATTGCGGAAGCTCGCACCCATCACAACAGTCTTGTAGCCGTTGGCCTTGTAGTACTTGTAAATCCGGCTCACCGATTGCACGCCAGGATCTGCCGCGCCCACGTAATCGCAGCCTTCGGCTTTCTTGTACCAGTCGTAAATCCGACCCACAAAAGGCGAGATCAAAAAGACCCCGGCATCCGCGCACGCTTGCGCCTGAGCAAAGGAGAACAGCAGCGTCAGGTTCGTCTGTATACCGTCTTTCTCAAGCTGCTCGGCAGCGCGAATCCCTTCCCACGTCGAAGCGATTTTGATCAGTACGCGCTCGCGCCCAATACCGGCCTGCTGATACAGATCAATCAGGCGATGAGCACGTTCAAGCGTGGCCTCGGTGTCGAAAGACAGGCGCGCATCGACTTCGGTGGAAATGCGGCCCGGAATAACCTTGAGAATTTCCTGGCCAACCGCCACACCAAAGCGGTCGCAAGCCATGCCCAGGTCACCGTTGCTGGCGCTTACGGCATGCTTGAGCAATTCGCTATAGCGCGGCATGGCGGCGGCTTTAAGCAGCAGGGAAGGGTTGGTGGTCGCGTCTACCGGCTTTAACCGGACGATCGCGTCGAGATCGCCGGTGTCGGCGACCACGGTAGTGAACTGCTTGAGTTGATCCAGCTTGGAAGTCATGACAGTGCCTTGTCGTTGCAGATGCCATGACATTACCCGAGGGCGATTGCCGGCTCAATGTCCTTCGAGCAAAAGAGCCGCCTGATCAAACAGTTCCATTGGATTAGGCGCCTTATGAATGTCCACCGAAAGCAATTGGCGGAAGCGCCGCGCACCCTTGAAACCCTGCGCCAAACCGAGCATATGACGAGTCACGTGGTGCATGGCCGCGCGTTCTTCCTGCAAATGCTGCTCGATATAGCCACGCATGCTCAGCATCGCTTCATAGCGGCTGAGCACCGGCTTGTCGCAACCAAACAACTGTTGATCAACCTGCGCCAGTAAATAAGGGTTGTGGTAAGCCTCGCGACCGAGCATCACGCCATCAAAGGTTTCGAGGTGAGTCTTGCAGTCCTCAAGGGTCTTGATACCGCCATTGAGAATGATCTCAAGCTCTGGGAAGTCCTGCTTGATCTGCGCCGCCACTTCATAACGCAGCGGCGGGACTTCGCGGTTCTCTTTCGGCGACAAACCCGAAAGAATCGCGATACGCGCATGCACAGTGAAACTCTCGCAACCCGCATCGCGTACCGTGCCAACAAAGTCGCTCAGCTCTGCATAGCTGTCACGCCCATCAATGCCGATGCGATGCTTGACCGTGACCGGAATGCTCACCGCATCGCGCATCGCCTTCACGCAATCAGCCACTAATGCCGGATGCGCCATCAGGCAGGCGCCGATCATATTATTCTGCACCCGATCGCTCGGGCAGCCGACATTCAGATTCACCTCGTCATAACCCGCCGCCTCGGCCAGCTTGGCACAAGCTGCCAAATCCGCAGGCGTGCTGCCGCCCAACTGCAACGCCAACGGATACTCCGCCTCGTCATGGCGCAAAAACCGCGCCGTATCGCCATGAAGCAACGCCCCGGTGGTGACCATTTCGGTATACAGCAGCGCATTGCGCGAAAGCTGGCGCAAGAAGAACCGGCAATGACGGTCTGTCCAGTCCATCATAGGGGCAACGCTGAAGCGCCTAGATATAACGTCCTGATTTACATAGCTTTTACTCATTATCATTTCGCCAATTTAGTCGATTCATGTCTGGTTAATGATCCGGGAGTGTTGCTCTCGGTGGTGTTCCGTGCAAGAAAAGGGTATCGATTGGTTGTCTGGAATGGTGCCCATGGCGCCGTATTTAAAGCTGGATAGTGGCAGGCGGCGTGTAATTGTAAGGAAAAAAGGTATCAAGCAGGTAAGAGAAGTTTGCTAAGCGAACTGATGCCAAGTGCTGGGCCACTGACCTTGTGGCCAAGATTGAAAATATTCGAAAATATAGAAGCGCCCCCTTCCACGGAAAGCTTCGTTTGCAGAGCCAGGCCTGCGTGAGCGCCTGTCATCACACCTAGAAAGCCCGTGGATTGGACACCATTGGTGTCGATTAGCGTCCTAGTCAACAGCCCTGTGGGTTTAGCCAGGCACCCAGTTTGGGGCCTGCTCATGACTCATTAACTCTTTCCACTTTTTTGCGAGAGCAACATCCGAATGGCTGCTAGTTTTGGTAGTCCCTAAAGGGTCTTATGCACGGTGCATGGTAAGGAGTCGCTTCTGATCTTGGCTAACATAGACGTATTGTTTGGCTGAGTGGCGGAGATTGATCAATACATTCCGCTGATTATTTTTGGCTCTGCTCGGCGCGTCCTGTTGGGTGTGTTTGGCTGAAGCTTAATGTGCTTTTAGAAGGGTGTTTCCCACTCAAGCAGCCCGCTTATAACGTGCTTAAGTGCACAGTAAGACTATGCCTGTAAACACCGAAGGCGAAGAGTAACTGATTAGCGGAGTCAAAGTTTTCGGTGTTCAATCCGAATTATGGCAGGAGATAATAAATATAGAGAACTCAAGGCTTTAATATTTAACTGGCACAATGATCTGTTAGGGTCGCTTTAACCCGCAAGTTACAGCGCTAGATATGCATAGGCATGCAAGCTTCTGTATTCTGCAATTGAGGCCTGCCGAGTATGAAGTTATAAACGACTATTAAATTCGTTAGTGGCTGCAGTAACCAAATTAGGCGGCCAGAAAAGCTCAAGATATTTTGTTTGACTCAAGCCAAAGTTGGTCGCCCATTAGTATACTTCAGGCTAATGCTCTTGGTGTTATCACTAGAGCAAATAACCCCACTCCAGTTATCTCAAGTTAGCTGTGGTCGAAATCATGAGCTAACAGGTATGGCGTGGTCGGTTTTTCAGCTATTGCGCGAGTGTCGTAAATTGGTTTAGAAGTCCAAGGGCATAGAAATCGCTATGCCCCTAGTACCTTGTACAACTACTTAGATAGCGCTGCTATCTGCTGTGAGAACTGATCGGCGGCAGCTCTCAATGCAGTTGGCACTTGACCAGTGATATCTGGGCTCAAACGCGTTGATGGCGATGTAATAGAGAGTGCCATTAGCATTTGGCCTTGCGCGTCATAAATCGGCGCGCTAAAGGCATTTACTGCAACTTTATGCAACGGAGATACATCAGGGTGAGTAGCTTGTGCTAAGCCATGCAGTCTTGTCTGCTCAAGCGAGGCTTCCAAGTTTGCTCGTTGTATCGCCGGTTCCTCGCCTGGGCGAATGAATTGCCGCAGTCCTTCCTCAATAAACGCTTTGGTATTTTCCATTGGCAGGAACGCTGCAAATGCATGACCGGTTGCTGAGTGAGTAATCGGCATGACCAAGCCGAGGCGTAGTTGATTGCTCACCGGCTTGCTTGAGGGTTCCCAGTGAATAGCTGTCGGTCCGTGGTTGCCCCATACCGACAAACACAGCGTGTGCGAACCCAGTGTCTCTGCGAGAGGCGGGAGTGCCTGGGTAACTAAATTTACCGCGTCCAATTGCGCAGGGCTGGAACTGCCCAACTGCAGGGACACTGGGCCAAGGTCATGGGCGTAGGCGGTCATATACTTACCGTGGCCGAATGCTAAAGGCACCCTGTTAGATTGACCAATGTTTTCAACTTGCCCCAAATAAACTACATGATCGCCGCCAGGATATGTGGCAATTTTTTTGCATTCTAAATGGGCTGATACACAGGCCAGGACAGGACTGCCACCGAGTCCATTGCTGCACGCCACGTCTATAAATTTATCTTCCTGTGATTTGGCAAAGTGATTGGATAAGTGAATTTGATCATCAGCTAAGATATTAACGGCAAAGTGATCACTCTCGCTAAATGCGGGGTAACTTTTTGAGGTTAGTGACTGACTCCAAAGTACCAAAGGCGGGTCAAGCGATACTGAACTGAAAGAGTTCGCCGTGACGCCGTGTGCTTTACCATTATTGTCGCGAGTGGTGACGACGGTGACACCAGTCACAAATGAGCCTAGTACATTGCGTAGTGTGCGCTGATCAAAAGATGAAAGCTTTTCCGTCATGATTCTTTCCTGAACTGTTTAGCGGTTCAGGAGAGTTTATGCTGGCTGCACTAGGCGGACTATTTTGTAGTTTCAATTGATTTATAGGTGTGGCGAATAAATAGGAGTGGCTATTTCTCGGGAGAGACAATGGCATTGCGCAAAAAGTGACAAAAGCTATTGCTGGCTGTGCTTAGCTCATGTTTCTTGGGAAATACCAAGCCAAACTCACGCCGTAAATCTAGGCCATTGATTGTGATCAAGCTGTGCAGGCTATTTCCGTTGATTTGTGCCATTGCGCGGGGGAGCAGCGTAATACCCATTCCCGCATTCAGCATGCCGATCAAAGTGTTGAGATTCCCAACAACTTTTGATGGTGGCAGGGTCAATCCATTTTCGGCGAGTAGTGAGACGATTCGGGTGCGCAGGGCTTGGTATTGTTCAACGATCATTAGCGGGTACTTAGCCAGTACATCAAGATTAACAGTCTCTAGACGCGTAATCTCGTGTGATATTGGCACGACCAAGAGCATCTCCTCATTCCACAAAGGCTCAAATTGATAGCGACTGATATGCTCCTCAAGTGCTAAGACGGCGAGGTTTGCCTGGCCTGAATCAATTGCTGAGAGCGCGTCTGCATATTGCAAATCAAGCAACTCAATTCGCACGTCGGGATAGCGATTAGTATAAGCCTGAATAATTTTCGGCAAGGTTAATGCAGCAATAGTGGGTGTTGCGGCGACGACAACACGCTGGCGCTCTTGGGATGCCTTTTTGCGAAAGCCATCAACTAAGTGTAATAGCCCACGCAGAGCTAGGCCTGCTTCAGTCGCGAGCTGCTTGCCTTGTTCTGTGAGTTCAACTCTGCGCGTTGTGCGCTCCAGCAGTTTGGTACCGAGGATCGCTTCAAGTCGCTGTATGCGGCTGGTGACTGAGGGTTGGGTAACGTGAAGCTTTTGCGCCGCAACACTGAAACTGCCGCTTTCAGCGACGACTAAAAATGTTTCCAACTCAACCAGCTTCACGCCCATCGAAGAGACCGGTACTGAAGCATCCTGTGGCGAGAAGTGGTTCATGCTGGGTCCTGCCTAATTTATTAATATTTTTTATAAGTCTATCGAAGTCGGTGATTTGTTCAAGTTGAAAATCTTGTCAAAGATAGAGCCTCAACAATGAGACCTCATCTTCGACAGTGTGAGGCATTCAGAGCACACATTCAGTTTCTTGGAGTATCACCCGATGGCTACCAAACCTTCTCGGCAGATCAGCATGGTTGCATTCATGCAGGCGCAAAATTGCTCAAATTACGTGGGCTCTTGGCGTCACCCTGCAACCATGAATGATTTTATGGAGCCAGAGTATTACCAGCGAATTGCCCGTACTCTTGAGGATGGCTTGTTTGACATGGCGTTCTTCGATGATCGTTTGGCGATGCCTGATATTTATGGCAGTGACCATCATGAGACGGTTGCTCACGGTGTACGCGCTGTAAAGTTAGACCCAACCCCTGTGCTGATGGCTATGGCGTCTGTGACGGACAAATTAGGTCTGGGTGCCACGTGCTCAACTACTTACTTTGAGCCTTACCATGTTGCGCGTCTGTTTGCGACGTTGGACTTGATGACCAAAGGTCGAGTGGCATGGAATGTTGTGACGTCATTGAATGACTCTGAAGCTGAGAACTTTGGGCGGGATGCCCATGAAGAGCATGACCTGCGATATGACCGTGCGGATGAGTTCATGGAAGTAGTGATGGGGCATTGGGATACTTGGGAGGACGATGCACTAATCCTTGATAAAGCCCAAGATCACTTCGCTGATCCCGAAAAGGTTCACCGCCTTGGCCACGTCGGGCGATTCTACAAATCGCGTGGTCCACACACAGTTCCGCGCTCTAAGCAAGGATCACCAGTCATCCTCCAGGCTGGGCAAAGTGGTCGCGGCATGGCATTCGCTGCGCGTTGGGCTGAGCTTGTGTTTGCTGCCTACCCGAACTTAGAAGTGGGCAAGAAGCAATATGCGCACCTCAAGGCTGCAGCCGAAGCGGTGGGGCGTGATCCTGCAAGCCTGAAAATTGCACCAGCAGTGAAAATTGTAGTTGCTGAGACCGAGTCATTGGCGCGTGAAAAATATGAACTTGCTGCAGCGACTGGTCGCGATATAGATGCACTCACCTTGCTCTGTGAGGTGCTTAACGTCGATTTTGCAACTCGCCCTTATGACGAACCATTCAGCGATGCAGAGCTGGCAGCTGTGTCTTGGCAAAGCTTGCGTGATCAGGTCATCCGTGTGAGCGGCAAGAGTAACCCTTCGGTACGTGACTTCGTTGAATGCAGCGGTCGCGGCACTATTAAGGAGGGTCCAGCTTTTATAGGTACGCCTACCCAGGTGGCTGACCAGATGGAAGAGTGGTTCAACAACTGCTGCGATGGTTTCGTTTTGCAAGCTTTGAATATGCCGGGTACTTATGAAGATTTCGTGCGATTAGTCGTGCCTGAGCTGCAGCGCCGTGGGCTTTACCGAGATGCTTATCCAGGTAATACCTTGCGTAATACGCTTGGTCTTGAGCGTCCAGCAACTCGTGCTTGGCGCCAGTTCAAGTAAGGAGGTGGCGGATGAAAGAAGTGAAAATCCTGACACCAATCGGCATGCTGGGTTATGGCGTGCCAGATGCTGATTTTCAGCGCGGACTTGATACCGGTGCTGATGTAGTCATCGTGGACTCCGGGTCTACCGACCCTGGCCCTTATCAACTTGGACTAGGTGATTCACTTTGTAGTCCGCAAGCCTATGAGCGCGATTTGCGGGTGATACTAAAAGGTTGTATAACGCGCCGAATTCCACTGCTCATCGGCTCTGCCGGCGGACCTGGAACTCGTGCACATGTTGATGCGATGGTCGAACAGATCAGTCGCATCGCCAGTGAGTTCGGTAGTGCTTTAAAGATCGCTGCTATTTATGCTGATGTAGATGCCAGCGTTGTCACGGAAAGCCTAGCAGCTGGAAGAATTGAGCCTTGTGCATCTGCGCCTGAGCTATTGCAACAGGATATCGACGAGACGCTGCACATCGTTGCACAGATGGGAGCTGAACCGATTTTTGAAGTGCTTCAGCAGCACCCCGACATCGATGTGGTGGTGGCGGGTCGTGCGTATGACCCCTCACCGTTCGCTGCATTCTGCATGTTGTATGACATAGATCCCGGTATCTATTGGCACATGGGTAAAATCATGGAGTGTGGAGGCGTTTGCGCGGAGCCCAAGGGTAAGGTGATTCTTGCGACTGTACGGGCTGATAGTTTTGACCTTGAGCCAATGGGGCCGCTTGAGCGATGTACTACGACTTCAGTCGCTGCACACACATTGTATGAAAAATCCCGCCCTGACTTGCTCGCAGGTCCAGGAGGTGTGCTGGACCTGCGAGGTTCACACTATGAGCAGTTGGACGAGCGACGAGTGCGTGTTAGCGGCAGTGTGTTTAGGCCTTCATCAGATTATCAGGTGAAGCTTGAGGGCGCAGCGATTGAAGGCTACCGCACGATATTTATTGGCGGTGTGCGCGATCCAATTTTGATCGAAATAATTGATACAGCGCTCGCGGGAATTAAGCAGTATTTAGGCTCGATTTACCCGCAGACGGCTTGTGGAGAAGCCAAAATACACTTTCATGTGTATGGCAAAAACGCAGTTATGGGCCCTGAATTCAACACATAAGTGCAACGCTCACCCCTGTATGCACTTCGTACGGCGTCTTCCAGCCCAAGCGCTTGCGCGGGCGTAGATTGATC
>MDTG01005749.1_pt1 | contig 11284 bp, 12 predicted proteins | sample 811421 | NCBI WGS metagenome assembly MDTG01 (sample SAMN05326645, study PRJNA326480) | marine metagenome | isolation source: seawater | place: Pacific Ocean: South East | collected 2011
GATACGTGGCGGAGGAAACCCTCAACATCGAATGGCTCAGATGGCTATACACTGCGTTTACTAGGGCACAAACTGAGCTGGCTCTAGTCAATTTCTCAGACGATTTTTTCGAATAAAAAACCGCACAATGATTCACCTTTTTAGATGAATCCAAATTTCATTTTAGGCGAGCTCGCGGGCGCTGAAGTAAAAAGATCCTTCGATAGCTGCATTTTCATCGCTATCTGATCCGTGAATGGCGTTGGCTGAAATGCTCTCGGCAAAATCAGCGCGGATTGTTCCTGGTGCTGCCTGGGAAGGGTCAGTTGCCCCAATGAGACTCCGGAAGTCGGACACCGCATTATCTTTTTCCAGGATGGCAGCAACGATGGGTCCGCTGGACATGTACTTCGTTAAGTCATCAAAGAATGGTCGCTCCGAATGGACGTGGTAAAATGATTTAGCATCATCAATGCTCAATTGAGTCCACTTCATCGCTTTGATCGTAAATCCCGCATTGATGATCCGGTCAATGATTTTCCCTGTGTATCCCGCGCCTGTGGCGTCGGGCTTAATCATGGTGAATGTGCGTTTTGTGGACATGGTATCGGTATGGCTTGGGGTGTAAAAATACTCCGCATTTTTTTAGCATCAATTCGAGACCAAAATAAGTGCTTGCAGGCACCTGTGCACCTTCGCCTTCTCATCATAACAGTGATGCCCCCTGCCATATCTTTGCCAAATGAAATGGACCCAACCGCGCGATTCGGCACAAGCCATGCAAATGGAAAACAACTTCGGTGCCCACAACTATCATCCTTTACCAGTTGTGCTTCATCGAGGTGAGGGTATTTACGTTTGGGATTTGGAGGAAAATAAATACTTCGATTTTCTAAGCGCATACTCTGCAGTCAATCAAGGTCACTGTCATCCTCACATTATCCGAGCACTAAATAAGCAGGCAGAAACATTAACGTTAACGTCAAGAGCATTCTACAACAGCACCCTAGGCCCTTACGAAAAATTCGTCACTGAGTTGTTTGGATATGACAAGGTACTTCCCATGAATACTGGAGTTGAGGGTGGTGAAACTTCAAATAAGTTGGCCCGAAAATGGGGTTATATGAAAAAAGGCATTCCGGAAAACCAGGCCCGAATCATTTTCGCGAATGGAAATTTCTGGGGACGCACATTGGCTGCAATCTCCAGCTCTGACGATCCCATATCTTATGCTGGATTCGGACCCTACATGCCAGGCTACAGCTTGATTCCTTACAATGATCTTGGGGCGCTTGAGAAGGAATTACAGGATCCTAATGTTTGCGCGTTTATGGTTGAGCCCATTCAAGGAGAAGCTGGTGTCATTGTACCAGACGAAGGTTACCTTACCGGTGTACGCCAGCTTTGCACGAAATACAATGTTTTATTTATTGCCGACGAAGTTCAGACAGGAATCGGACGAACCGGAAAGTTATTAGCTACCGATTATGAAGAGGCCCGACCCGATATTTTAGTCCTCGGCAAGGCGCTCTCAGGAGGGGTATTTCCAGTATCTGCCGTTTTAGCAGATGATGAGGTCATGCTCTGCATTGGACCAGGCGAACATGGAAGCACATTCGGCGGCAACCCGCTAGCATGCCATGTTGCAAAAGCTGCTCTAGAAGTCATTGTCAACGAAAAGCTCGCCGAAAATGCTTTAAAAATGGGGAACATCTTTAGGGCTGCTATGCTCGATTTGATTGCTGAAACCGACCTCATCACACACGTGCGCGGCAAAGGCCTACTCAACGCAGTGGTCATCAACGACAGCCCTGATAGTTCAACGGCTTGGGACCTTTGCTTGGCACTCAAGAATAATGGATTGCTCGCCAAACCTACCCACGGCAACATCATTCGCTTCGCCCCACCACTCGTCATGAATGAGGAGGAATTGATGGCCTGCATTGGCATCATTCGGAAAAGCGTTCTGGAATTTAAAAAAGGGTAATCACAGCCATCCATGGCTGGCCATCCACTCGTCGTTGTAAACCTTCCCCACGTAGCGTGAGCCGTGATCGTGGAACAAACACACGACCAAATCCGTAGGATCCAATCGATTCTTTAACTGACGGAGGCCTTGGAAGGTGCTACCGCAACTGTACCCCAAAAAAAGCCCCTCCTTTCGAGCGAGTTCCCGTGCTGTCAAAGCTCCGTCTTTGTCAGTCACCTTTTCAAAGTGATCGATGGTTTCGAAGTCCACGTTTGCCGGTAGAATGTCCTCTCCCACACCTTCGGTGATGTACGGGTAAATTTCATTTTCATCAAACTCGCCCGTTTCGTGATATTTCTTCAGGACGCTGCCGTAGGAATCGATGCCCCAGATTTGCACATCTGGATTTTGATCCTTGAGGTAGCGCCCCGTACCACTAATTGTTCCTCCAGTGCCCACACCCACAACGAAGTGGGTAATTCGACCTTCCGTCTGCTCCCAAATTTCAGGCCCTGTAGACGCATAGTGCGCCTCTTGATTTGACAAGTTGTCATATTGGTTGCACCAGAAACTATTCGGATTTTCTTCCTGGCAGCGCTTGGCTACGCTATAGTAGCTGGTCGGGTGGTCCGCTTCCACACTGGTCGGGCACACATGAACTTCCGCTCCCATAGCTTTTAAAATATCAATCTTCTCTTTGGATTGCTTGTCGCTCATAGTACAGATGAGCTTATACCCCTTTACTGCACATGCCAAGGCCAGCCCCATCCCTGTGTTCCCGCTAGTACATTCAATGACAGTGCCCCCCGGCTTCAATAAACCCTTTTCCTCGGCGTCTTCCATCATTCGAAGAGCCATTCGATCTTTTACGCTGTGACCTGGATTGAAATACTCCACTTTAGCAAAGACCGGACAGGGGAATCCGTCGACGATTTTTTGCAGCTTGATCATCGGTGTATTACCAATGGTCGACAAGATATTAGAGTGAACATTACGTGACGCCTGCATCGCACCCAAAGGTAGTGCTGGGAACCGAGGATGAACTGAAAATTCTTGACAATTCACCGGTTGTTTTTCACGGTGAATTCAACGGCTCATGCGCAACGCTTCCGCCGGACGAATCTGAAGTGACGCCAGACTAGGCAACCACATCATCAAGGCACACGTTGCGAACGTCAGTAACTCCACAATAACCAAATACCACGAATCAATGCGAACCGGAACGACAGCCAAATAATACGCCTCCGGATTTAAAGTAATCCAACCAGTTGTGGACTGCACGAATACAAGCCCTATACCTGCTACATTACCCCACAAAAACCCTCGACCAATGATGCGTACAGCTTGCCAAAAAAACACACGCATGACTTGAGAATCAGCCATGCCGAGCGCCTTAAGTATACCAACCATCGGGCGCCGTTCCAAAATTAAAATGAGCAAGGCGGAGGTCATGTTGATAACGGAAATGAGCACCATAAGACCAATTATGATTTCCACATTCAGGTCCAACATACCCAGCCAAGAGAACATTTCGGGCGCTTGCCGAAGAATCGTCTCGGTTCGCCAACCTATGGGAAGAACATCGTACACCTGCGCCTCCACATCCCACAATTCCGCACCGGGTTCTGCATATACCTCTAGTCCGCTAGAAGCTAATTGCCAGCTACCTCCCAAGCGCTCCCATTCCCAAGTTCCAGTAGCAGATGCATACAATCGAATCGAATCGGGAACGAGGTGTTCATTGGCATCGCGCCCGACGGCAGTTACCATGAATTCATCACCCAAATTTGGAGTTAACGATGCCGATGCACCAACTACATCACGTGTTGGTTCCCATGAACCTGAATCGCTGCGACGATGCCACTGAAAAATAGGCGATGTGCGCGAGCCATATGCACGCAATTCTATGGCATCGCCGTCAGCTAAAACATTTATCTCTAGTCCCCAGCCTGCCACTTCCTGTACCCACTCCGCCGGGAGAAACATAAATTCTTCATCGTATTCCAACAATCCGGTTCGATAGGTACCCGTCACCCGAAAATTTCGCGGACGTACGCGGTTCGGTCCACCAACGAGATACACGGTGCAACGATCCCCCAAGCCAAGTTCCAAACGCTGAGCTTGGTCTACCGAGAGCACAATACCGTCCTCGCCTAGGTCCAAATTACCGTTGACCACAAATCGCGAGAGGAATGCCTGGGTTGTCTCATCATTCAATCCTTTCGCAACCACCCCTTTGACACCGCTTTGAGACTCTAGAATTCCGGGCATGGTGTAAAAAGGATGAACCGCCCGGACCCCCCTTAAATTTTCCAGTTTATCCTCCAAAGATGGCTGGCGTACGATTTTTTGATCATCGTAATCAGCATTAAGCACTTGAATATCTGAACCAAACCCTACTACCAACTCCTTTACCTCATGCTGAAACCCGTGTACGATGGACGTCGCAATCACGATCAAGGCCATGCCGATAGCCACCCCAACGGTCGCTATTCGCACCACTGGTCTAGACCAAGAATCGGTCGACGATTTAGCCCCGAGGCGTTTGGCAATTTTCCGGGAAAGGGAAGTCGGGTTTAACATTGTATTAGCGTTGCCAAATTACGTTGGTACATTCGTCCTGTGAAGAAATTTCTCATCATATCTGCTACCCTACTTCTCGCTTACTCGGCTGAAGCATCGCGTGATAGCTTGGTGATGGACTCGCTCAACGGTGTACTCCACGTGAGCGAACGGACCGTTCCACCTCGGCTTGTGCGACTAGGTAACGAAAACATTCGAGCCTTATACGAGGCGTGTAGCCGAGCCCGGGTAGCTGTGGTCGCCAACCAAACCTCGGTAATCAGTGATGGTCGCGAGGAGGATTCCGTTCATTTGGTGGACACGCTGCTGGCCCTAGGCATCGACGTAAGGAAGGTATTCGCTCCAGAACATGGATTCCGCGGGGAATCTCACAATGGAGCTTACATCGAAGACAGCGTAGATCCAACAACTGGCCTCCCAATATTGAGCCTGCACGGCGCGTACCGCAAACCAACGGCAGAAAGCCTTGAAGATATACGTGTAATAATTTTTGACATACAAGATGTCGGTGCACGCTTCTACACGTACCTCAGTTCGCTCTTCTTGGTTATGGAGGCTGCAGCTGAAAATGACAAAGTTGTCGTCGTATTGGACCGTCCAAATCCCCACGGACATCAAATCGCTGGACCCAATCGCTCCGCAGACTGGAAATCTTTTGTGGGTCAGGTGCCTGTACCCGTAGTACACGGTATGACCTTGGGGGAGATGGCCCGATTATTTAACGGTGAAAAATGGCTTAATGGCGGCATACAATGCGACCTGATTGTTATTCCATGCGAGGGATACGCTCACAGCGATGTATGGTATCCGAACATCGCCCCGTCACCAAATTTGCCCACTCCAGAATCCATCGCGTTGTACCCCTCGCTTTGCCCATTTGAACCCACCGTGGTGAGCGTTGGGCGAGGCACCCAAACCCCTTTCGAATGCATTGGTATGCCCAAAGGCATATGGGGTTCGTATGCCTTTACGCCTCAGCCAATAGAAGGCGCTGCACCTCGTCCCAAGCACGAAGGCACTCTTTGTTTCGGACAAAACCTCCGCGGTTTAGGTGAGGCATGGATGAGCGCACCCAGCAGTTTTTCATGGAACTACATCCCATCATATGCGAAAATGTGGAATGGGACAAATCCCGGGGATGCATTCATCACCGCCTCGAACTCGTTGGCTCGGCTTAGTGGTGATCGTTCCCTCGAAAGGGTAATATCCGGCGAGTTAGAGATGCGTGATTTTGTAGAGAGTTGGCTCATAGATTTGCGCGCCTTTGACGTCTTGCGCCAACCCTACCTTTTGTACCCTGTGCAGCGCCTGAACGTTAAAAAGAGATTGGATTGAAAAACTCGCTCGACGCAGTATCTTGCTGCATTGAAACCATCAACAATGATCGCAAATCGTTTTCAATACAGCTTTGTTGCCGTCACCATTATTGGCCTCCTAGCTGGTTGTTACAAGGCCCCTGAATTCGTCAATCCTGTATATTCTTGTGATTGTGGGACGATAACCTTCAGCGAAACCTTGTACACGCTCAAAATGGCTGAAGCTCTAGTTCCCGATAGTCTAGAACCCATGTCAAGAAGCTACCATATCGTGGCCGATCTGAGGACCCAGGACGAAGTTGACGCGCACATTCCTGCCCACGATTTGACCTTCCACTTTTCGTTCCCTAAGTTGGACGGTGAAGTCTACTACATCGAACAGCAACCCGTGCAGCACTTGGTTCAGGTCATCAATCAAGGAGATAATCTCTTTCCAATTCGCAATTACAAAGCCACCGAAGGTGCAATAGACATTAGTGCAGCTGACAACGGCGGTGAAGAAACTGTAGAATTCAACCTGATCGTTCGTGAGTCAGTGGATAGCATCCTGGTTGGGTCGCCTATCACATTCAAAGGAACGTTTACCGATATCATTGAATGAAGCGTTTAGCGTTCTACCGGCACTGGCACTACTGATTCGCCTGTTGTCACCCAGCATTGATCGCCAGCCTTTGGTCTGACAGGAACCGAGCCGGTAAACGTGCCGAACGTCGGAACCACCAAGACACGTCGCTCTGAAATGTACCACCAACAAGGTAGTTGAAGGCTCTGCCTTCCCTTTCCAACCAAGCCCAAAGCCGGATGCAAATGACCCGCCACACCACGGCTTCCATTGGGTAAATCTGTCAAGTCTGCTGGATCATGCGTGAATACCCATGAGCCAATGTTCCAACGTACACTGCGCTCCAACCGCATCCCGGCAAAAGCAGAGGGGTTGAGAATGTCGTGGTTCCCTTCAACGAGCCGAAATTCCTTAAACCAAGGCTCGGCATTCAGAGACGCCAACCAAGTCTTGAATTCCAACCACTCGCTGTTTTCCTCACTATGAAAAAGGTCGCCTAGAACCAAAAGCCTCCGCGGATGGTGGCTCGATACGAGCGCCGACAAACGCACGAGCGTATTGGCATTGACCCCGTTGGGGACAGCGATTCCGTGGCGGCGAAAATGCGCCGCCTTTCCCAAGTGCAAGTCTGAAACGATCAACGTCGATTCCGAAGGCCACCAAATGGCACGATCCGGGAGAAACTCCCAACCGAATTCCGTCATCGGATTCAATTACGGCTTATGATTGTGGAGGTTGAATGCAGAACCCACGCGGAACCAATTGATTTGGCGTGCATTACCGGTATGTTTTGCAACAGAATTATCCGGGTCTAAATCGGCTTTCTTCAACTCAAGAGACAGTGGTTTGCCAGGCGCACAATTATCCAAATCAAAAGTCATGGCATTAATTTTTAGTGGAGGGTAAAGGTAAGCAGTACTTTCGCAATGCATGAAACGCGACCTGCTTCTTGAAATGACCCGAATAGCAGTGGATTCAATCCGTGAAAATCGGTTGCGAGCAGGCTTAACAATTGGCATCATCGGGTTGGGAATTATGGCCTTAATCAGCATGACCACGGCAACCTCATCGGTTGGAGCCAATGTCGTTGAGCAATTTTCTTCACTTGGGACAGATGTATTCACCATCGCCCAAAAAACCGAAACCGGTGTGAATCGTGGACTTCGGGTAACCGTGGGAGAACCAATTACTTATCAAGAAGCGCAAGATTTTGCAAAAGAGGCACCCAACGACCTGACCGTCACTTACTCCATTTTTGGGACGTCTGAAGCGACACTGACCCGGGGGACTGAGCGAACTAACCCCAATATTCAAGTATTAGGCGTAGGAGATAATTACTTCAGCGTCAGTGGATATGACCTTGCAAACGGACGAAACTTCACCCAGCAAGAGGCCCAATCCGCCAACCGTATCGCAGTGCTTGGTGCCGATTTAGTCAAGGAATTGTTCAACGATTGGCAAGAGCCAATTGGTTCTGAATTCACCATTGGAGCCCAGCGCTATAGCGTCATCGGTGTGCTTAAACCGCGCGGCCAAGCCTTTGGAATATCCCAAGATAACCAGTGCTACATCCCCATTCCGTGTGCTCGACAGCAGTTCTCTGATGGCCTGAGGAGCTACCAGATTGTTTGCAAATCCCAACATCCGAAAGATGTCAAGGGTATGGCGGAAACAGCTGTGGGAATTATGCGTGTGATTAGAGGAGATCAACCAGGCGAAGATCACTCCTTCAACCTGACCTTGAGCGACAGCATGGTCTCTACGCTAGAAGAGGCCATCAGCGGCATTACGGCCGCTGCTTCCATAATTGGTATTATTACCTTATTTGGTGCGGGAATCGGCCTCATGAATATCATGCTGGTTAGTGTGTCAGAGCGTACGCGAGAAATTGGAACTCGCAAAGCCCTTGGGGCTGCGCCCCACGCCATACGATTGCAGTTCCTCATCGAAGTGATTATCATTGGACAGCTCGGCGGAGCGGTTGGCACTGTCCTTGGGATAGCGGCCGGAAATGGCATTGCGTACGCTATGGAAACACCTTTTGTAGTTCCGTGGGGTTGGCTGGTGACCGGGGTAGCTCTGAGTTTCGCAACTAGTCTCATAAGCGGCTATTATCCAGCCCTTAAAGCTGCTCAGCTCGATCCCATCGTAGCTCTTCGACGGGAGTAATCAGCTGACCTCGCGTTCTAATATTTTTGCCATTCGTGCTCTTTCTTTTGCTATGAGCGCCTCCGCCCACTGTTCCGAAGATTCGACTGACTCCAGTAGCTTTTGCCAATCGGCTTCATCTCGTGCCGGAACAGCAGCATCGTGAATGACCTTACCTGCAACATCCAGCGATAAAACCAGGAATTGCTCCATGTACCGCAATTGCAAGTTGCACAGCGTATGGCCAAACCGAACCAAGACGTCGGGATCTAAGGTAGCTGCCATAGCAGTTCGGAGGCGGCGGATGTTCTCAACATGGTTGCGAACAAGCAAAATGAAATTTTGACCAGAAGGCAGCAATGTTGGTAACTCAACTGGTGCTCCCAATGGCTTCACATCCAACACTCGACCTACATCGCTCAACTGGACCAATCGGTTATTACGGGAACGAAATAAGGCCGGAATGACTGGCTGACGCATGAAATGATCCCTCACAGCGAACGCCTCAGCGTCTAGCCGTTCCATGATTTCCTCTGGCTCGACTGAGTCTTTCAATCCAAGCAGCGTCAATGCTGTTCCTTTATCCATACTCTGAATTGTGCAAAAAGTGAAGATACGCCAACATGGGACTCCTTCCTCGACTCGTTGCCATTCCCTTGCTAAATTTGAACCAAAATAAAACTTACGATGAAAATGACTTCGTTTGCAATGATATTGATGACTGGAGCTGTATTGTCAGCGTGCGGTGATACGGCCACGAAGACGGAAAATTCCCCATCGATAACTTCCAAAACTGTCCCTAATCCTGCAGCCGCGCAAGAATCAGACAACGTTTCGGTGCTTTATAAGAACGGTATTACAGACGCCAATCGGGGTGACAAAACAGGACTCGTGCGGTTGCACGGAACCATCAACCAACCCAGTGGAGGTGAAGTCACATTGTATGAAACAGAGGGCCGCAATACCATCGAAGTGGCCAAAACACGCCTTTCAAACCGCGCATTTGATTTTGGTGAAATTGAAGTGAGTCGTGGATTCTACAAAATTAGCCTCAATGGAGAGACTAACTCCACCGACATCATTCTGAACCCTGACGAAGCAGATGTTGAAATTGCATTCAACTCCACTCGGTTATCCGCCAATAAATCTGCTGCTGGTTCCAAGGAGAACACCGGATGGTTTTCTTACCAGTCCATCGAAAACAAAAACAGTAGCGAGGTCCGTAAACTCCGCAACAGCATAAAGGACGCGGGTGCTTTTCGAGCACGCATTGAAGAGCAAATCAAACAAAAACAATCGGAACTGGTCAGTCAGCAGCACACCATCATGGATCAGTATCCCGGCACCTACTTGGCGAAGTTCTTGGGATGGAAGAACCCCAAATATCCCAACAACCAGGGCCGGTTCTTTGAAGACATCGAAGCAACCGATAACAGCGCGGTACGTTCATTGGCCATCAGCAATAGGATACAAGACATGATGCGCAATTTCAGCGGAGGAAAGGATAGCGGTTTCCTCGCGTGCGTCGATTTGGTTAAAGCGCATTTCGAGCCAAATCCTGTAGCCTTGGAAAGCGTACTGTACACGATGTTAGATGGTTTCTATAATACAGGGAAAGAGACCATATGTCAATACATTTTGGACAACTACATATTCGACGAAGATTGTGGAGCCGACTTGAGCGATGCTATACGGATACGTGCCCAGGGCATTATTAATTTACAACTGGGCAAGACACCGCCCAACTTCCAAATCGAAAAATGGGACGGTGGCGCCTTGGACCTTTATCAAACGTGCGCTCAAAACGAATACACCCTGCTTATGTTTTGGGCTTCATGGTGCCACAAATGCGAGCAAGAGATTCCGAGCCTCGGCCCTGTTTACGACAAATATGGCTACAAAGGATTCGAAATCGTTGGTGTTAGTTTGGACCAAGTCCGGAACACGTGGGAAAAAGCCATCAACGATAACCGCATGACTTGGCCGAACGTAAGCCAATTACAAGCATGGAACAGCCCTGTGGTGTCGGAGTACAAGGTAACTGCTACACCGACGTATTTTTTGCTAGACAAAAAGGGTAAAATTGTTCTGAAGCCAAAGCGCTATTTCCAAGTCGACAAGTTTCTATCGGAAATGTTGAAGTAATCAATGTTCGAGGTGTTGCTGATGAGCTTCGGCAATGTGCAGGATAATGCCGTCGGATAACCCCACCTTCTGTGCGAAGATTTCATCCGCACCGACGAGAGACATGATTCCGCGGTAGATAACGCCAGCGGGAACGATGACATCAGATCGGTTGTGCTTGAACCCGAATGTCCGAGACCGCTCGTGCACCGGAACGTCATGAATACGTGCGATCCATTTCTCGAGCATCGTTAGAGGCAAAGGCATGTTCTTTTTTATGCGAGCAACCTTGTGATAGCGGTTGATGTTTCCGCCGGTACCAATAACTTTGAGCCCTTGGTGCTCAACCTGCTCATCTATGAACCTCTTGATGCTTTTCCACTCATCATCGTCTACCGCATCATTGAGCATACGCACGGCGCCAATTTTAAAACTCTTCCGCGCGAGGCATACGCCTTGTTTCAAAATGGACAACTCCGTCGAACCGCCACCGACATCAATGCACATCAGGTTGGACACCTTACTCCATTGGTTGTTTTTAAAATTACGCAAAATCAAATCCGCTTCCTCCTTCCCGGATATCAACTCAATTTCAATCCCAGA
>MDTG01023237.1_pt1 | contig 11284 bp, 20 predicted proteins | sample 811421 | NCBI WGS metagenome assembly MDTG01 (sample SAMN05326645, study PRJNA326480) | marine metagenome | isolation source: seawater | place: Pacific Ocean: South East | collected 2011
TCCAACTGCCACTGCGGCCACAATTGACAACAGATTCCGCATGGGCATTGAAATAGATGTGCTATCACTGATCTTCATAATAGTAGTATTTATAGACTTTTTTGCCTATGTTCAAACCACCTGTAACATTGTTCTAGGTCAACTGGCTTTGAATCCACATTTTTTGTATTATACAGCCTTATAAGGATACGTTTATTGCCGGCCTGTGCTGGCCCATCGTCAACCAACCTAGTGTTGATTGCATTTGTAATGCGATCAGGGAGATCTGCATCAGACGTAATCGTTTCATAGTCTGGCCAATTATTTTCCTTAATTTGGATGTATTCATTATGTGTAATATCATGTCTACTTTTTGGCGGCAATTCTCCAAACGAATAAACCCAATCACACTTGAAGTCAAAAATTTCAGCGGTTTCGAAAATCCACGATAAGTTTGGAGTGCCACAAAGCACTCTAGTTTTATCTGGATGCCAGCCATTGTAATTTGTTTTGACATCCTCAACAGTCCAATCCATGGCTGTATCCAATGTTTCAGGACCAGCTACTGTTTCAATTAACACGTGCTCAATATTTGGGCGTAAAATATTTGACAGGAAACCAAAATGATTGTATAGATGGTATAATACTCCCAAAGCAATCACTGTCTGACTTTTTTCTACTAATGGTGCAATAAGATTGCTGTCTTGAATGTCACCAACAAAAAATTCAACATTTCCTTGCAGTTTGTTTTTTGCAATTTCAACTAATTCAGGCCTTGCTTCAACACCGAATATGTGTTTAGCACCAAAATTTTTTATTATTCTCGATGAAACGCCCTCATGGCAGGCCAGATCTAAAATTGTTTTATCTTTGATGATATGTTGGTTGAATTTTAAGAACTGTTGCTTTTCCATCAGTCTTGTCCATTATCTTTGTCCTCATAGTACTTTTTATATTCTTCTAGCAGGTTGTTTGTTTCCTGTAGTTTTTGTCTGATCTGTGCAAAGTTACGTGCCAGTACTTGAAAGTCTTTGTCAGTTACCCCAAAAAGAACAGGATCGATCCCTGCTTCTTCCAATTTTTTGAATACTTCGTCTGCGTTCTCACTAGTGATAATGATCCACTTTATCTCCTCCATTTGTAAAGGTGTAGGCATTGGGTAATTTAATTTCTCTCTTGGTTTCTCCACGGAGAATATTTTCAATTTCTTTTCGCCACCTATACTGCAACCTGTCAGTAATACAATAAGTGCCAGTGCTAATATTTTATTGATATGGTACATAATTTGGATTTGCTAGTGCCGGGCACTCTGGGTTGATTTGTGATTTCTTAGTTGCTTTTAATTCTTCTTCTGTATGTTCGGCACCCGATGCAAGTTCGATGCATCTGGCCGCATTCTTGCCACCATTGTTCACTATACGTTCTATTGCTTTTGTTCTTTCTATTGCAAGTTTGCCAATATCTCTGTTTTTCTTTGTAAATCTTTTATCTAAGTCTTCTAAATCTTTTTTGAATGTGTTGATTAGAACATTTAATTTTTTATTGCTTTCTAGTATGGCGTCAAAGTCGGCTTTTTGCTGTTCAAGTACTTTGTTCTGCTCTTCCACAGCTGATTCTAATTTAATTTGATTTGCCTTCAAAATTGCATTGTCGGAACGCAATTTCATCACATACATTCCAGCTCCGCCTATACCGGCCATCAATAACACTACTATCATTATTTTAATACTTGAAAACATTTGATTAATATTTATGGCAGTAATATACCACTATAAGTAAAAACGCATGACCACAAATCAAGTATTACCACCTTTAAGAAACAAACCATACGGAGGCGCCTGGAGTATACACGATCCAGAATCAAAATATTTTGTAGAAAATGTCAGTTCAAAAAAAGGTGATACAAAAAAATTCATAGAAAATTATTATGAATGGTTCAAAGCAGGAAAAAAATTCGATGGTATATTAGACTTCACACATTTGAATTTTAGTGCAGGCACGACTGAGACTTTCCATATGTTTTACCTAAGACACTTGAAAAGAAGACTTCGATTATTGAAGGGCGAATACTTTTATCATCATATGATGGCTAGAAACTATTTCGACGCTTTCAAGTACCTTGACACCGAGATACAAGCTAATGATGTAGTAGTAATGAGTTGTCCTTTTAGCAATACTGGTAATATTCCAAAGGACTTCTATGAAATATTGACTGAGTGTGATAGGCTGAATGTTCCAGTGATGTTAGATCTGGCGTATATCAATATTTCAAACATCAATGAGCTAAATTTAGACTACAAATGCATCACCACAATCACAACATCATTATCAAAAATGTTTCCGGTCGAACATTGTAGAATTGGACTCAGACTTGAACGTGATCTGTACGACGATCCTATGGTTGCGTATAATCAAAATGATTACGTGAATTTGACCAGTGTGAACATAGGACAACAGCTAATTGACAGGTTCGACAATGATTGGCTGTATGAGAAATATAAAGATAAGCAAAAAAGTTATTGTACAGATTTGGATGTGGACCTTTCGTCATGCGTGATATTTGGCCTCGATATGAAAGAAAAATATTCGGAGTATAAACGAGATACCGAAATAAACCGGCTGTGCTTTAGCAGAGTATGGGATGGCAGAATAAATTTGTAATGGAAATTGTAAACTATATTTTAAAAAACTTTTCAAACGTAGAAAAACTAAACATTGACTACGTAAAGTCTCCGCCTTATCCAAACATCGCCTTGGATAATTTTTTACCCTTTGATGTCATAGCCAAGATGAAAGAAGAATGTAACAACCTTGAATGGACCAGAGAGTTTACAAGAAACAAAAGTAGGATGTTAGAAAAACATGATGTAAGCGGATGCCCTGTAGCCTTAAGTGTGCAACAGGCCATGAGTTCGGCCAAATTCCTACAATGGCTTGGCAAACTTACAGGCCACGGTGATCTTATCCCAGATCCACACATGATTGGCGCAGGATATATGCGTTGCGGCCAAGGTGATAGTTTGAAAATTCATAGTGATTTTAATTTTAATAACACTATTGGGCTCTATAGATTAATGTCGATCAATATATATCTGAATCGTGACTGGAAACAAGAATGGAATGGTGATTTTCAGCTATGGGATTTTGACAGGACAAAGTGTATAACAAAGTATTACCCAGAGGCGGGACGTGCAGTCATTTGGAGACATCATAAGTTCGGCTTTCATGGCCATCCAGAACCATTAAAGTGTCCAATAGAAGTACATAGAGATGGCTTCCGGATGTTTTATTATGTCAGTGCTTTTACAAATTACAAACTTGACAAACAGCCGCATAGAAGTTTATATTGGTACGATAAAGAAACAAAACAACCGTACGATGTACCCGACGAGAAATGATAACTGGAAAAATAAAAATAGCCAAAACTTTAATTTCTAAAATAAAGAAATTGCCTTATAGACACGTCCCTCATGCTAATATTCCTAGTGCTTGGAAAAAATATCCAAAGCAAAGTCTAAAACACCTTGAGTACGGCAGTAAGACTAAACATCTCTCTTGGTTTGATAATTTTCGTCCGAGCAATGCAAAAAAAGTTGGCTATCTTTTTACTAAACTAGAAAGCGGTAATGTGGTGCCACCACATAAAGATCATTTTAAAAACTTTGCAAAATACTATAATGTCCCATTAAGTAAGATTAAAAGAAGACTAGTATTCGTAGAAGACTGGAAGGCAGGGCATTATTTTCAAGTCAATAATAAAGTTTTTGTAAACTGGGTCAGTGGTGACTTTGTTGAATGGACACGGAAAGATAAACACTTTGGTGGCAACCTTGGATTGATTCCAAGATATATTTTGCAGATAACTTATTACTGAATTAGGCCTGGCTTGTAAACGGTCTTGCCATTTTCTTTCATAGCAGTCAATACACTTGCACGATTGGCATCAGGCCTATAGGACACATGCACCCAACCAGAGTCAGGAATACCAGGTGTGTAAAATTCAAGTATGAGTTGATCAAATTCTAAATTTTCTTCGATCCACTTGGCCACTTCATAGTTAGATGTCCCTGGAACTTCTATGTCTACAGCTTGTCCTTTGCAGTGTTGTGATTTACTTGATCCACCCACTGCCTCATTTAGTTCAGGTCCTCTGTATCCAGAATTTATTACTGTGATTCCAAAATTATCTCTAACTTTTTGTACGACATTTTCAAAAAGTTCTTTAGCGTTTGCTAGGTGTTCTTCATTAGGTGAATTGTCCAACCCTTTTCTTGTTGCTGTCTGGCTTTTTGTAAATTCTGCTAATGTAAAGTTCTCTGATAATCTCATACACTTATTTATTAATAAGTGCGTACTTTATGTTACCAGCCTTTTTTACTTAAAAGTGCTGACTGATCGCCCTTTGTAAAAATAAATTGATCTTCGTTTGTTTTGGTAATGTTGTAAGGCCCAAAATATTTTGTTAGGTGTGTGCATTCTGCAATTGAATCCATGTCTATCTTAAATGATTTGGCTTCTTTCATTATCTCGTTTGTTGGTCCAAATTTATGAAGTTCGAACTTAAGGTCTTGACCTGCACCTGTTTTTCTGACAACCATGGTATTTTCTTTTATTGTGCATTCCATCATGTCATATCTATCAAAAAAATTTCTAGCCTCGCTAACTTTCATTTCGTTGACTCTTTGTTCATAATCTTCAGGTGTAGTAGGAATGTCTTCTCCCATTGTTCCTGCTGAAACAAAAGTAGGATTTGAACCTTTATGGTAAGTGTATTCAAATTCTTCGATGTTTGTAAGTTTTTTAAGATCTTCTAGGAAGGCGTTAATTTGTGAAATGACTTCAGGTGTTCTTGCAAATTCAATAAACACTCTATGCTTTCCGTCCTCAAGCGTTCCTGGTGTAGCGTCTGCATCAAGCACTGATTTATATCCAACCTCAGCAAAACGTTCTAGGTCTTTGGCAGGTGCTTGTCCGTCAACGACAAAACCAAGGACAAGTATATTCTTGTCATCTCCCATTTTTGATTTATATTGGTCAACTGTGAAACGTGTTTCCACAACGCCATCTAGATCACCGGCTTTGAGCCCTTCATTATACTGCATCATTTAGTCCACCTAAATCTGTGGTTGCCTCGTTGTTACTGTCCAGTGTTTCAATTTCATCTTGTCCATGTTTCATGTTTCCGATTAATTCCTTCGGCATCTTGATTTCCACAACCCAGATGTCATGGGCATCTATCTTACCTTTGGTTGTGCCTGGTCGATAGTCCTCTGGAGATTTTATCTCTCTAGGTTTAAGTAGTTCGTCTTTTTTATATGTTACTTTACAACCTTTATCTAATAATCTTTTGCCACCTGCAGGGTCTGGCATTTTGTCTATAGGCCACATGAATGAACATGTAACAAAGTGTCTGGAATCTACAGGACCAGATAAAAGTTCTCCGTCTTCCCAATTCTTGAATACGTACACATCTAATTCGTCTATCACTCTTTCAAAGTCTTTCAATATACCTAAAGTAGGGCCTAAAGCATATAACGACTGTACGTTTTTGATTATGTCTAATACATCATGCATAGTGCTTATTTATCTTAAAGATCTGTGTTGTAAAATATGCATACTTAATTTGGAAAAATGATCGTAAGTAATTATACATGAGTAGAAAAAGAAGACCTATACTACTACCACAATCAGAAATAATCAACTACGGGGAACCTTATGCAATTAATCAAAAGCCTACAAATGCGACCTTTATTTCAAAGGAAACTATGGAAACAAATGAGGAAACACAGAGTGTATGACAAGAGGGTCAAGTTGTATATGATGAATCAAAACTGGCTGAAAATAAGGAAACAGAAGGACAGAAGGAGAAGAAGAGTAATGGCAAGATTATGGAAGATGCGACAGTTGGCTATGTTGAGGCGTATGTATAGTCAGGCTATTTAATAAACTGATCTAACACCTTTCCATACGCCTTATGGAAGTGTTCATATACGGTATCAAACGGCATTTGGTTTCCGGGCTGTTGTCCCGGCACCTCAAATTTCAGGACCTGCTTTTCAATTAGGTCTAACACAATACCGGAACGTGCCAACTTTCCGGGGCCAACATGTTTCTTGGAAAGTTCAACAAGTTCATCATAGGTACCTTGTTTATTCATGTTATAATTTATAATTAGGAAACGTTTCTTATCGTGCTTACTGCCCATTTGACAACCTTGCTAGTTTAATCATCACACTCGCTAGATTGATCTCTGGGTCTGCTACAAATGAATGATCCACCAATCCTTGTTTTATTATTAGCACTGCTTTGTCTTGATTGTCTTCATCTTTCGATATGATCTCCAAGTTGTCGTACAGCCATCTGTATATTTCCTCACATTCTTCTGGCCTTGCCTGGGCACAAACAAGTTTCCTTGCTTCTTGTATCTTGCCTTGTTTGAACAAGTCCACCATCTTTAGTCTGTAATCTTGTTGTCCACTGTCACCACTCGAGGGAGCCATCAGTTTGCCGTTCCTACAGTTTTGTTGTAACATGTTTATGCACTTACGCATGTCTGGATAACTTGCTTTTACATAAGTGTCTAATATTTCAATATCTGGAGTGACTTCTTCTTGTATCAATATCTCACATGCCCTTGCAGTAAACTCTGTCTTGTCTATAGTTTCCATATGGAAACCTTGACATCTACTGTGAAGTGCTGGTATCACTCTATTGGGATAATTACAAGTCAAAATAAATCTTGCAGATGTGTGATACATCTCCATGACCCCACGTAGAGCCGCTTGTCCGTTTGGACTCATGTAATCTGCCTCATCCAGCAGTACGTATTTGTAAGCACCGAATGGCATAATTTGCACAAATGAATTTATTTTTTCTCTAACAGTGTCCACGCTGTTTTCTCTAGAAGCGTTTATTTCTAGTATGTCATAACTGCTAACTTCCAGTTCACCAAATAACACTTTTGCCAGTGTCGTCTTGCCTACACCAGGCGCACCGCTCAACAACAAGTGTGGTATTGCTTTGTCATCTATCCACGATTGTATTTGCTGTCGTTGTGCTTCATCTCTGACCACATACTCTTTCAATGTCTTTGGTCTATACTTTTCTACCCAAAGTTCTTTCATTACCAGCCCATAATTATTTTAAAAATGCAACCTACAATCACCATTACTCCGATAAACATACCAGGGATCAAAGTTGCCGGATGCATACGTTCCATAATATACTTGTCATCCTTATCTCTTTGCTCCCAAGTATATTCCTTTTTTTCTATCATCTATATTATATTACAGAAGTTTCTTTCGCTTGTCTATATAATTGTTCAGTGGCCATGTTTTTACCTTTGGCTTCTACCTGTATGTCAAAGTTTTCAGAGAAACTTAAGGCCCAGGCATTTACTTTTTTGTTTGGTAACAGATCCGAGTGTGCTCTTAATTTTTGTTTTTTGCAACCACGTGCAATGAGATCTTTGATATCGTGCATTTCGGTATGAGTCTTATCACCTAAACCTGCAACTTCAAGGTGTTCATCCCGAGAGTATGAATAGTGCATTGATGGCCGTTGACCACGCCAACTGTCTATCACCCTTTTGACCCGGTCGTCATTTGCGTCAATATATTCTTCATCACGTATCCAATGATGATGAATGTCTAGCACAAGGGCAAGATGTTTCTCGAGCTCTAGGCTTTTTTCTAGCCCATGTCCCATCTCGTCATTTTCGATTGTAATAAGGTTCCTTGCTTCTGGCGATAGTCTCGTCAACGCCTTAATAATACCTGCGGGACCTTGCCTGCCTGAGATGTGTACATTAATCTTGCAACCATCTTGAAAACTTTTCCCGAAGCCCATCCAACGAGCCATGTCTGCATGATATTCAAATTCTTCTATGCTCCTTTCAACAATTTCAGGAGTTTCACTTGAAAGCACACAGAATTGTCCAGGATGAAATGAAACTTTTACATCAAGCGTCCTCGCCATTTCTCCAACAGGAGCGAACAAGTTTGCCAAGTGACTTTGTATGTAAGGCTGTTGCCACCAACTCTTCCAATCTTTTTCAGTGTATCCTTGTAGCATTTCGCTTCCAAGTCGGACCATTCTACGCTCAGGCGGCAGGGAGCCCACACGTTGTACTAGTCTACGTGCCGCAAGTGTATTGTGCGTCAAGATATCCCATTGTCTTTGCTCGGCTTCATCTTTGTGTTCTCTCAACCAACGCATTGTGGTCGATCTTCCGTTAAGTTCTCTGTCCTTTGCGTTGACCTTCATGCCGCCAAACTCTGACTCACTATTAAGCCATTTGCAACAAAAACCAAATTTTTGTACCATGCTTATATTTTAACACTTATGCTTGTTTTGTCAATCTTTATAAAATGCCCATTGGCCGATAACATCACTACACTTTAATTTAAACTTATATTCTCGATCGATATCTCTTAAAATTTTGTTTGCTTTGGCCATACTCAGACCTACGTCAGCCGGAACAGGTAAGGCTTCAATCTCTTTTTGTTTTAATTTTTTAGCGGCCTGTACTCTGTGCCAGCCATCAGTAAGTAGATAATATCCAGAATCTTTTATCGGTGTAACCAATATTGGATCCCATATGCCATCTTTCACAAGTTTTGCAATCCAACTTCTTTTTTCTTTGTTCAAAGGTCTAACTGCTCCCAATCCCAATTCTGCCATCGTTACAAGTTTCTCAATTGGTATATGTGTTCTTTTGAACTTAATCTTTTTCATTATCATCTTTACTTGTTATCAATAAAGGATTATCATTATCCACAAGTTCAATTTGTAACTCTTGATCTTGCTTCCGTGCCTTAAGCACTTTGTTCCATTTGCCATGGGTAAGTATCACCCAGTCATTGCCTTCTCTGAACATTTCTTCCCCCAATACAAAAAATTTTCCTAAGGTCAGCCCTTCTTCTGCTGACAAGTTGAATGCTTTCATTGTCTTCATCCCTAATTTTTTTGCCGCTTGGAGTCGATGCCAACCGTCCGCCAGTATGTAATAACCAGAATCTTTTATAGGTGTAATAACTATTGGATACCATTTTTTCTTTTCAATTAATCTATCTATATGGTCCTGCTTTGGTTTTGCCATACTTTCAACGCCTACTCCCATGTCACTCATTACAACAATCTTGTCGACTGCAACTTCAATAGGTTTAGCTTGAATCTGTTTCATTGTTCATGTAGATTTTAGAGGTGTGTGTATTTTAATCATTACCTGGCAGTGATGTCATCTGTTGCATACCACCTGTGTTAATGTATCCAGCCTGTGTTCTGTTGGATTCAGGCTCGTCCTCAGATACTAACAAGATGTCATTTTCGTCAACCATTCTCACTTCTAGTTCAACATCTTTCTTCTTAATTTTAAATCCTCTGCTCCACCTTCCATGTGAGACCATGATCCACTCGCCAACTTTGACATCTTCCTGTTGATCACCTATGGCGTAAACCTTGCCCCATCTAGGATGTATTCCGCTTTCTGATCCGTCGTCATCTGTAAGTATGATTCCGCCCTTGGTCTTTGTCTCACCAAAGTGCATGTCCGAAACTAGAACTCTTTTTTTAAGGGGTTTTATATCTGTTTCGACAGTGTATTCTTTTCCACCGTGTGAGCCAAAACCTTTTGCTTGTAAATCTTCTAGTTGTCCCATTATAGGATTATTTTAACAGTTTTATTCTAATCCGTCAAGTGCGGCGTCAATGCCTTTTTTAACAGGGCTCTCGACTTTCTTTGTTTGCGTTGCCACTTTCTTCTTAGGTAGTGGTTTTGACGCAACCAATTTTTGAACTGGTTTTGCTGGTGGCCCTTTTGGTGCTGGCATAGGCTTTGCCTTTGGAGTATCACTAACCATGCCTTTTGGTTGTTCGTAATACTTCTTAATGATTGTTTCTTTTGGAGTCACAATCTTGCCACTTGGTCCTATGACATCTCCTCTTGCATTGACGTTCATATTTCCAACCGCTTGGACTGATTCATTTGCCGCTCTTAATTTTTCAATGTCAATCATTTTGCCCTGCATTGACCTGTACATTTTTTTTCTGGGTGCTCTTGCTACCATAATAATATGCTCCTATATAAATTACTTATCATCTCAAAAATTCGGTGATATCTAAATTATACAACATAGGATTGATCTTGTGTACCCCTATTAGAAACAAGCAAAAACTTGCCACACTTGATCCTCTACCAACACCCCAAACTATGTTGTTTTCTCTTAATGTATCAACGAAGTAAATTAAAAATTGTAGTACACGTATAAATTTTTTTTGCTCGAATAAAGTATATTCCAATTGCACACGCATTTTTTCTTCATCGTTCTGACATTTATCTAGTAGCCATTGCAATACATTAATTTGGTAATAACTTTCTGGCATGTGCCATTTATCACAGTTTGCTTTGTCAAACTCTGCTATATTTGTTCTGGGAGGCGCCTTATTCAACACAGGCAAATCTATTCCTAATTCTTTTAAACTTTGAGTGTACTGTCCAATTTCTTCTATGAAAAGTTTTGAAATATCAAATTTTGGATTACTGTACAGAAGGTCGATTACATCCTCTTCGGAGAATATCACATCACCATGATCATTTATCTTTGTCTTTGCCACCATCTAAAACCTTTGGTTGGAATTCAAATATTTTAGCATGATACTCGTGCTTGGTGTCAACTGGAATCTCTTGATTATTCCAACTAAAGTGTCCAGTGTAGATGCCTTTGTCAAATTCTTGATCATATGTTGCCGTGTCTGCCCTTAACCACCATGGGTCAAATTTGCTGAACTTTGCAGAAAACCAATCGGGTCTATCTAATAGTATAAGCTCTTTACTGTCTTTGTCAACCTTATAGGTAATACCATCACCTTGCCAAGATGATAATTCAATAAAGTTTATGGTAATTTTTGAATTTAAAATTGAATTAGCTTTACAGAAACACACGGCGGCCATAATTTGATCGTATGGCGGTTTTGGTAACTCGATGAACCTATTGTTAGTGTTTTGTTTTAGTACCTTGTATAATTTTTCATCTCTCCAGGTTGTTATTGTGTTTGCAAAAACTAATTCAAAAAGATTTTTTAATCTATCAAAATATTGTGTCTGCTCTTTCAAGTCAGCGGTGTGTGGAGTAAGAGAAATATTTAAATTGTATTCATTCGCAAACAGTTCACCATCTACTATTATTATTGATTTGAATTTTGTCTTCCAAGAAAATGTATTTGACATCGAATCTATTTACTAGTCGATGTTTATGAGGTCTCCGATATCTGGCTCATTTCTTAATTTTTTATTATTTTTGTGCCA
>MDTG01033005.1_pt1 | contig 11283 bp, 10 predicted proteins | sample 811421 | NCBI WGS metagenome assembly MDTG01 (sample SAMN05326645, study PRJNA326480) | marine metagenome | isolation source: seawater | place: Pacific Ocean: South East | collected 2011
AGTAATGGTCTATTCCAATAATGATTATGCCATTTTTATTTAATACAGTATTATATATTTTTTCGATAATTATCTTTGGTTGCTTGAAATAATATAATGTTTCCATTGAAAATACCATGTCATACTTTTTTGTTGGTACCCATGTTTCTATGTTTTCTAAAAAATACATACCTTCCGGATCGCTTTCTTTGGCTTTTTTAATCATGTTGGTTGCACCATCTAAACCATGTGCAAACTCACATAAAGAATGCTTTTTAAATTTTCTAATTACCCAACCATTACCACAACCAAGATCCAGCACAGAATATTTTTGATTATTTTTTTGGTAATATTCAAACACATCACTTAGCATATGTTGTACTGAATTATGGTGCCCCTTTTCCATACCCTCATCTTTTCCTAAGATTGCCCACTCATCAAATGTCATAATATTTTTATTCATATAATTTTTTAATCCTTCTTTTAATTTTTAGTTTCCAGAGACCAAATTTTAATAAAAAATTTCTTGGATATTGTCTTTTTAGCATTACACATGCTTTTTGAAAATTTTCAACATTAATTGAAACTTGCTGCTTATTGTGTTGATAGTGATAGTTTACTAAAGGCTCATTAATACCTTGTACATTATATTTTTGACACACTCGAATACTAAATTCATAATCTTGCAGCGCAGGAAAAGATTCATCAAAATCTCCAATTTTAGAAATAATATTTTTTTTAATCATAATGCTTGACGTTGCGCCAATAAAATTATCCCACATAATTGATTTAGAATCTAAATTAAATACTCCCTTTTTATAGCTATACTTAATATTTTTTTTATTTTGAGTAATTATCTGTTTTCCAGTATAACATAACCCAATTTTATTGTTTTTAAAACAGGCTACTTGTTTAGTTATTTTTTCTTTATCCCACGTATCATCATCATCTAAAAATGCTATCCATTTACCCGTGCTATATTGTATTCCAAGATTACGTAGAACATTGGGATGATTTATATTAGATTGAGCATAAATAATATGGTTATTTTGAAGAATATATTTTTTAGTATTTTCAGTTTCACTACTATCTACTACAATTATTTCAATATGCGGATATGATTGCTCTTGTACACTTTTAAGCGCTTCTTTTAACCACTCTAACCTATTATAGGTTGTAATTATAACTGATACTAATTCATTCATTGATTATCTTAATAAGATGTTTATTTTGTGTTTTCCACAATAATTCCAATTTATTTTGTTTGTTTAAAATATAATTTTGATAATTTTGATTAATTTCTTTATAAGCTTTCATAAATGAATCTGTATTTTCACATTCAATTGCAATACCAACTTTATATTTTAATATCATGTCTTTCATTGCTGGCAAATCAGAACAAATTACCGGCAAACCACTGACAGCATATTCAAATAATTTGTTAGGCAACGCGTGTTCATAGCTTTTTGATATCGGCTGAATAAGACTAAGCCCAATATATGCATTTTCTGCAAAAGCAGCTAATTGCTCATATGGCACAGAATCAATAAAAAATATTCTATCTTCTATGTTATATCTTTTAGCAGTTTTTAAATATTGCATTTTCATTGGGCCATCACCGATTATTACTAATACAGCATTTGGAATATGCGATATACATTTCATGGAAAAACGTAAACCTCGGCCGTTATGTAATTTTCCTTGGTAGAGAAATATTTTTTGTTCATCACTTAAGCATAATATTCTTTTTAAATCATTTTGTTCATTATTTATAAAACAATCTCCTGGTAAATTTTTTACAATTACTATATTAGCATGATCATATAATGTTCTTAAATACTTTTTATCTATCTCAGCTGTTACTAATACTACATCAACTTTTTTTATATATTTTTTTTCATACCATGACCATATTTTTTGTGTGATAGGCTTATTGATTAAACCAGCTAGTTGGGTATAAATTTCTCTAGAGTCATATATGATTTTGATAGATAAATTATTTTTAATTTGTGCAATTGGAATCATTGAATATAAATCAGATGCTATAATAATGTCTGGTTTTTCTACAGCAACCTTTTGTTTCACATATTTAAAATATTTAAAATATTTAAAATATTTAAAGTTCAACTTATTTTGATTAATTAATTGTATAGTAGCACCTCTATAATTAATTTTTTCTGTTTTAGTGCCTACACCCAACACTTTTAATTTATGCTTTTCATTTAGGCACTGATTAATCATATTTATACAACGCCCATCATAAAGTGGATTACCCCAAAAAATTATTAAAATTTTTTTAGACATTAGGGAAACCTCTTGCTTTTCGAAACCAATCAATTAAATATCTAGTAAAACGATATCCTAACATAATATTTATTCTATAAAACACATTTTTAATTGATGTTGGATTAGCTTTAAACGCTTTTTTATAAAATTCAATAATCTTTTGTGTGTTGCCATTAGTATGATATATTTTTTCATATAACCTAGCTATTCTTCTGTAATGATTTGAAAAAATATTCTTAGTTATATTTTTTTTAAAATAATTCTTATGTTTTTCTACAATATATTCTAATGCCACAACTTCTTTTTCTAAATCTAATGATTGATTATCATGATTCACATTCCATGTAAACAATGGTTCTGCTATGTGTCCTACTTTAACATTCAGTTTTGATAATTCAATAAAAAAATTCCAATCTTCACTTGGCACTGAATCACAATCAAAGGGAGTTTCCATTTTATCAATAATTTTTTTTGTAATCATAATACATTGGAAAAAGGGTCCAGGGCCCATTAGTATTTTATTTTTAAAATCATCACCAAATTGTTGCATATTTTGATATTTTTTTTTATCATCTTTTTTAATATAATAATCACTTATTACCATATCATAATTAGTATGCTTAAGCAATCTATATTGTTTCATTAATTTCTCTTTATCCCACCTATCATCATCATCTAAAAAAACTATTATTTCTCCATTACTTTGCTCAAATCCAATTTTTCTACTTTCCGCACATCCAACATTTTTTTCATTTTTAATATATTTAATGCGCTTATCTTGTGATTGTAAAGTATGAATAATTTTTTCTGTATTATCTGATGAAGCATCATTTATTATAATTAATTCATATTCTATAAAGGTTTGTTCCATTACATTACTGATGGTTGATGTTAAAATATGGCTACGATTAAATGTGGGTAGAATAATAGAAATCATTTAAATAATAAAATAAGATTTTTAATTCCATGCTTGTATAATAAATATAATATACTTAGTAATGTGATTATTGCTATATAATATTTCATATGCCAATTTAGTATTACACTTACAATTGAAAGCGTGATTAAGATAGCCAGCATAATAATATCACTCCAAATTAATTTAATGGGCATCCATTTTTGATTTTTATAAAACAAAAATAAAAACATTAACCCATAGCTGAGCGCTGTTGCAATAGCTGCTCCCTTTATTTCATAGATTGGAATCAAAATTAAATTCAATATAATATTTATACTTGCACCAAACATTCTAAATATGGGAGACCAATTTTGTTTATCACACAAATATATGGACGGCATATTAATTATGTATAATCCATAACATATATGTGAGATTAAAATAATGGGAATAATTTCTATAAAACCAGCATATGATTGTCCAATAATTGGAATATTTACAAAAGGTAAATTCCATGTTGTAATGATTGGAATTCCAATTGCAACAATCCACGAAACACTTAATATAACAATTGAAAAGATTGTTCCTATTTTTATATATTTTCTAATTGCTTCATCAGTTTTCCCATTACTTAAATAGAATGGCTGCCAGCCTAAATTAAAAGCACTAATTAAAAACATAGGAATGCTTGCAAATTTAGCTCCCACTGAATATGTTCCTATTAGGTTATTTACATATTCAGGATTTCCAATAGGATTATCTAATAAAAATTTTATTAGATATCGATCCAATAAAGCCATAAACATGAAAAATAAAGCAGCAGGGAAAAAACGAATTCCCAGACTTAGCATTTTTTGTAAATATGATGTTGAAAAATTATAAAAATTAATATTTTTAATAATTATTGGACTAAATATAATTAACGTTACAATACTACCATATAATAGTGCGAGCAATGCACCTTCTAATCCCATTAATTGATTACCTACATAATGTATAGCTAAATAAAGTGTTACTACTATACCAGTAATTTGTCCAAACATATAATACAATGCATAATTTTTGATTCGTAGAATATCTATGACCCTATAATTCAAAGTATCACTCATAACAATTAAAATAATATAGTACAATTGTGATTGCAATAATCCCATTAAGCTTGCTGTGTTTTGTGGAGTTACAAAAGAATTAGTCAGCCAAATCAAACCTGAAAAACCAATAATAATCAATAACACATACCCTAAATAAGTTGACACTACTTTTTTAGGCTCTTCAGACTGACTATATAATTTTAAAAAACTATCACCAATTCCATGTGAATAACATATTCTCAAAAATGCTATGGTAGTTACTACTAAAACATAATTTCCATACCACTCCTGTCCATTTTCATCTAATATATTAGTATAAATAGGTAGAAGCAAAAAAGTCATCAATCGCATAATAGAGCTACCGATGGTGTATATCATAGATGATTTAAATAATGCTTTTAAGGAAATCATATTATAATTTTAATTTCATCACTTTTCGAATCATTGCCTGTGCACCAAATTGTTCTTTAAAATTAATAAGCGATTCATGTGGAATAATTTTATTATCTTGATATATTTGAGAAACTCCTATATCTAAAAATTTGAGTTGATTATTTTTTGCCCATTTCAAAGATTCGTAAATTTGTATGGATGCTATTTGTAGATTTTGATAATCATAATCTATCATATTATAAAATAAAATACAGGTATTATCATTAGTAATAAAATTTAATGCTCCCCCAGTAATTTGATCATCCTTACTACTTAATAATAATTTAATTTGATCTGGAAATTGTTGCTTTAAAATTTTCAATTCCTCTAATGTGTGCGTAGGTTTTGCTTTATGTTTTAATTTATTACTTACAAGAATTGGATAAAAACTATTTAAATCATCACTTAATGTGATTTTAATTTTATTTTCCATTTTTTTAATATACCGTTTTTTTCTATCATGCATCTGTGCCATCAAATCATTTTCTAAATTCACAAAACTAGAAATATAATATTCAATATTATTAAAACCTTTACTGTATAAACAATATTCCATTGTTTCATTATATTTTTTATAATAAATAAATGGAGGAGGAATAATAATAATTTCTGCTAATTGAAGTTTCTTTGCTTCTGAAATGAGCCCAGCTACAATTTGATTGGCATATGGAAATGTTAGCTCATTATATACAAAGCCACCAAAACTTGCGCCAGGATGAGAATATAAACAATTATCTATAATTGCTCCGGTAAAAACAGCCTCAATATTGTTCTTATTATAAAACATAAATGAGCAATCATTAAAACTACGTTCACGATGATACGATAAAAAATCCCTTAAGTGAAAGATTGTCCCATTATTTGATTGATGAATATAATGGTCCCATATATCTTTATGTTCATTATTTTTATATCTAATAATTTTCATATTATTTTAATCATATAAATTTTAATCAAATTTACTCTTTTTTATTTAATTATTTTGTAAATTTTAACATGTTTTCAAATATTGATTTTTTTTATGATTCAAATAAATAATATCCATGCACGACAAATTATAGATTCTCGTGGGACACCAACCGTTGAAGTAGATTGCCAATTAAGTGATGGTTCTATTGGCAGAGCTGCTGTTCCCAGTGGTGCTTCTACTGGACAATATGAGGCCTTAGAATTGCGTGATAATCAATCTAGTTATTTTGGAAAATCAGTTATAAAGGCTATTAGTAATGTCAACAATATTATTAAACCAGAATTAATTGGTAATGCTTCAAATGATATTTATAGTATTGATAAAATTATGCTTGATTTAGATAATACAAGCAACAAATCTAATCTTGGAGCTAACGCAATGCTGGGCGTTTCTTTATCTTTATTAAAAGCATTTTCAAAATCTCATAATATGCCACTTTATGAATATATAGCTAATCAATTTAATAATGGTCAATATTCTTTGCCGATACCAATGATGAATATACTAAATGGTGGAAGTCATGCAGATAATAAGGTTGATATACAAGAATTTATGATTTATCCTTCTGGACTCTCTTCATTTAGTGAAGCATTACAATGTGGATGTGAAATTTTTCATGCCTTAAAAACTGTATTAAAGAAGAAAAAACATAACACAGCTGTAGGAGATGAAGGAGGATTTGCGCCTGATTTAAATTCTAATCAAGAAGCTTTAGATTTGATATCTGAATCTGTTGTTAAGGCTGGATATAGATTAGGCAAAGATGTGTTTTTTACTTTAGATGTTGCTGCTAGTGAGTTATTTGATAAAAACGATAATATATATCATTTACATTCAGAAAATAAAAAGCTCAATAGCGATGAAATGATTGCTTTATATCAAAATTTATGTCAAGAATATCCAATTTGCTCTATTGAAGATGGCTTAGATGAAAATGATTGGGACGGCTGGACCAAATTGAACAATATTTTGGGTTCTCAAATTCAACTAGTAGGAGATGATTTAACTGTTACAAATATCACAAAATTAAATAAATCTATTAATTTGAATGCTATGAATGCTATTTTAATTAAATTAAATCAAATTGGAACCGTATCTGAAACTTTGGATGCCATACAATTAGCACAAAAATCTAATTTTGGTGTTATAGTCTCGCATCGTTCAGGAGAAACTGAAGATACTACTATTTCTGATTTAGCGGTTGGCGTATCTGCAGGTCAAATTAAAACAGGTTCATTATGTAGAAGTGAAAGAGTTGCCAAATACAATCAGTTACTTCGTATTGAAGAATTACTAAATGAGAAGGCTCGATATGGATAACATTTTTTCTATTAAAAATTTAATAATTATTAGTTTTTTAATATTAATATTTTTAACAATCAAGGATGATGGCATCATTGATTATTATAAATTATCTAATATACACTCTCAATTATTATTCAAAGAAACAGAATTAGAAAATCAACTCTATCAATTAATAAAAGAAAATAGTTTGTTAAAAAACAATACTCAATATATTGAAAAAATTGCTAGGGAAAATTTTTTTTATTTATTTCCTAATGAAACTATCATTCATTTTTAGTGATTATGTTTATTAAACGCTCTTGCTATCATTTTTTCTTTATAGTTTTTCTTTTGATTCATTTTTTGATTGCGGATTCAAGCAAAGAAATTGATAGCTTCCTTTATAATAATATTTATTATTTTTCAATTTCAGAATTTTGCGATATGCAAGATTATAAATATATTTATTATGAAGATAAATCAAAGGTGGCTATTTTATTTAGCAATAAGAAGGCTACCTTTACTGCCAATTCTTCTTTTGTTCAAGTAGATAAGCAAACTGTACATCTACTCAACAAAATGCTTATTAAGGATAACATATTTTATTTACCTGCTAATTCATTTAATCAATTATCTAGCTATTTTCAAACTCCCACCTTATCCTATAATAAGAAAAATCAAAGTTTTTTAATTTTGCCATTTATGGAACAAATTACAGAAAAGAATACCGAACAAAATGATACGATAGCATATAATCTTTATTCTGACAATATAAATCATAATCAAAAATGGTCTATTAATAAGATTGTAATAGATGCTGGCCATGGTGGCAAAGATCCTGGAGCTATTGGTTATTATAATATTAAAGAAAAAAATATTGTACTAGATATTTCAAATGAACTGGGAAGATACATTGAAAAAAATCATTCAGATATAGAAGTAATTTATACTAGAAAAGATGATACTTTTTTAGGATTAAGAGATAGAACTAATATTGCTAATGCACAAAAAGGGCAGCTTTTTATCAGCATTCATGCAAATGCAAGCACTACCAAAAGTGCCCGAGGTTTTGAAATATTTTTATTAGGTTCTAGTAATGTAGATGAAGCAATCGATGTAGCTATTCGTGAAAATGCCTCTATTGCATTTGAGGATAATCAGTCACAATATAAAACAGAAAACCAAATTATTGCTAGTTTATCACAAATGACATTTTTAAAAGAAAGCGAAAAACTTGCTATATTTATAGAAAATAATGTAAAAAAAGAATTACCAAAAACTAGGCTCCGAGGTATTAAACAAGCCGGGTTTTATGTATTAGTTGGCGCTTCTATGCCAAATTTATTAGTTGAAGTAGGATTTATATCTAATAGATCAGAAGCCAAATTATTAAATAAATCTAGTTATAGGAAACAAATGGCATATAGCATTTATCAAGGTATTGAAGATTATATTAATTATTATAATAATAAATATCTTGATTAATTTTTATGAAAAAAAATCAAAAAATCAAAATTGGAATCTTTGATAGCGGTCTTGGAGGATTAACTGTTCTTAAATCTTTAAGGGGTCAATTTGGAGATCAAGTTTCTTTTGTATATGTAGGAGATTTAGCGCACCTACCTTATGGTGAAAAAAGTAGCGAATCAATCATTCGATATAGTGATCAAATTTGTCAATTTTTATTACATCAAAAAGTTGACGTTATTATAGTTGCATGTAATTCTGCCTCATCTATAGCTGGCCAATATTTATTTAATAAATATCATAAAGAATTACTAATTATTGATACTATTCACCCAAGTATTATAGAAGTTTATAAACATATTAAAAATGCAAATAAAAAAAATTATTCTGTTGGGATTATTGGTACAGAGGCTACTGTAAATTCTAAAGCCTACAATAATCAGCTTTTAAAATATATTAAAAGTGAAAAAAACGATTTCAATATTACTATCGAATCAATTGCATGTCCTTTATTTGTACCTATAGTTGAAGAGGGCTGGGAAAATACTGAGATAGCACATCAAATTGCTACAAAATATTTAAGCCAATTTAAAAATCATCTTGATACTATTATATTAGGTTGTACTCATTATCCGATCTTAATAAACACACTAGAATTTGTTTTCTATAAATTAGGGCATAAAAATTTGAATTTTGTAGAATCAGGGCATGCCATAACTTTTGAATTTTATTCTCAATACAATAAAAGATCAAAATTTTCAAAATCTAGCTCTATTTTGATTAGATCAGAGGATGAATTTTATGTAACAGATACTCCGTATCAATTTAATGATTTAGCTAATAAATTTTTAGGACAAGAAATTCATAATATTCAATTAATTAAATTATGATTCCTGATTTTATATCCTATTTGCTATCATTAGAATCCAAAGGTATTAAACTTGGTTTAGAGCGTACAAAGAAACTTTTTAATGCTTGCCAAAATCCACATAAACAGTTTCCTTCAATCCAAGTAATTGGTACGAATGGCAAAGGTTCTACTTCTGCCATGATTGCTAATATATGCAAGCAAGCTGATTATAGAGTAGGTTTATATACTTCTCCTCATTTAGTAAAAATTAATGAACGTATCCGTATTAATGGCGTGGCAATTAAAGATGCAGACATTATTGAATTTCTTAGTAAATATAAAAACGTCATTGAATCATTAAATGTTTCATTTTTTGAAGCTATTACTGCAATTGCTATGTGGTATTTTAATAAGCATAATGTTGATATTGCAATTTTAGAAACAGGGTTAGGTGGCCGGCTAGATAGTGTTACAGCTTGCGAATCTCAACTTTTAGTTTGTACTAGTATTTCAAAGGATCATCAGCATATTCTAGGTGATACTATTGAAAAAATAGCATATGAAAAAATATGTGCATTAAAAAATAAAATGTTATGCATTTCTGCAAACCATACACAATCTATTAAAAATATTTTTGATAATCATGCTCAATCAGTTAATGGCACCATTCAATATATTCAATCTAACGCTCAAAGCAAACATATTCAATTAAATGGTAAGCATCAATCAGAAAATGAAGCATTAGCAATTCATAGTGTTAAAGCTTTATCAAAATTTAATATTAGCAATCATGATATTAAAAAAGGTTTATATTCTGTAAATTGGCCAGCACGCATTCAAAAAATATATGACCGACCCAATGTTTATTATGATGTAGCTCATAATCAGGCTAGCTTTGAATCATTATGTAATTATGTCAACACTTTAAAAGGACAAAAAATATTAATCCTAGCATTACAACAAAATAAAATTGTAAATCACGCAATTAGTATTCTGGAAAATTCTTTTGATCATATTTTTATTACTCAATCAAATATTAGAAACTATAAACCAGCTTTAGAATTATCAGAATTATTTTCTACACAAAAGGTCAATGTTATTAGTGATTTTAAAAAAGCAATACAATTATACAAACAATATTCATTGAATACCAATATTGTGATTGCTGGTTCCCATTATTTAGGTCCTACAATTAGCCAAGAATTTAAAATTTCCTTTGATAATATATAAAAAGTGAGATAAATTTAGGGCATCGACGCTGGTAGCGTTCGATTTATTTAAACTGTTCTAATAAAAATTCCAATTAATTAAATAACTATTATGAATATAAAAGAACTACAGAATTTAACTGTTAAACAATTACAAGCTAAAGCAACTGAATTAGGCATTTCTGAATATATTGGTCTAAAAAAACAAGAGTTAATTAAATTAATATTAGACTTTAAAGTTGAGAAAGAGGAAACAGTATATGCTACTGGAGTATTAGAAATATTACCAGATGGATATGGTTTTTTAAGATTTTCTAATTATAGTTATTTGCCTGGTCCAGATGATATTTATGTTTCTCACTCCCAAATAAAACGTTTTAGATTAAAAACGGGTCATTTAATTTCAGGTCAAATTCGCCCTCCAAAGGATAAGGAAAAATTCTTTGCTTTATTAAGAGTTGAATCAATTAATGGAATCCAACCAGATGATGCAAGAGGTTTAGTGGTCTTTGATAATTTAACTCCCTTATATCCTGAAGAATTAATTAAGCTTGAAACAGATGTTAAATCTAAATCTACTAGAATTATTGATATGCTATCTCCAATTGGTAAGGGCCAAAGAGGCTTAATTGTTGCTCAACCCAAAACAGGGAAAACAATTTTATTACAAAAGATTGCTAATGCAATTTCAAAAAACAATCCAGAAATTAATTTAATTATTTTACTCATTGATGAAAGGCCAGAAGAAGTAACAGATATGGCACGTAGCGTAAGTGCTGAGGTTGTAGCCTCTACATTTGATGAGCCTCAAGAAAGAC